>ERZ747221.3266-NODE-3266-length-13133-cov-3.336933_pt1 | contig 13133 bp, 11 predicted proteins | sample MGYA00374949_ERZ747221 | MGnify/ENA primary metagenome ERZ747221 (study PRJEB28779, sample SAMN05720172) | bioreactor metagenome | isolation source: Anaerobic biogas reactor | place: USA:Washington, USA | collected 2015-08-08 ... | reverse complement strand
GGCCGGGGATCGGCTATGACGTGCGCGCCCTCGCGTCTCGCCTCTAGCGATTCCTTGGGCTGGTGAATGACAAGGAAGCGGTCCTCGTGGGCGTCGGCAACCTCGGGCGCGCCCTGGCCTCGTACACCGGCTTTGAGCGCTACGGCCTGCGCATCGTGGCGCTATTCGACCAGGACCCCGCCAAGGTCGGCATGCTCGTGGGCGAACACCAGGTGTTGCCCGCCAGCAAGCTCGCCGATCTCGCATCGCGGCTTCACATCCAGATGGGCATCATTACCGTCCCGGCGTGCGCCGCCCAAAGCGTCGCCGACCTGATGGTGGCGGGCGGCATCCGCGTCATCTGGAACTTTGCTCCTTGCCGCCTGTCGCTGCCCGACTCGGTCCTCGTCAAGAACGAGGACCTGGCCGCGGAGCTGGCCACCCTGTCGCACCACATCACCCACCGAGCCCAGGCCTGAACGGAAGGCTAACCACCAAGGCTCCAAGGGCACCAACGAGGCCAGGGTAGACTTCGGGTCGGGTATTCTCTGCGCCCTCTGTGATCTCTGGTGAAGCAGCTCGACGGAGAGGTTCATGCTAACGATCGTTATCTGTGTGGGGAGTTCTTGTCACGTTCGCGGGTCGGATGAAGTGGCGGCGACCTTTGAGTCCATCATCGAGAGGGAGGGCCTCGCCGACCGCGTGGAACTCATCGGCGCCTTTTGCATGGATCACTGCTCCATGGGCGTATCCGTGCGCGTAGGCGAGACGGTCTATGGCGGGATCCTCCCCTCCGACGCCGAGGCGTTCTTTGACCGTTCCGTCAGGCCACTGCTGGTGGACGGGGCGATCGCGCCATAGCCCAGTAGACGGTTGTGGGTTGTGTGTTGGGGTTCCAGATAACAGGCTGCAGGTTACAGGCTCGAGCGCGACTACCCGACACCAGCCTGTAACCCGCAACCTGTCACCTGTAACGCCAGTCCCCAACACACAACGCAGAACCCACAACCCCCTCACGCCTTGTTCACGAGAAACGCCAATTCCGTTTCAAAGAGGAATCGCTTGACGCCCCACGGCCTGCCCGCTAGGAGCGCGGCCATCTGGGCGTCATAGTGCGCCACCATACCCCTGTCCCGGCCCCCGAGGCTCGCCACCGGAAAGGACACCAGCACGTGCCGCGCAGCGAGGCGGTGCAGAAGCTTTTGGCCCGCCCCCTTCTCCAGCTGCTCCAGGCAGGGGATCGCCTTGAGGAGCAGCGCCAGGTCGACATCGTCCTCCGGAGGATCGTGCAGCGCGTCGCGCCACTGCGCCTCGCCCGCCACCCCCAGCAGCACCATCGCCCCGCCCAGGAACGCCACGAGGTCGTGGAACACATCGCATGCCACGTAACGGGCGCCCGGCGCCAGCGGCATCCAGGGCATGGCGAGGGGGTTCAGCCCACAGGCCACGTCGAGCACCGAGCGTAGCGGACCGACACCCTCGAGCGCGTCACGGTAAAAGCTGTCGAGCAGTGGGAGTCGCTCGCGCGTCGAGGCGTGGTGCGCCATGACGTCGCGCAGCACGCGCCGCAGGGCGTCCTCCCCCTCCTCCCGTGCGGACGCTATGGCGGACAGCCATTCGTCGTAGCGCATGCGCCCCACGAGGTACGATGCCGCCACCTGATGGAGCTTGCTTCGCGTCGCCTTGGCCGCCTCTTTGGGATCGCGACGGGCGTTCAACTCCCGCCGCCCGATGGCGCGCACCAGGTCGGGCAGCACCTCGCGGTACTTGGCGCTCGCCAGCACCCGCGCCACGAGCGCGTCGAGTTGAGCATCATCCGACACGGCGTCCCGCCTCCGCCCGCAGCCGCGCCATGAGCCGCACCATGAAGCGCAGATTGTGGATCGTCGCCAGGCGGTAGTAGAGGCCATCGCCCAGCTTGAAGAGGTGGTGCAGGAACGCCCGCGAATAGTGGCGGCAGGTGTGGCAGTCGCACGTCTCGGACAGCGGCCGCGCGTCGCGCACATGCCGCTCGTCCTGAATGTAGAGGAAGCGCCACCACTTCCCGCCGAGGGGATCCGAGGCATCGTCGCCTTCCGCCATCACCAGCAGGCGCCCGTGGCGCGCGTCACGCGTGGGCATAGAGCTGTCAAAGGTCGCGTAGCCCATCCGGGCGCATGTTACCACGTGGTCCGGGTGCCCCACGCCCAGCGCGTGCATGGGGTACTCGGGCGGCACGAGTTCGCGTATGTAGGCAATGACATCGGTCAGCAGGTTTCCCCGGCCGTCCAGCGGCCAGCCCCCCAGACCGTACCCGTCGAACCCGATCTCGAGCAGCGCCTCGGCGCACGCGCGGCGCAGGTCGCGCTCGTCTCCCCCCTGGATGACGCCCAGGATCAGCGGCCTCGCTTCATCGCTCCGCCGGCCGGCCATCAACGCGTCAAAGGTGTCGCGGCAGCGCCGCGCCCAACGCACGGTGCGCTCGACCGCTTCCCGCTGCGTCTCGTAGGGGGCATCGGCATGGGTGCAGTCGTCCAGACACACCACGATGTCACCGCCGTAGCTCATCTGCAGCTGGATGCTCTTCTCGGGCGTGAGGATCAGCTTGCGCGCCGAGCCCTCGGGCCGAAAGACGATGCCTCGGTCGCTGAGGCTCCCCAGCCGCGGGTTCTGGCGGATGAGCGAGTAGGCCTGAAAGCCCCCCGAGTCGGTGAGGATGGGGCTATGCCACGAGAAGGCGCGATGCAGGCCGCCAAGGCTCTTGATGGTGCTCGAGCCGGGGCGCTGCATCAGGTGAAAGACGTTCATCTCCAACGCCTGCACCCCGGCCCCCTCCAGATCCTGGGAGTCGACGGTGCGCACCGAGCCATGCGTGGCATCGGGCAGGAAGGCCGGCAACTCGACGCGCCCATGCGGCAGCGCCAGAACGTGATCGTCTCTATCCATCGTACTCACGACACCCAACTCTCGACGGCGAATCTCGCATCGTAGCGGAGGTGACCGAACCAGAGACCGCAGAGGGAGAGCGATGCCACACTGGATACGGGTCGCGTCCCATCGAGCGGGAGCGGGCTGCGAGTGCCCCCGGCAGCCAAGCCGCCACTACCCATGCGGCCCCCTATCTATCTCTACTCGGCGCACTCTGCGGTCTCTGCGCTCTCTGTGGTTAGTCGCACTTGCGCCTTGGGTCATATCGCGCTAGGGCAGGCAAGAGGGCGGGACCGGTGGATTCGGGAGAATGGTACGAGCGTCCGAGGCGTGGGTCCACACCGTCGTGTAGGGGCTGGCCGCCCTGGCGCCAGCGGGCAGCAGGCTCACCACGAAATGCGTCGCGTGGGCCGGATTCACCGGCACGTCGTTGAACACCCAGCGCGGGTACTCCAGATCGTTGGCCGTCTGGGTGATTACTTCTGACGAGCGCAGCACCGGCTCGAGCGGCCCGTTGCCGTCGGCCTTGAGCAGCGTCACGCTAAAGGGATAGGCGCCCGAAGGATCGGGGATGGCCGCGTCAAAGGTGTCGTGGGCAAAGATGTCTACCGCCACGTTGACGTACGTGGCATCCTCCACCGGCGTGTGGTTGCCCCTGCCATCGTGCGGCCAAACCACCTGGATGCGAGCATCGTAGCCGCCGGTAGGGCGCGACGATTCCGCCAATCCCAGCGGCAACACGGGCCCCGGCAAAAGCGTGCGCGGGTCGGCCGCGTGGATCCACACGTTGCCGGCAAAATCGAGGCGCGTGGGCTGCACCTCGCCATAGGTCAGCAGGCGGTACTGCACCGTGCGGTCGCCCGCCAGGTTCGCCTCGATGTCGTTGTACTCCAGGGCCGGATACGACACGGCGCCCACCGAGCGCATGCCCGGTTCGCCCACCACCGCCGCGACGCGCGCCAATCCGTTCTGCCTGGCGACCATCAGCTGAAAGTTGGCGTCCGCATTGCAGCGCACCTGCTCCGCCGGCCACACGCTCACGTTGATGGCCCGCGATAGCTCGACGCTCGTCTGCCCCCCCTGGCCGTCGTGCGGCCAGACGATGGCGATCTGCGGCTGCCATAGCATCGCCTGAAGCCCCGCGGTCGGCGTGCCACGCCGCGCGTGGGGCGGGTCGGCCAGCCCGGGAACCGGAGTGATCAACACGATGGAAAGCGCCATTCCCAGCGCCAGCAGGCGTCGCTTCATGGTGTTCCGTCGCCCCTCGTCATTCGTATTCTGCGTTGGCCGCCTGCACGGCCCCCATTCGCTGCATCGTCGCCATTATAGGCGCCTCCCGGCGCGCCGGTCAATGCCCCTCGGTAACATTATCATATGGCTGGACACGTGCCCCTCGGAAACACGATCATTTGGCTGGACACGTGCCAGGCCCATGCCGGGGTCACGCCGCCATGCCCGGCGCCACCTGCTCCGTCTCCGAGGGCTCCTCCAGGCCGCCGCTCTTGAGCAGCCAGAAGAACAGGATCCCGCCCAGCATGCGTCCCACGCCCGATGCGGCAGCGACGGCCGTAAAGCCCCACTGGGCATAGATCCAACTCGCGGGGAGCGGGCCCAACACCGTCGCCAGGCCGTTGATGGTGTTAAAGATCGCCACGTAGCGGGATCGGTGCTCGGGCGGCGTCAGCATAAGCAGCAGCGGCGTGGCGGCCACACGGAAACCCGCCCACGCCAGGTTGCCGTACGATTGCACCAGTGCCACATGGAGGGGCGTGCGTGCCAGGATCCACAGTATCGGCATGAGCGGGACCAGGAACATGCTGATGGCCGTCATGATCGCCGGCCCCTTGCGATCCACCAGGCCGCCCACGGTGCGGTAGGCCACGACGTTCACGGCCGTCGCGACCGTTGCCAACACCGCGACCGTGTCGACCCCAAAGCCGAGGTCGGACACCATGTGTACGGTAAAGAACGGGCCCGCTAGCTGCACGCCGAAATTCCAGAAAAAGTTCGTAGCGCAGAACAATACAAAGCGCCGATCGGCCAGAAAGAGGCGCCATCCTTCAGCCAGGCCGGCGGGTGTGGCGCCCGAGGCGTGCCTCCCCTCCACCGACTCTGGCTCAGGGATGGCGGCGTAAAAGCCCGTGGCGACGAAACCCGTCAGCGCCGCGACGAACCACGCCACCTGGTAGCCGGGGACGCCGCCCACCTCCTTGATGAGCCAGCCCGCCACCGGCACGCACGCCATGCGTGCCAGATTGAGCGCCATCATGTGCGCGCCGAGGTACCGGCCACGGATCGCCACTGGCACCACGTCCGCCAGCAGTGAATTCGCTGCCGGCATGCTGACGGTATTGGCGAATGCCTGGATCGCCGCCAGCGCCACAAAAGTCGCCACCGCAGCGTTCCCCGAGAGCAGAAATGGGATCGCTGCCATTCCCAGCAGCATGATGCGGGCGAGCCCGCCGCCTCCCAAGAGCACCCAACGCTTGCGGCGCCCCGTGCGCTCTACGAGCCAGGCGCCCAGGAGCGGCGCCGCCAGGGCCGCGGCGCTGTTGATCGATGTGCGTACGCCAATGCTCGCGGCGCTGGCGCCCAGGGCCAGCATGTAGATGACGAGAAAGTCGGCATAGAACGCGCCGCTGATCGACGCAGTGATCCCATCCCACCACATCATGAGCATGCCGCGGCGCTGCAACTCGCTCGTGCCGTCCGTGGGATAGAAGGTGGCCATCTGCTTGCCACGGCGCCAAAGCTGGCGCAGGCTCAGACTCATCGTGCCAGGACCTCCGGGCAGTGGTGATGGTGCCGTGCCGGCCCAGGGGATGGCCGGCGGAGTCTCTGTGGGGAGTCGGGTCGGGTAGTCCCACCGGAATCCGCGCGCCGTCGCGAACGTCGGGCTTCCGCCGCAACGGCTCGGGCCACGAACTCGGGCGCGACAGCAGTATAACACGTCACCCCACCCGGGCAAATCTGCAGCCCTCGGCGCAGAGGTCGCGGCGGATCTGTCGCTTGACCTTCATCTTTATCTTCGCTAGTATCGCCTCAGCGTTCAGCCGCGCCCCTCATCATCGTCCCCCGGCGCGGCGGACCCGACCGTGAGCGCCCCGTCGCACCCCGTCACCCTCACCCCACCCGAGCACCGCGCCACATGCATCGCCATCGACATCCGGGCCCTCGCCCTGCGTCCATGGCGCTCGAGCCGTTCGCATCGAGCGCCGCGAGGAGGTAAGGACCGTCGTGGTGACGCGTTCGTTGCGCGCCTGGCTGTCTCTGGTGCTGTGCGCCCTCATCCTGCTCCTGGACGTCCCGGCACGGGCCGACCCGCCGGACGCCGTCGACAGGCCAGCGCTGGTGGGCGGTGAGCGGCCCTCTCCACACTACTCCTCGGTCCTATACGCCGATATCGCTCCAACCCTCACCGACCTGGCCCAGTCGAGCCCTCGCATCCGTGTGGAGCAGCTCGGGCGTTCGGCCGGCGGCCTGCCCCTCCTGTTGGCGACGGTGTCGTCTCCCGAGAACCTTGCCCGCCTGATGGACGTGCAAGCTCGACGCATGGAGATGATCGAGCGCGGCGCGAACGCCCCCGACGATGCCGATGCGCCCTGCGGAATGCCCACCATCGTGCTACTGAACGCGGGCTGGCAGGGGAACGCCTATGCGGGCGTCGACGCCGCACTCGCGCTCATACAGCGGCTCGCCGAGGACGAGTCCGCCGAGACGCAGCGTACCCTGCAGAACGTCATCCTCCTGGTAAATGTGGTCCCCAATCCCGACGGGCGAGTGTCCGGCAGCCCCGGCAACGCCACCGACATCGAGCCGGCGCGAGACCTGGTGGCGCAGTCGCAGCCCGAGACGCGGGTGGTGGTCGACCTACTGAAGGCCTGGGGCCCCATGGTGGTCCTGGACGTCGACGGCTTTGGCAGCCCCATGGAGATAGGGGTAGCCGCGCCGCCGCGGCAGGTCCCCAGCATCGATCTCTTTACGGCCTGGTCACTGGACATCGCCCACGCCATGTCGACCGCCGTCCACTCGGTCTCTGGCTATGCGCCCGAGGTAGTGGCGTTGGACCAGGCGGCGGTCAGCCGGGGCTGGCCGCCCCTCGGCCTCGCCGATTACGCCGCCTACCACGGGGGATACGGCCTGAGCCTGACGGTGGCATCGCGCGACGAGGGCGGCGTCACGGCTCTGCAGGGCGCCATCAACGGGGCGTTGGTCTTTATCGCCGAGCATCGCGCGGCCCTCATTCGCGATCAAGCACGTCTCCTCTCCGAGGGACTGCTCCGCGGCACCCCCGTTGCGCCCCATCCAGCGGCGAGTATGGGCTCGCTGGCGCTCAACACTCTCTCTGGACATGCCGGCCCGGCGGCGTACCTCATTCCCTCAGACGAGGAGCACCAGCAAGACCGGCACGAGGCCGCCGCGCTGGTGAACCACCTCATCGCCAACGGTGTGCGCGTCGAGCGCACCCGCGCGGAACTCACGGTGGACTGGAAGCCACATGCGCTCGGCGCTTACCTCGTCCGCCTCGACCAGCCACGGGGGGCATTGGCGGCAGCTCTCCTGTGGGCGCCGCGCCGCGGGAGTGGCTCCGATGAGCGCGCCGCGTCGGGCTGGAGTCTCCCCCTGGCGTGGGGCGTGACGTGCCTCCCGCTCGATCGGGTTCCGGACATCGCCACCGAGTGTGTGCTGGAGGCCCACCCACCCAGGGCCCGGGTCGAGCCGGGGGCTGCGGCGGGATACGCCTACACGGCGTCGAGCAATGCCGCCATTGTCGCCACGAATGCGCTCCTCGCCCAGGACGTCCCCCTGTACTGGGCGCCGACCGCTTTCGACGCCTGCCAGCGCCACCACCCTGCCGGCACCATCGTGCTGCCCGCAGACGCCGCGGACGCGACAAACGCCATGCCACTCCTCAGTCGGCAGTACAGCATCGATCTCGAGGCGGTCTGCGCACTGCCCGCTCACCTGGTTCGCCTTGGCCGACCCCACATCGCCGCTCACGCCGACCCGGGCCTCCTCGTCGTGCTGCGCGACTTGGGGTTCGACGTCTCGGCGCTCACCACCGAACGCCTGGACGCAGGCCACGAACTCGGCTCGTACGATCTGCTCATCGTCTCGGGTCATACTGAGCTATGGGGGCGCCTCTCGGCCCGCGGCAAGCGCTCCCTGAGCACCTATGCTCGCGACGGCGGCCAGATCATCGGCATCGGGGCGGCCGGTGCCGACGTGGCGGTCGGCGCTGGCTTGGCCGACGTCGATGCCACCATCACCTCCCACCACTTTGCCGCCATGGCCGCGATTAGCTGCGAACCCAACGACCCCTTAACCGCTTCGTATCCTGAGCATACCGTGCTCTTTGCCCGAGCGCCCGTCTGGTTCACCCACCTCCCGGACGACGCCGTCACCGTGGCACACCTGTCGCCCGCGGGCCCGCTCCTCACCGGCTACTGGCCAGTGTGGGAGGACATCAACCCCGCGGGGCAGCCCGTCATCGTCCACCTCCCACAGCCTGAAGGGGGTGTCACGCTGTTCGGCATCGATCCCACGTATGGAGCGTTCAACCGGCACGGTTTCCGGCTGCTCGCCCAGGCAATCTATCGCGCCGGCTCCCCCGCAAAACAGGCGCATTGACGACGGCGAACGCTACCGCTATATTTCGTTCGTCTAACGAATCTTCTTGGAGGAGCCATGTCACACGCATCACCGCCACCCGAGGACGCTCTGCTCCCCCTGCTGGATGCCCTGCGACGTTTTGACGGCGCTCCGCCAGCGCAAGGTGCCGTGCAGGTTTCGTCTGCCCAAGCAACGCTGCTGACGGCGGTGGCCACATCCCAGGGCGCGAGCCTCCAGGCTATCGCCAGGGCACTGGAGTTAGCGCCCCCTACCGTCAGCGCGACAGTCTCGCGCCTCGAGGACGCCGGCCTCCTTGAGCGGCGCCCCGACGTACACGACGGACGAGCAGTACGTCTCTACCTCAGCGCCCGGGGCGAAGCCGTACAGCGCCGACTCGCCGCAGCGCGGCGCGAGCGGGCCGCCCGCCTGCTGTCAGCCCTAGAGCCAGAGGAGCGGCGAGCCCTCGTGGACCTGCTCGGCCGTGTCCTCACCCAAGGTGGCAGCGGAACAAGGGGCACTCCCTCACCTGGGTCGCGTGGGATCGCCGGATTGATGCGCCGCGTGCGCAGCATGCTGAGCGGCGCCGCGTGAGGACCCTTGGCGACATGCTCGCCATAGGGCCGCCCGGCGCCTCCCGCCGAGGCATTGACGTCACGCTCTGACTCGTAGGCACGTTCGGCCTCCGTGCCAACTTGGAGACAGAAAGCCTTTGTGCTACAATACGGTGACCTGTATGAGGATAAACGCCTGACGAAGGGAGGTGGTTGAGTGGGCAGTGTCATCAAGAAGCGTCGCAAAAAGATCGCGCGCCACAAGTACCGCAAGATGCGCAAAAAGATGCGATGGCAGCGTCGCCACTAGAGGCGCGTGGGACCACATCTCAGTGACCCACCAGCCACGGTCGGCGTAGCGCCATAGGCGCGCATACGAACTTCATATCTCTCCAGAAAACAGCAGTGTAGCTCCAATGCATTGCTGTTTTTCTTTGCCCTGGCGCCGCCAAGGAGTAGCGGCAACGCATCCGCCGGCTCTAGGCGCAAGGGACGCGTTGTCATAGACCATTCCTGGACGGCGCACCCTCGCGTGGCACCACAGCACGGGCCACGACGCCTGCCTTGCGGTCCATGGCGTGGCGGACCTGGCGGCGCCGGCTCTCCTGCCCGGCGCTAGGGTACTTCCAGACGCCGAATGATGGGAAGCCGCAGGTCGCTCTCCTCCATCGCGCCTTCCGGCACCTCGGGAGACGCCGGGTCGCTCTGCAGCCCAAGGATATAGCCGGAGCCGCACCCCTCGCTCCCCGGCGCCCAGGGGCGCACGCGGACATGGTAGACGCCATCCTCCGGCGCCGTCCACACGATCCGCGGAGTCGGGCCGCCGGCGCCGGCGCTCTGCCCCACGAGCGCGCCGGCTGCGTCGTACAGAACCACCACCGTATCGAACCCCTCAGTCCATACGATGTACGTGCGACCTCGCTCCGCCGTCACGCGCGCATAGTCCACGTCCCAAGGCGCATGGAAGCCACGTGTCTGGCGCCCGCCTGGCGCAAGCGCTGCTCCCGAGAGCGCGCCGCCATCAATCGCGTCATGGTCCTCATAGGGGTCGGGTCTGGCGAGACACACATCCGTCATGGCCGCGAGTTCCGTCCCTGCGCCCACCCTGGATTGCACGCTGAAGCGATAGCCAGCATCCAGCGGCTCCCCCACCACCCCGGGGATGTTGGGTGCCGCGATCATTGCCGTGAGCGTGACGGCGGCTCCTGGCGCCAAGCCCACCACATCCCAGCGATAGACGGTCTCCGGCCTGCCTAGGCCCGACTCGAGCACCAACGAGAGCCGCGCGTCGCCAGCCACTGGCCCCACGTTGCGCACCGGCGCCTCCACAAAGAGTCGCTCGTCCGGCAGGGCCGTCACCGCCGGCCCCGCGCCAGCCACCTGGGCACGTGCCGGTCCCCCCAGCACAACCGTCGCGTCCTCCACCTCGTCGCTCCACGCGCCGACGTTCCTCGCCGCGTCTCGCGCCCGACAGCGCACCGTGTACGTCCCTCCGCGCGGGGAGGCCAGCGAGGCCTCCACTACTTGTGCCGATGCCCCAGTCACCAGGGCACGCCACGCTTCCTCGCCCTCGACGCGATAGGCGACGTCGTAGCCGGCCACCCCCGAGAGCGAATCGTCGCCATGCCACGTCACCGACGCGCGCGCCGCCCCGTCCGGCGCCACGGCGACCTTGCAGGTGGGCGCGACGGTGTCCAGCACAAAGGCTCCCACCGGGCTCCGCGCCTCCCCGTGCGCCCGGAGGGCCGACACCTGCCAGTACAGCCGCGGCGCGTCGGCCGCAAAGGCGAGGCGGCGCTCGTGCACCGCGGCGTCGATTTGCTCGCGAAAGACCGGGGCCGGATCGTCCGCGGGCTCGGCCGACAGGCTCACGTGGAGCATGTACCCGGTCGCATCCAGCGGGCCGGCCCAGCGCAGTGTTACATCGTGACTCGCCAGGTAGGCCGGCGCGCCGTCTGCGGCCACCGGCTCTAGCAGTACAGGGGCATCCGAGGGACTGCCCGGCGCCGCTTCCGGCGTCGCGTCAGGCCGCGCGCTCGGGACGCCGCTGACGGCGAGCGTCAGGGCCGGCCCAAAGGCCACGCCATCGGAGTTGCGCAGCCGCCACGTGGCGTGGGCCACGCTGTCGATAGGCGGGACGCTGATGGGCAACGTCACCGTGACCTCTTGCCCCGGCGCCGCCGCGGGCACGACGACCTCCTCCTCCGTATCCAGGGGCCAGCCGTCATCAAACGTCAGGCGACAACCATCGCCCCACGGCGTCGAGCCCGTGTTTCGCACTCGCCACGCCACGGATGCCCGCGCGCCCGGTTCCGCCATCACCGCGTCAGGCTCCTCCACGAGCGCGGCATCGTCGTGGGGCAGCGCGGGGGGCGTCTCGCCGCTCGGCGGAGCGTCCAGAGCGGATGCGGCGCAGGCGGGCGCGTCGAACGGCCACGGCACGAGGCGTACCATATTGGCGCCGGCCGCGCCGGCCCCGCGATAGCGCCACGCCAGCCGGTGCTCGCCGGCGTTCAGCCATACCGCCCGAGCGCACTCGGGCGCGGTAAAGAGCGGCGCGCCGTCCAGGCTCACGTTGTCGACGCCCCCATCGCTTCCATCGACGAGATAGTACCACGGAAGGTGGTTGACCCACGGCTTTTCGGCCGTGGCCCATAGCGCCGTGGTGCGCGTATTCGTCGAGGGAAGCAGCCCCACGTCGGGATAGTTGGCCAGAACCGTGTCGGCGTCCATGCCATTGCGCGGAGACGAGGTGCCCGGGTGCCCCGTCGACACGAGGGCATCGGCGTTGACCAAGTCGCAGGCGCAGTTCGCTATGGGGAGGACCCGCGTCGCTCCGCGCACCGCCGAGCCGCGATAGCTGACGCCGCGGTCGCTCCGGCCCGGCCAGCGGAACATGTGCACCGTCCAGCCGTCCACCACCTGCCCGTCCCACGAAATGCGCACACCCGAGTAGGGGTTCGTCGCCACGGCGCCGCGCCGCAGTTCCACGTGCAAGTGCACCGCCGACTGGTTGCCAGAGCGCCCCGACCACCCTACGGGAAATCCCTTCGGGATCTCAGCGCCGGGCGCCAGCGCCTGCACCTCGGGCGAGAAGCCGCCCAGGTGCCAGAACATCACCTGCACGCCCCCCTCATGCTCCAGCAAGACGTACTTGCCCGCCTGATAGCCGGAGGCGGTCGTCTCGCCGCGGCCAAGGTAGCGGCCGTCGGCCATGGCTAGCACCTCGTGCGACTCGCCCCCAAAGTCGAGTCCCGATGCCGCCAGGACATCCTGCTGGCTGCAGAACGCCCCCAGGTGTGGCCCGCCCGTGTGGCGCTTGGCGCCTTCGTAGGGCCAGGCGGCGCCGGTAGGCAGGGTAACGCCGCGCGCGAATGCCGGCATCTCTTGCGGATCGCCGAACCACTGCCGGTAGACGTCCACAAAGCCGGGCCGCGCGCCCGACACTGCCGCCCCCAACTCCGTGAGGGGTAGCGTCTCGGCGAGCGTTCGGGCGATGGCGGCGGCCGCCGGATCGTCAGCATCTATATGGACCGGGCTATCCCCAGGCCCCTTGACCGCCATGGCCTCATCGCCCATAGACGCCGCGACATAGTGTGACGCTAGCGTCACCGCCAGGCGCTCGATCTGCGCCTCTGCGTCGGGTGCAACGGACATGGGATAGCCGGCAGCCTGCATCACCAGGTCGGGGCTCGGCGCCGAGACGACGCCCGTGGTCAGCTCCATGAGCACCAGCAACACGCGGGGGTTCACAGCATGGCGCTCGGCAGCCGCCATCACGAGTTCGCCAACGCTCACGCGCTGCTCCCCACGCTCGAGGACATACTCGGCGAGGCCGCTACCGATGGAACGCAGGAAGGCATCGATGTCAAAGGGGTCGAGGCCCGGGGCATACTCCAGGTTCTGAGCGGCCACCTGCATCTCCGATTCCAGCTGCCGAACAAGACCGGCGGTATTCCCTTCCAGGAAAGATATAACCTGCTGGATCATTTCCATGTATTCCTCCCGGTCAACCTCACCGGTGCACGGAGCCAGACAGCGCCCCAGGTCGCGGTTCAGACAGGGCCTGCTCCCCACCCGCAA
>ERZ747221.3261-NODE-3261-length-13140-cov-2.514277_pt1 | contig 13140 bp, 13 predicted proteins | sample MGYA00374949_ERZ747221 | MGnify/ENA primary metagenome ERZ747221 (study PRJEB28779, sample SAMN05720172) | bioreactor metagenome | isolation source: Anaerobic biogas reactor | place: USA:Washington, USA | collected 2015-08-08 ... | reverse complement strand
GCCGGCCCTTGCGAATCCGGAGGTGAGGGTCGACACGGCTGTTGGGCCGGTCGAGGTCGGTCCGCTGGGCCTGCCCTTGTTGATCGGTCCGTCCGGCGCGGGGCGATGTGATGTGGGCTTGGGACCAGAGGCGCCCGGGGACCGGGCCCAATCCTGGTATGCGGAGAAGGGCCGTGCGGTCGACCTGTACTTCTAAAGCGCCTTGGTCAGGAGCGGGGGCCGGCAGTTGGAGCGGGGGCTTCTCGGTGGTCGAGCTCCTGGTGGGCATGGCGCTCGCTCTGTGTCTCGCGGCCGCCGCCGCGCCTCTGTGGCTCTCGCTGGAGAGCGCCGGGGCGCGGGAGGGGGACCGGACGGTGCAGTGGTTGCAGGGCAGGGTGGCGGTGGCGCGCCTGGAGCGCGATCTCAGGTTGGCTTCGGGGGTTGGCTGCCGATTCCCGGTGAACGGCCCCCTATTGGAGGCGACCGCGGACCAGGCCGTCTTCCTGGAACGGACGCAGCCGGGCGAATCGCCCATCCTGGTGGAATGGGAGCTTGCGGGCGGCGCGCTCATGCGTCGCTGGGGCGACTGCCCTGCCACACGCCCGAGCTGGTACAGACACTCGCTCTTCAGAGACCACAAGACCATGTTGGAGGGGGTGCGGCCGGGTTCGGCCTTCAGTTACGTGGTCGACGGCGTGGAGACCCCGGGACCGGTCATCGGGGCCGGGCTCTGGTCGGTCGATGCCGTGGTCCTGACGGTGCGTGCCGATGTGGAGGGGGAACGCGGCTTGGTGCGGGTCGCGACGATCGCCAGGGTGGGTAGATGATGGCGGTAGGCTCCCTAGCAGGGGTGCACCGTGGCCGCCAGAGCGGCTCGATCCTTCTGCTGGTGCTGTTCATGTGCCTCGCAGTCGCCGTCGCGGTGCAGGCCGTCTCCGCGGTGGTCCTCTGCGCGGAGAGAAGCATGATCGATGAGTCGGTCGGGCGCGGGCGTCTCGCGGAGAAGGACCGGGGATTGGCGACGCTTCGGCAGATGTCGTTGACCGGGTGGGAGCCGTCGGCTTGGAGAGTGGTGTGGGATAAGGCGGAGGGTCCAGCCGCGGCCGGACCCGTGGAGGGTGCTCTATCGGAGCTCGAGGGCGGCGTGGGCTGGGTGATGGAGGCGGCGGTGCGGCAGAGTCCGGCCGTCTCGGCGCTGGCGGCTTCAGCCTGGTTGGAGCGCGGCCGCGATGGCGTCGACCTGCCGTTGGCGGCGCTGGTAGCGGAAACGGTCACGGCGGCGCCTGGGCGGTCCGAGCCGTGGCTGGCGGTCGAGACCGAGGGGGGAGGCGGCGAAGCGTCGGGCGGCACGGCCGTGGGCTACGTGGTCGGCCTTCCGGACAGGCCGCTCCTAGGCGAGGGTTGCGCGCTGCTGGGGATGAGAGAGCCATGGCGGCTGGACCCGGGTTGGGCCGCGCTGGAGTCCAGGCAGGCGGTGGAGGAGCGAACGGCAGCCCGGGTGAGCGGCACTGAAGCAGAGGAGGCCGGCGCGCCTGCGGCGCGCGGCACTACCGGGGACGGCTCGATGACGCTCCCTGCCGTGGCGCCGGGACCGCAGGTGGTGCTGTTGGACCGGGGCGCCGGGCGTAGGCTGCAGCTGTCGGACGCGCTGGACGGGCCGATGGGGACGCCCGAGGAACCCGTCCTCGTGCTGGCCACCGGCGGCGCGGAACTCGACGCTCAGGACCTCGGCGATCTCTACGGCGTCGTGGTGGTCGACGACGGTTCGCTCCTTCTCGCTGGGACCACCGTGCACGGGGCCGTCATCGTCACGGGCGGCGTCGATTTCGGCGGCGACGGACGCCTTCTCTTCTCGCGCAGCATCCTCCGTTGGGCGACGGACAGGTCGCTCCAGCGTGCGCGATTGGTGCCCGGAACACGTTGGGAGGGTATGGAATAGGCCGGCGACGGTATACTTCGCGCATGGAGAGCATAGGCAAGAAGCTTGACGCCGCGACACCGTGGCGCAACAGACGGCAGCGGCTGAGGCTGGAATGCCGGGAGTGCGAGGTCGTTTGCGAACGGGTGGTCTCGCCCTGGCAGTGCCTTCGCTCCGGCTGCCCGTACATCTACTCGTATCACGATGGAGAGACAACCTACTTCGGTTGTCTGCACAAAGTCTTCTCGCCGGAGCTGGACCTCGGAGCCTTCACAGAGGACGGTAAGGCGCCGCGGAGGGGGGCCGATCCCTACGGACCACTGCGCGTGAACAGGACGCCGCTCAGCCACTGCCGAGTCTGGATCGAACAGGCCTACGAGGCGTCCGCCGGCGCGTCCGCCTGCTGCAACCCCACGTTCTTCCACGACCCTTCGGGCGAGACGGAGGACAGCATCCGTATGACCGCCAGACCTCCCAAGGGTGACGACCCTGCCCGGGACCCCGGTCGGGGCTGAGGAAGGCCCGGCTTGGATCTACATCTAGTGTTCCTGGGGACGGCCGGAGCCACCCCGACGGTGGATCGCGGTTCGCCGGCCGTGCTTCTTGCGCGGGGGGGAGAGCGGACGCTCATCGATTGCGGTGAGGGGACACAACGTCAGCTCATGCGGTCGGTGGGACTGGCCCGCATCGGCATGATCCTTCTCACCCATCTGCACGGCGACCACTATCTCGGCCTGCCCGGCCTGCTCAAGACCTACAGCCTCCTCGGACGCGAGGAGCCGCTGCTGCTCTTCGGACCGAGCGGACTCTACGAGATGCTTCGCGACGCCGAGCGTCTGGTCGGCAGGCCTCGCTTCCCCTTCTTGGTGGAAGAGGTGGGCGAGGGGACCGTCCTCCAGACGGAGGACCTCTGGCTCAAGACTGCCCCCACCGACCACGGGCTGCCCGGGCTGGCGTGGTGCCTGGAGGAGAAGTCCCGGCCCGGGATGTTCCACCCGGAGCGGGCCGTCGCGCTCGGCATCCAGCCCGGCCCCGAATTCGGGCGGCTGCAGCGCGGAGAGACGGTGACCACCGGCGATGGCCGGGAAGTGAGACCCGAAGAGGTCATGGATGTGTCTCGGGCCGGCCGCAAGGTGGTCGTGACCGGAGACACGCGGCCCTGCACCTCGGTGGTCGAGTTGGCCGCCGGTGCGTCGGTGTTGGTGCACGACTCCACCTTCGGCATGTCCGAGATCGACCGCGCCCTGGAGACGGGCCACTCCACGGCTAGAGAGGCCGCAGAGGTGGCCCAAGCGGCCGGAGCGGGTACGCTGGTGCTTACGCATATCAGCTCCCGGCACAGTTGGCGCGAGCTTCGTGACGAGGCTCGGGAGGTCTTCCCGGGGGCTCTCCTGCCGCGGGATCTGGACACTCTGGTCGTGCCGTATCCTGAGAAGGGCCGGGCGCGGCTCGAACGAGTATAATGGCCCCTCGCCGGCCGCTCGGCCGGCCATCCGGTCGGCATCGCCATCAGCCGCGCCCACGTAGCTCAGGGGATAGAGCACTGGCCTCCGGAGCCAGGTGTCGCAGGTTCGAATCCTGCCGTGGGCACTTCGTCGCCGGACCCGTCAGAGTCCCAGAGCGGCCTCCACCTCTGAGTGGGCGAGTTCCCGCGACTCACACAGATTCCAGCCGAACACCGTCTCCGCCGCTCTCAGGTAGGCGGCCTTCACCTGCTTCATGGAGGGCGCCTCGCCCGTCAGCGCCTGCAGGCTGGTCTGCCGCAGCTCGGGCTCGCCGCACGCCACGATGAGATCGAAGAGGCTTAGGTCGACGCTCACATTGAGGGATGTGCCGTGACTGGACACCCAGCGGTGGCAGCGTAGGCCCACCGAGGCGATCTTGCGGCTCTCGACGTACAGTCCGGGCCGGCCCTCACGCCGGTGGGCGCTCACGCCGAACTCCTGCAAGAGCAGCAGCAGCGCCTCCTCCAGCCCTCTCACGAAGGCCCGCAGGTCCCGATGCGGGATGGGCACGACGGGGTAGCTGACCAACTGGCCGGGAGCGTGGAGCGTCGCCTGGCCGCCCCTCTCCGACTCGGCGATCTCCAGCCCTTTGCCGCGGATCAGCTGGGAGTCGCGCAGATCGCCGGGGCTGCGCCGGTTGCCGAGCGTGATGACGGGTGTGTGCTCCAGAAGGAGGATCACGCCGGGAACGGTCCCCTCAGCCACCGCGGAGCGCAGCCGGCCCTGCAGGTCCTGCACCGGGAGATATGGGGCGACTCCCAGGTCGAACACTGAGTAGGCCCCGGTGCCCTGAGGGGCCTGGCTGCCCGCCGCCGCGGCTCTGGTGTCTGGTGCGCTCGTGTCGGCCTCCGGTCGCGCGGCTCTTGGCCGCGCGTGGCTTCCTGTGAGAGACTCCTTCCGAAAGGTCAGGATACCCCACCGCAGCCACAGTGCGCGGGCGCTCGACACCGGGCCGCCGCACCGGGACCGGCCCGCGGGGCGGGAGGAGTGATGACGAAGAAGAAGCACGATCCTCTGTGGGAGGTCGTGGGCGAGAAGATAGCCCTCCAGGGCAGGGAGCCCGATGTTGACGTCCCCTGCCCGCACTGTGGGGTGCTCGTACATCTGGGGATCTCCGCGAAGGCCGGCGAGCGTTACGCCTGCGGACTCTGCGGCGGTGTATCCGAGGTGGTGGAAGCTGCCGAGGGGCTGGATCTGAAACGGGTCCCGGAGGCTTCTCCGGCGCGCCGGTCGCGCGACTAGTAGCGGATTATCTTGCGCCCCAGGTCGTCCGGGATCTCGCCCAGTTCGGAAGAGAGATCCTGCGGCGCCGAGATGGTGATGGGGTCGCCATCCGAGATGTAGCGCAGTCCCGGGCTCTTCTTCAACGCCTTGATCGCGTCGGTGATGAAATTGGCGCTGCCCCTGATGCGCGGGATGTGAAGCGGCCGGAACTCAGTGGAGAACGGCGAAGGACAAGGTACCGAACCGAGCGAGAGGGCCGCCGTGTACGCATACGTGATGTCTTCGTGCTGGCCGGCAGCGAGGATGGTGTCGGACTCGGGGTATGAACCGAAGGGGATGGAGAGGCTTGTGACGTCGTAGCCGTCGCCGATGAGCCCCTCCAGGATCGATTGCGACTGAGCGAGCTGCTTCACGGCCTCCTTCTCCGAGGCTTTGCCGAGATCGAGGTGGGTCACAGTATGGCTGCCGACCTCGTATCCCCAATCGACGAGATTCCTGAGCTTCTCCTTCCTGACCTCCTCCTGGCCGAAGATCTCGCGATCCTTGGAGTCGACGTCGATGAGGCAGAAGAAGGAGGCTCGAGAGGCCCAATCCCCGTCGTCCACGGCGTCCTGCATCATGGCCACGGCGCAGTCGGGGTCGATGGCGCCGTCGTCGAGGATACGGTACTGCCCGGAGCTGGAGTCGTCGAAGGTGAGGACCACCGGCGTCTTACCGGCGGGTATGTCGATATTGCCGGTGACCAGGTCGCGTACGTTGACCGGATAGAATCCCTCGGCCTTGAGCAGGGCCAGATCGCTGCGGAAGTTGGCGGGGGTGCGGGTCCACTCAGCTTCCTCGGGACCGAAATGGTGGTACATGAGCACCAAGAACCGGCCCATCTCGTTGGCGCCGATGGCCTCCGCCCGTTCAGGGGTCATGGGCTCGGAGACGGTGGACGTGTCGGCCGACGAATCGGCGGTGGCGGCCTGGGTGTCGTCGGAGGTCCCGGCCGCCAATCTGGGCGTGCCTTCACCCGAACCACCGCCGAACGCGAGCCCGCCTATCAGGCCGACGAAGGCGCCGATCGCGAAGGTGAGAATGACGAACCGGAAGACCTTATCTCGCCGCATATCGCGGAAAGTTTAGCAGAAGGCTCTGGTAAACTGTCCGGGCCATGGCTCAAGCCCATCCCACCAGGAGTCCCCGTAATTCCCGGTCTGTCCGGCGGCGCCGAGGCGCAGGAGTCCGCATGGCCTTCATCGCTTTCTTAGGAGCGGCCGGCTTCGCAGCGGGATTCATCCTTCTTTGGGCTCTCGGCAGCGTGATGGTGGGCGGAGCCGGGTTCCCATGGAAGTCCGAGGGGGACTCGGTGACCGTACCCTCCGTCATGCCCGTCGATTCCGAATACCAGGTCGAGCCTCTCGTGGACCTGGTGGCGCTGCGCGATCTCTCATATGTCCCCGTGAAGGGGGTCTACGTGACCAGCTATGTCGCGGGAGACGCCGGCAGGATGACCGAGTTGCTGGGGCTGGCCGACAGGACCGAGATCAACACGTTCGTCATCGACGTGAAAGAAGACCTCGGGATGGTGACGTACGACGCCGATATCGCGTTGGCGAAGGAGCATGGGCTGGTCGAGAAACGGATCTCCGACGTCGATGGACTGCTGGCCACCCTTGCCGAGCACGACATCGTCCCGATAGCCCGGGTGGTCTGCTTCAAAGACACCAAGCTGGCCGAGGCCAGGCCTGATCTGGCCGTGCAGAGCACCGATGGGGGCATGTGGGCCGATTGGAAAGGTCTCAATTACACCAACCCCTACAACCACGAGGTCTGGGAGTACTTGGTCCAGGTGGCCGAGGATGCGGCTCGACGCGGGTTCCGCGAGATCCAGTTCGACTACGTGCGCTTCCCCACGGACGGTCCGATCTCGAAGGCTTCCTATCCGGGCAAATACTGCAAGATGGAGGACGCCATAGCGGGGTTCCTGGCCTACGCCCGGGCCCGGCTGGAGAAGCTGGGGGTGTGGGTGTCTGCGGACGTCTTCGGCCTCACCGTGCATGCCACTGACGACGGGGGCTTCGGACAGAAGATCGAGAAGGTTTGCCAGAACGTGGATATCGTCTGTCCCATGGTGTATCCGTCTCACTACGATGACGGCTCGTACGGGCTGGACAAACCCGATGCTCATCCATTCGAACTGGTCACCGCCGCGATGAAGGACACCGCCCGCAGGCTGGCCGGTACGGGCGCCAAGGGAAGGCCCTGGCTCAAAGACGACGACTACGGTGTCGACTACGGCGTGGAGGAGGTCAAGGCCGAGATCGAGGCCTCGGAACGCCAAGGGTTTGACGAGTGGCTGTTGTGGAACGCGGGCAACAAGTACACCGAAGGAGCGCTGCGCCCCGATCCCGCGGGAGGCTAGAGCCGGCTCCTAGCCCACCACCACCGGCACCAGTTCCTGGGCCTGCACGTCCAGCACGCCGTCGAGGGTCAATCGCAGCCGTGGTATGACGCTCAGCGTTATGAAGCTGAGCACCATAAAGGGCTCCTCGAAGTCCACTCCCAATGTGGCGACCGCCGCCTCCAGGGAGCGCAGCTGCGTCCCCACCACACCGACCGGCAGGTCGGTCATGAGCCCCGCGAGCGGCAGCGGGAGCAACTGGACGCCGCCCCTGTCGACGACGGCCAGCCCTCCACCGGACTTCGACACGGCTCGAGCAGCCACCAGCATGTCGGCCGGGTCTATGCCCGTCACCAGCAGGTGGTGGGCGTCGTGCGCGATGGTGGTGGCGATGGCGCCTCGCCTCAGGCCGAGGCCGCTGACCAACCCATGACCGGCGGGACTCCGGGCGTGGGCCGGGCTGCGACCGTCTGCGAGGCTCCGGGCGCCCGCCGGGCTCCGGCCCCCCGCCGGCGACGCCCGCCGCCCGTGCCGCTCGAGGAGGGCGATGAGGGCCACATCCTTGTCGGGGTCGGCAAGGAGGCGGCCGCCGCGCGCGCGGATCTCCACTATCCGTTCGTCGCTCACGATCGTGCGCGGCGCGATATGGATGGCTCGCGCCCGGTGCAGACCGTCGGCGGCGGGCGGCGCGAGGTCTTCGGGCGCTGTCACGGCCGGCTCGAAGGGTGTGGAGACCAGCTCAGGGGTCGGGGGCAATGCCTCGGTGAGGCTGCCGTCGCGGGCCACCACGCGGCCGGCCCGCACCACCAGGCGGGGGTGGGGGAACGACGGGTCGTCGACCACGAGAAGATCGGCCTGCAGCCCGGGAGTGATGCTCCCCCGATCGTGCAGGCGGTACAGAGTCGCGGGGTTCACCGAGGCGGCGCGCAGCGCCTCGTTCAACCCCACGCCGGCCCTCACCAGAGCGCCCACCACGCCGTCTATGTGGTGGTGCTCAGCCAGCGCCGCGGCGTTCCGGTCGTCGGTACAGAGTGCGGTGCGCTCCGTGCCGTACTTGACCAGGAAGGGGAGCGAGCGCGCCAGGTCACGCGCCGCCGAGCCTTCCCGGATCAGTATCCACATGCCGAGCCGTCTCCGTTCCAGCAGGAGCTTGGGGTCGGAGGTCTCGTGATCGCTGACCAGCCCGGCAAGCAGATAGGCGGCCAGTTCCCGCCCGGTCACGTCGGGAGCGTGGCCGTCGACCACCTGCCGGCGCCCAGCCTGCAGGAGCGTCCCCGAAGAACTCCCGGAGATGAGGCCCATGTAGTCCATGGCCTCGCCAAGGCCCGTGACCCCTTCCTCAGCCAGGAACTCGGCGACCTCAGCCTCGGAAAGGCTGCCGGCGGCCTTCTCGAAGGGAGAGGCGGGCACGGTGGTGGGGACCATGAGCCGGAGGTCCAGCGGCAGACCGGGCCGGGCCCAGAGGTAGAAGTCCATCCCCGCCCGCCCCAGGATGTTCACGATCTCGTGGGGCTCGGAGAGCGTCGTCGTGACGCCGTGGACCGCCAGAGCTTCCGCGAAGCGGGGAGGGGACAGCAGGGATGTCTCAGGATGGACGTGGGCGTCGATGAAACCGGGCAGCACGCAGGCTCCCCGCGCATCAACGACCCGGGTGGCGGCGCCCGGGTAGTCCCCGACCCCGGCGATCAGTGAATCGCAGATCGCCACGTCGGCCAGGTAGAACTCACCGGTGAACGGTGAATACACTCGACCCCTCTTGATCAGCAGGCTGGGAGGATCGAGCGCCAGAGCCACGCGCCTGCACTGTTCGCGCATATGCATCCTGTGTACTAGAATAGCGTCCATTCGTCGCGTTTTGGGGGTCGGCGTGCCTGCCAAGCGTCCATCGACCGTGTGGGGGCCCTGATGAGCATTCCTCAGTTGTCGGTATTCGTCGAGAACAAGCCGGGACATCTGGCGGATACTCTCGCCACCCTGGCGCACGGGAACGTCAACGTCCTCTCCTTCACCATCGCCGACACGGCCGACTACGGCATCCTCCGCTTGGTCGTCGGCCAGGTGGAGAAGGCGAAAGAGCTGCTGGCGGCCGGAGGGTACGCGGTGGTGGAGCATCCGGTGGTCTGCGCCCTCCTGCCCAACGAGCCGGGCGTCCTGGCCGCGGTGGCGCGCTTGGTGGCCGAATCGGGTCTGGACATCGAATACATATACCTAGGGACGCGTGACTCGCTCCTACTCAAGACTGAGGAACTGGAGCGGCTCGAGGCGCTGCTGGTCGAACACGGGTTCCGGGTGCTTGGGCCCGGCGACCTCGTCTGACCGGGGACGACGGCGGCGGACGAATCGTGACCTTCGAGCAGTTCCTTCAATACATCTTCAGCGGCATCACCAGCGGGAGCGTGTACGCGCTCACGGCCATGGGCTTCACCCTGGTGTTCAACGCCACGCAGATAATCAACTTCTCCCAAGGCCAGCTCGTCATGCTGGGAGGGATGATCGCCGTGGGGCTGTACGGGGCGGGAGCGCCCTTGTGGGGCGCGTTCCTGGGCGCCGTCGCCATCGTGGTGTTGGTGACCGTCGGCTTCGAACGCGTCGCCATCAGGCCTCTCTTGCGCAAGGGCGTGCTCGCTCAAGTCATAGCCACGGTCGGGGCGTCGTTCGTGTTCGAGACGGCCGCCATGCTCATCTGGGGCAGGGACGCCGTCACTCTGCCGGCCTTCTCGGGTGAGGAGCCCCTATCCGTGGGGGGAGCCACGGTTGTGCCTCAGACCCTGTGGGTGGTAGGCCTCACCATCGTGATCGTGGTGGCGCTGCAGCTCTTCTATCGCAAGAGCCTGTTCGGGAAAGCCGTCAGGGCCTGCGCAGTCGATGCCACCTCCGCCCGCCTGCAGGGGATCTCCTACAGCCGGGTGGTCATCTTCAGTTTTGCGCTCACGGGCGCCATATCGGCGGCGGCGGGCGTGATGATCACCCCCATCAGCTTCATGGGTTTCCACTCCGGTTCCCTGCTGGGGCTCAAGGGTTTCGCGGCCGCCATGCTGGGCGGGATCGGCAACCCTGTGGGGGCGGTCCTCGGAGGGTTCATCCTCGGCATAGTGGAGGCGTTGGGAGTGGGCGTGGTCTCCGCGGGCTACAAGGACGCCATCGCCTTCGTGATCCTCCTCCTGGTGCTCTTCGTCCGGCCCGTCGGGCTCCTGGGCACCAAGATGGTGAACAGGCAATGACGGGGCTGGACACAGTGGTCGCCTATCTCCGCAGGCACGCGGCGTACCTGGTGTTCGCGGTGATAGTCATGACCATCCCCGCCTACCTGAGCGACTCGTACTACCTGTCGGTGCTGGCCTTCATGGCCACGAAGTTCATGATGGCGCTGGGGCTGAGCCTGCTGCTGGGCCAAGCCGGCCAGATCTCGCTCGGCCAGGCCGGTTTCGTGGGCATCGGCGCCTACGGCGCGGCCATCCTGACCACCCGCCTGGGATGGGACCCCTGGCTGGCCATGGGGACGGCGGCTCTGGTCTCCGCCACCATAGCCGGGCTGGTGGGCATGCCGGCCCTCAGGCTCAAGGGCTACTACCTGGCCATGGCCACCCTGGGAGTGAACGAGATCATCTACATCCTCCTGATCCAACTGAAGGGCCTCACCAACGGCACCGATGGCATCTCCGGCATCCCGCCGCTCTCCATCGGTGGGCTGAGCCTGAGCGGGCCCAGGGCCTACCACCTGGTGGTGTGGGGAGTCGCGCTCCTGATGCTCCGCTTCTCGCTCAACCTCTCGAACAGCCGGGTGGGGCGGTCGCTGCGGGCCCTGCATCGCTCCGAGCCGGCGGCCAAGTCCCTCGGTGTCGACACCTCGTACCGCAAGGTACAGGTGTTCATGCTGGCGGCGGTGTTCGCGAGCATAGCCGGGAGCTTCGATGCCTACTACGTGCGCTTCATCAGCCCCGAGAGCTACACCATCACCTTCTCGATCATCCTGATCACGGGGGTCATCATCGGGGGCCTGAGGACGGTGTGGGGCGCCATGTGGGGGACTCTCGTCATCGTCATCCTGCCGGAGCTGTTGAAACGGGTGAACGACGACATCACCAACCTGGTGTTCGGCGTTCTCTTGGTGGCCATCATGGTGTTGTGGCAGGGCCGCACCCGGGGCCTCTGGCAGATGGTCAGGGAGTGGCGGTTGCGGAGCGGCCCGGGAGGCCCGGGACCGCCCGGAGCGGAGGAGTAGCAGGGATGCCTATCCTCAAGATAGAGGCGGTGTCGAAGAGGTTCGGAGGGCTGGATGCCCTGCTGGAGGTCACCTTCGCCGTGCATCAGGGGCAAATCAAGGCGCTGATCGGACCCAACGGAGCCGGCAAGACCACCCTGTTCAACGTAGCTTCAGGCTCCTACCGCCCCGATGAGGGCCGGGTGGTATTCTCCGGAGAGGACGTGACCGGTCGTGCTCCACACCGGATATGCAGGCTGGGCTTGGGGAGGACCTTCCAGCACAGCCTCGTGTTCGACGACATGAGCGTGCTCGAGAACGTAGCCGTGGGCCGGTATTCGCGCACCAAGGCCGGGGTGCTGTCGGCGGCCCTCAGCCTGCCGTTGCACCGGCGGGAGGAGAAGGAGGCGTTCAAGGCCGCTCATGAGGCGCTTCGCCGGGTGGGCCTCGACCATCAGGCGCAGGAGCCGGCGGAGAACCTGCCCATGGGGGAACGTCACCTGCTGGAGATCGCGCGGGCGCTCGCCTCGGAGCCGAAGCTGCTGTTGCTGGACGAGCCGGCGGCGGGTCTGAACGACGAGGAGACGGAGAGGCTGGCCGACACGGTGAGGAAGATCAGGGACGAAGGTGTGACAGTGCTCCTGGTGGAGCATGACATGACCTTCGTCATGGAGATATCCGACGAGGTGGTGGTGCTCGACTACGGCCGGAAGATCGCCGAGGGACCGCCACTCATGATCCAGGACAACGAGGAAGTGATCAAAGCGTATCTGGGAGAGGAGTTGGGGTGATGCAGAACGGGCGTGACAAGAAGGTCGGGGGCCGCGGGGGGTCTTCTGCGCGGGGGGTCTCCCTGGTGTTCGCGGCGGTGCTGGCGCTGGCGCTCATGGCGGCGGTCGTCACGGGCTGCGGCGGTGAGACGACCACTACCACGGCGGGTGAGGGCGCTACGACCACGGGGGACTCCACGCCGGCGGGCGATCCTATCGTGATCGGGGCTATCGTGTCGGCGACGGGCCCCAACTCGGCGCTGGGCGCGCAGGAGCGGAACGTGCTCGAGATGATGGAGACCGTGATCAATGACGGCGGAGGCGTACTGGGACGCCCGGTCGAGATCCTGATTGAGGATGACGAGAGTGACGCGCAGAAGGCCGTCACGGCGGCCAACCGCCTCATCGACCAGAAGAAGGCGGTGGCGATCATCGCCGCCACCGGGTCTGCGTCGACGCTTGCTGTGAAACCGATAACGGCGGAAAAGGGCCTGCCACAGATAGCCATGGCGGCTGCGAACGACGTCACCGACACTCCGCCGGCGGAGTGGATCTGGCGTACCCCGCACAAGGACGCCATGGCCGCGGCTCGGGCGCTCAAGTACGTGGCGGAGTCGCTCGGAGTCAAGAAGATCGCCATCCTCCACGACGAGAACGCCTTCGGCTCTTCCGGGGCGGCCGAGATCGAGAAGTCGGCGCCCGGTCTGGGGTTGGAGATCGTCGCCAAGGAGTCGTACAAGACGGCGGACACCGACGTCACGGCTCAGTTGACCAAGATCAAAGGCGTGTCGCCGGAAGCCCTCATCGTATGGGGGACCAACCCGGGGCCGGCCCTGGCGGCCAAGAACCTGAAGCAGCTGGGGATGGACATCCCCTACGTGGGTAGCCACGGCATTGCGAACAAGACCTTCATCGAGCTCGCCGGCGACGCGGCGGAAGGCGTCGTCTTCCCCGCGGGCAGGCTGCTGGTGCCGAGCTCGATAGCCGAACCGGCGCAGAAGGCCGTCACCGACAAGTTCATCGCGAACTACCAGGCGGCGTACAACGGTGAGTCGCCCAACGCCTTCGCCGGGTACGCTTTCGAGGCCATCACGCTGCTCGCCTCCGCGATAGAGAAGGCGGGGAGCACCGAGCCGGCGGACCTACAGGCGGCTCTT
>ERZ747221.3255-NODE-3255-length-13181-cov-3.455662_pt1 | contig 13181 bp, 8 predicted proteins | sample MGYA00374949_ERZ747221 | MGnify/ENA primary metagenome ERZ747221 (study PRJEB28779, sample SAMN05720172) | bioreactor metagenome | isolation source: Anaerobic biogas reactor | place: USA:Washington, USA | collected 2015-08-08 ... | reverse complement strand
GGCGGGCGAGGGGCCGGTGTCGGTGTATCCACAGCCGCGGCTGGTCTATGCCTTTTGGTCGGCGCCCGATCCGCAGTTCCAGCAGGCGCATTTCGAGAGGGTTGTCCTTGCCGGCCGGGAGCTTGCCGCCTATTGTTTGTGGCGCAACGGCCTTCGTCCGGCGGATGCCGAGGCGTGGGATGTGTTTCTGACGCAACTGACGCCGAGCGATGATCTGGCCGCGAAGTTGGCGGCGTTCCGATTCCCCGGTGAGGCGGGACCGCCCGAAGCCAGCTTGGCCGATTCTGTGCGGGAGCTTCTGGTCGGTTCCCCGACGACGCGGCCGGTGGGCAAATAGAGGCAGAATCCCCGTTCCTCATCCGCCACGGGCAGACGGCTCCGCAGGACGGAAGAAGGGACGGCGTCGGTGCGGTGGTGGCGGCGGCTATGTTAGTGGTTCTTGGTCCTTCCGGCAACTACCATATGCAGTTCATGTTGAATTCGTTGTTGTGGTCTGGTGGGCAGGCCCAGCACGGTGTCGCCTTAGACTTCGAAGCCGCGTTGGATACACCGGAGGTCCTCTGGCCTGTCTTGGTAGGTGCTCTACGCTCCGTTTTGCGTCCGGAGGGTCAATTCCCGACGGCCAGACCCACTTCGTTCCGCCATGTGAAACGGGGACCGCGCATTTCCGGCCGCAGCCAATTTGAACCAGCGGCCGTTTCGTTTTGAGGCAGGCAAAATGAAACTTGCCCGGGAGGTCGGCGTATACAATAATCCGGGCACGCGCCGGTTTTGGTCCGGCGCGGACGGCGGCGGCTTCCGGCAGGACGGCGGCCGCTGGACGCCTGGGCTTATCCTGTGGAGAACCGACGATGACGGCAACAGCCAGAACGCTCTTTGTGGTCCTGATCGCGGCGACCATGCTGCTTTCGCCGGCGCATGGCCAGGAGGCCCCGGCGGCGCCGGGCGTGGTGTTTGTCGACCGGATGGAGAGTCTCGATAGCTGGCGGTGGAACGACGACGTCGAGCCGGTGCTCGACAAGTCGTATCGTAAGACCGGGTACGGCTGCATCAATGTCAAGTTCACCATCGACAAGAGCGATCCGGGTACGGCGTGGCTGTCGCGGCCGAACGTCGGGCTGGACCAGACGCCCGAGTATCTCCAGATCTACGTTCTGGTGCCGCGGTGGCAGAAGTTTGCGTGGGGCGAGGCCCGCATCCGCATCATCGTGCAGGACGCCGACGGCACGGCCAAGATGACGTTCCTGTCGGGCCTGTACGAGGGTACGGACGGCCGCGATTCGCCGATCTTCCCGAGGCCGTGGTACTACACGTGGCCGAAGATGCGGGTCCGGATGGACAGCCTGGAGCCGTACTGGCCCGGTGGGAACGGCACGCTGGACGGCATCGAGACGATCAGCCTGGAGATGCCCCACCGCGTCGAGGAGTACATGTACGACGGCAAGTACGAGTTTCGGATCGACGAACTTGCCGCTGTGTATCCGAACGCCAAGGAGCACATCGACGCGTGGAGCGGGCGGCTGGCGGCCCGCGCGGCGGCGCTGCAGACGCGGCTTGACGCAGTTACCACCGAGGGGACATGGCGGCGCTATCCGCAGGCGACGATCGCCGTGGTGGATCTGTTCTGCGGCTATGCGCGTGAGGAGGCGGCTGAGGACAAGCCGGTCCGCGCGGCGCGGCAGTTGGAGTATGTTGAAAGCCTCTGCGACGATCTGGAGGCCAAGCTGACCCGGGTGGATCAGGGCGAAGCCGTGTGGCCGGAGTCCGTGCCGTCGGACAATCTTCACCTGAAGGTCGTCGAGGGGGACTTTATGGACGGCGATCGGCCGGTTTACATCAACGGGTTCTGCGGCTGGCCTAGCGCCGCGGATTTGGCCACGTGGGTGCGGATGGGGCTCAATGGTTTGGCGATGGAGTGCGGTCCGGGCCACACCATGCCCTCGGAGAACCAGGTGCAGCCGCCCAACCACATCGTCGGCCTCCTGAAGGCGGCGGCTGAGAACAACATGGCGTGCGATCTGCTGCTGACGCCGCATTCGATTCCCGCGTGGGCTCGCGAGAAATGGCCGGATATGTCGCGCAGCGGCCTTCGCGTCCGGCGCAACCAGTTCCTGCCGTGGGACGTGGACAGCGCCGGTTTCCGCGAGCTGCTGGTGCGTCACATGGACGTGACGATTCCCGCGGTCAAGAGTTTTACGAACCTGCTGAGCTACGATCTGACCAACGAGCTGTGGTACCTCGTGCTGGGCGATTTCGAGCCGGACGCGTTTCGACGGTGGCTCAGCGGCCACTACGGCTCGATCGAGGCCCTCAACGGCGCATGGGGTACGGCGTTCGAGAGCTTTGAGAAGGTCCAGTACCAAGCGGGCGTTTCCCGCAGCGCCGAAGACGTGTTCCTGTACAATCGCGATCGGGTGACCGAGTTCTACCGGTGGCTGACGGCGGAGATGCTCAATCGCGACGACACGCGGTTGATCTACGCGAAGATTCACGGGGCGTGGCGGCGGCTGATGAGCGTGGACAAGGTCGCGCTGTCGCGGATATTCACCGGCATTGGGTCGGACTGCTTCAGCCGGCTCGATAATCCGGACGACAACCAGGTGATGGATTTGTGGACGACCGCGATCGTGACGCATCTGTACCGGTCGCTGGCGCCGGGCAATCCGATCATCGACTCGGAGCAGCACATGATCTGGTACGGCCACGTGGTTACGCCGGAGTACATTCCGGGGTTGATGTGGTGGCGTGCGGTGCTCGGCTGCGACGCCAACTACGTGTGGGTTTGGGGCCGGACGATCGAGAACTTCGAGGAGTGCATCCTGACGCAGCCGTGGGCGGTGCAGGGTTTCTGCCAGACGTCGCTGGATATTCAACGGCTGGGCTCGATCGTCAGCACGTTCCAGCGGTTCAGGCCCGACGTGCTGCTGGTCGATAACGGTTGGCGGCTGCCCGATGCGTACAAGCTGTGCAGTTATGCCGGTCCGGCATTTGACATTCTGCCGCCCGAGGCGATGAACGAGGAGATCGCCGGGAAGTATAAGACGATCGTGGTGCCGCCCGAGGCCGATCTGAACGCGACCTACGAAGGCTATCTCCAGGCCGCGGAAGGCGCCGGGGCGAAGATCATCCGGCTCGCCGACACCGCCGATCTGGCCCCGGTGACCTCGGCGATGGCGTCGAGCGTCTCGTCGCTGGTCGAGCCGCAGCGGAGCGTGATCAACTTCACCGTGCTCGACGCGGCGGGCAAGTCGATGACCTTCGTGATGAACATCCATCCGGAGCCAGTCGGCGCGGTGCTTCGCCGGCCCGCCGACGGCACGCTGGTCAACCTGCTGAACGATCAGCCGATCGACGGTCAGACCATCGAACTGACGCCGTCGGTCCCGCTGATCCTGACGGTGCGGTAGCGGGGTTTGCGGCGTGATGTCTGTATTTTGAGAAGGGCCGTTCGCCGAGGGCGGACCTGCATCCGCGGTTGACAGCGCGCGGCGTGTCCGCTAGCATGGCGGGTCAGTCGTGATCCTATCGCGATCGAAGGAGGCAGGTGAACGATGACGGCACAAGCGGACCGGCGATACGTCCTTGGGCTCGATTACGGAACCAACAGCGTACGGGCGGTGGTGGTTTCAGCCGATGACGGAAGCGAGATCGCCGAGGGTGTGACCGAGTATCCGAGCGGCGAGGCGGGGATTCTGCTCGATCCAGCCGACCCGAACCTGGCGAGGCAGAATCCGGCCGACTACCTCGATGGCTTCTTCGCCTGCACCGGCGAGGCCATCAAACAGGCTGCGAAGACCGATCCGCAGTTCGACGCCAAGCGGGTGATCGGCATCGGCGTCGACACCACCGGCAGCACACCGCTTCCCGTCGATCGCGAGGGCCAGCCGCTGGCGGTCAATCCGCGGTTCCGGAACGACCCGGCCGCTCAGGCCTGGTTGTGGAAGGACCACACATCGTACGCGGAGGCGGCGGAGATCACCGAGAAGGCGGGCAAGTTGCGGCCGCAATATCTGGGCAAGTGCGGCGGGGTCTATTCGTCGGAGTGGTTCTGGTCGAAAATTCTGCACTGCCGGCGTTCGGCCCCGCGGGTGTTCGACGCCGCGTTTTCGTGGGTCGAGGCGGCGGACTTTGTGCCCGCATTTTTGACCGGCAGCCTCGATCCGCGGACGATGAAACGCGGCATCTGCCCGGCGGGCCACAAGGCGATGTACAACGATGCGTGGGGCGGACTGCCGGACAAGGAGTTTCTGGCGGCGGTCGATCCGGCGTTGGCGGATCTGCGCGACCGGCTTTACGATCGGGCCCTCACCTCGGACCAGCCGGCGGGCAAGCTGACCCGCGAAGCGGCGGATAAGGCTGGGCTGCCGGCGGGCATTCCGGTATGCGTCGGCACGTTCGACGCCCACGCGGGCGGAGTCGGCGCGGGCATTCGGCCGGGCGTGCTGGTCAAGATCATCGGCACCAGCACGTGCGACATGATGATCGCCAAACCGGACGGCGAGGTGGCCGATGTTCCCGGCCTGTGCGGGATCGTACCCGGTTCGATCGTGCCGTCGTACCTGGGCCTGGAGGCTGGGCAATCGGCGGTGGGCGATATCTTCAACTGGTTTGTCGGGCAGTTCTGCCGCAAGGCCTACGGCTCGGATGCGGCCGCCCATGAGGCTCTGACGAAGGAGGCGGCGGAGTTGAAACCCGGGGCGTCGGGCCTGGTCGCCCTCGACTGGAACAACGGCAACCGCACGATCCTGGTCGATCCGCTGCTGACCGGCCTGCTGGTGGGCCAGACGCTGCACACGCGTCCGGCGGAGGTGTATCGGGCGTTGATCGAAGGGACCGCGTTCGGAGCGCTGACCATCATCAACCGGTTCGAAGAGTACGGCGTGAAGGTCAATGAGATCGTCAACTGCGGCGGCATCGCAGAAAAGAACCCGCTGGTGATGCAGATCTACGCGGACGTGACGGGTCGGCCGATGAAGATCAGCCGGGCGTCGCAGACCTGTGCGTTGGGCGCGGCGATCTATGCTGCGGTGGCGGGCGGCGCGTACGCCAACGTTCCGGCCGCGCAGGCGAAGATGACTGGGACCAAACCGCGGGTGTTCGAGCCGAAGGCCGAAGCCGTCAAGACCTATCGCCAGTTGTACGAAATCTACCAGATGTTGCACGACGCCTTCGGCACCCGGCAGTGGCAGTCCAGCCTGTACGAGGTGATGAAGCAACTGATTCGGATTCGTGAGCAGTCGCGCCGTTCCTGAAAGGACCACGATGTTGATCGAAGCCCTTCGCAACGAAGTTTGTCGCGTCAATCGTCTGTTGCCAGCCACGGGTCTGGTGACCATGCATTCGGGTAACGCCTCGGGTTACGATCCCGAGCAGGGCCGGGTCGTGATCAAGCCCAGCGGCGTCGATTACGACTCGCTGACGCCGGAGATGTTGGTCTGCGTCGATCTGGACGGCAACCGGGTGGCGGGCGAGCTTCAGCCGAGTGTCGATCTGCCGCATCACCTGTACCTCTACAAGGCGATGCCGGAACTGCGCGGCGTGATCCACACGCATTCGAACTACGCGACGGCGTTCGCCGCGGTCGAGCGGCCTATTCCGTGCTGTTTGACGGCGATCGCCGACCAGTTCGGGGCTGAGATTCCGTGCGCTCCGTACGTGGACAATCAGGGCGACAACATCGCCCAAGCGATTCTCAAGTATCGCAATTCGCGTGCTCCGGCCGTCCTGTTGGCCCGGCACGGCGTTTTCGCGTGGGGCAAGTCGCCGGCTGAGGCCCTCAAGGCCGCGGTGATGGTCGAGGACGTGGCCCGTACCGTTTTCCTCGCCCTGCAATTGGGCCCGATCTCGCCGCTGCCGCTGGAAGAGATCGAGAAGTGGCACGACCGCTATCAGAACCGCTACGGCCAGTCTCGGCTGTAGAACAGGTGTGAGACGCAGCGGCAGTCCGACGCGCCGAAACGCGGCACGGCAACCGCCAGCCGCTTGGTCAACTCGGCGGCCAGCCGGCACTCGGCCTCCTTCGGCTCTTCCATGACGATGGCTCCGAGCATCCGCGCCTGGGTTGAGAGGTAGTCGATGTGCCACCGCAGAGGCTTGTCCCGCCGCCCGTGCCGCTCCAGGCGTGAATCGAGGTTCCGCTGGGCGCTGCCGACGTAGTAGTAGAATCCCTCGCCGAACGGAAACGTCCCCAGCCGGCCGATCTGGATCTCGCGTCTCTCACCCAGATAAAACACGGCGATGTACACGCCGTTTTCCATGGTTCCCCGTCTTCCGGTCAGCGTCTTCGGCGCAGTAGGCCGAACGTCCCGAGCACCAGCAACACCAGGCTGGCCGGCTCCGGTGTTACCTGCCACGCCAGTGCGTAGTCCCACTCGAATGTCCCTTGGTCTATACCGGGCGCCACCTGCATCGAGTACCGATGGCCTGTCGTCAGTTCGAAGAACAGGTTCTCGGTGTTGTCGATCAGGCTGCTGGACGCGACGATCGGTTCGGTCCCGCTGGCGTCCAGATCGTAGAGCAGCAGGTCCAGGTTGTACAGCGTGGCGTTCGTGCTGAAGCCGGTATCCCCGCCGACCACGTCGAGGTTCCAGACCAACGATGCGATGAGGGTGTGGTGCCCCGCGCCGGCGGTGAACTCGTACGAGGCGGTCGCGTTGCTGGCGTTGGCCCCGCCGAAGGCCGGGTCGTAGTCGAAGCCGAACCGCCCGATATCGGCTGGGTTGCCGTCCTCGGCGCTGTCCTGCTCGCCGGCGGCGATGATGCGGTAGCTGTTGTAGACGTTGAGCTGCCCGGCCCCGTAGGCGCGGCTCAGGCCGTTGGCGGTATCGACCGCATAGTTGGTCAGGTCCGGTCCAACGGCGTTGTCGACGGCCCGGTCAGCCCCGGCCATCAGCGCCGCCTTGATTGCTTCGGTGGTTTCGGCGTGGTGGACCGTCCGGCCGGTGCGCGGGCCAAGGTATGAGCCGTTGGAGAGGGCCGGGTTGGCCGCGGTCTCCAGCAGCACGGCGGTTGCGGCGGCGACCTGCGGAGCGGCGTAGCTGGTCTTGGTGTCGATCGCGTTAGGATCACCCGAGTAATTGCCTGGAGCCACCAGGGTCGGGCGGGTTCGGTTCGCGACGTACAGAGCGTCGACGGCGTACGTCCCGCTGTCGTGGACACCGCTGGTCACGCCGACGGTGATTGCGTTGAAAGCGTCAGCGAGGACCGTATAGCCATGCCGGGAGTTGTCCAATCCGGCCACTTGCAGAAAGTCATCCGTTTCCACGACGTAATCGATACGGCTCAGGATCGATCGATCGCTGGAGCTGTTACCCGCGACCCAACTGTGGTTGGCCAGCCGGTCGTTGACCACCTGAGGGGCGGTGGTCTTTCCGGGATTCAGGAAGCCGCTGGCCATCCAATTCGATGCGTCGTAGCCGTTGATCTGACTGATGCCGGAAGCGATCGAGTGGGTATTGCCGTAGAAGTTCCAGGCCACGCGATCGGCGTGCCAGGAGAGTGCCGAGGAGGTTCCGCTGACGTTGGTGATCGTCTTGCCGGACAGCTCGGCGTTGCCGGTGTTGGGCATGTAGCCGCCGTTGGTGACGAGCCCCTCGACGTGCTGGACCGCGATTCCCGTCCCGTCCGGAGTGGCTGAGCCCAACTCCGCCGCCAGTCGGTCGTAGCCGACCAGCGTGTCATAGGCGGCACTGACGCTGGACGTTCCGACCAGAAAAACCAACCCCAGGCAGACCGTAAGTCGTAGTGACGCTTCTCGCATCTCTCCCTCCAATTTCTCTCTCAGTTTCGCAAGTCGCTCAGTGCGGCTGCTGCATCCATTATAAGCAAATCCGGGTGTATGGGGCAAGGGCTTATCCTGGGTCAATTCGGCCGGCTGGGGGCGATAACTGCGGCTTTGGCAAGGATTTGTGGCGTTATCGGTCCCCATGGGCGTTCCCGGAGGCCCTTATCCAGTGGGTATTGCCCCGGTCCTTGTCGTGTATTCGCCGTTGGGCTGGCGAAAATGCCCGCGTTTTCTGGACTGACCGGGCCTGCGTCCGGTATTATCCTTCGGACTATGAAAGTTGTTGGAGACAGTCTCGTGGCACAAACCCACATGTTAGGCACTGATCGCCGATACCGAACCACGCTTGCCGGACCGATTGCGGCCGCCGATGATGGGCGGCTATTGTGGTTGGTTTCCGGGCCGGTGTTTCCGCGGCCGGGGATTTTTCATCTTTGCCGGGCCGAGTTGAGAGAGTCCGCCGACGGCGGCCGCACGTGGGACGAGGGGCGCGTGCTGCTTGCCGGCACGCGAGAGTATGCGCAGATTCCTTCCGCCATGCTGAGGTTGCGCAGCGGGCGGATTCTGCTGACGTTTGTCCGCTTCGGCGGGTTCAGTCCCGATCTGGACCCGGCCAAGTCGCTGTGCGAAGGCTGGGCCATGTTTTCCGATGACGGCGGCGGGACGTGGTCGGCGCCTTCACGGCTGCCCGCGCGGGGGCGCTATCAATGTCCGCCGCTTTCGATGACGCAGCTTTCCTCCGGCCGCGTGGTCTATCCGTACGGCCTGATGACCGGGCAGGCTGGCAAGTCGGTGGTCTCGGCCCTGGTTTCCGATGACGAGGGGGCCACGTGGCAGGTCTCGCCATCGGTGCTCGACGTGGGCGGAGCGGGGATGGAAAGCGGAGCGCTGGAGCCAAGCGTCGTCGAACTGCCCGACGGGCGGGTGTGGATGCTGTTGCGGACGCAGCACGGCTGCCAGTGGGAGTCGTTTTCGCACGATGGAGGTCTGTCGTGGAGCGCGCCGCAGCCGTCGTCGGTTCCTTCCGGCAATGCGCCGGCGGTGCTGGTCAAACTCGCCGACGGGCGCATCCTGTTGGCGTGGAACCCGTGCGTCGATTCGGCCTACGCCCGCCATAGCCTGATGCTCGCGGTTTCCGACGACGGCCGAGCGTTCTACGGCGGAGACGAGATCGCCCACACCGACTATCCTCTGACCGCCACCGACGTCTATTGGGGAGTCATGTACCCTTACGTGGCTCAACTGCCAAACGGCGATCTGACGGTGGCATTCAACGAGGGCGATTGGAATTTTCAGCAGGCCCACCTGGTTCGAGTGGACCGGGCGTGGCTCGGCCGGCGCGAGATCGTCGAGGATTTTCGCGACGGACTGACCGCGTGGTGCAGCCTCGGCTCATCGTCTGGCTCGGCTCAGTTGGTCGATCCCGACGACGATCAGGCGGGCGCGGCGTTGCGGGTTGAGGATTCCGGCGCCGGACCGGCCGGTATCGTCCGGGCGTTTCCGCTGCTCACCGAGGGCAAGGTTACGCTGACGCTTTCGGTTCACAAGCCGTCGGGCTATCTGCTGTTTGGCGACGTCTTTCTCTATGCGGGACAGGTCCGATCGGCCCGGCTGCGCGTCCGGTTCGCCGACGGCGGCAGGATCCTGGTTGGTGCGGGCTCGGCGAGTCGGGTCGAGACTTCAGTCGCTGACCACGTTCCGTGGTATGCCCACACGGCTTTTCCCATCGGTTATGAGGTCGAATACCCTCAGCCGTGGCCTCAGGACCGGCGGTTTGACCTGGTCCTCCAGCTCTCCAAAGGTCAGGCCGGGATCACCGTCGATAGCGGGCCTGAAGTCGCCCTGGAACTTGGCTCAACGCTGGGCCTCTGGCACCTGGGATTGGCAGCGGATCAGCACGGTGCGGTGACGCTGCGCCGAGCCCGCTGGACGCCCTGATTTGACGGTGATAATCCGAACCGGGCTCTGGAAATCCAAGTTGCTGATCACTAAAATACAGATGATCCGGGGCGTAGCTCAGTTTGGCTAGAGCGCCTGCTTTGGGAGCAGGAGGCCGGAGGTTCAAATCCTCTCGCCCCGATTAAAGCGGCTCCGGAGACGGAGCCGTTTTCAATAAATGGGCGGCTCAGGGAAGGGTGCGGTCGGGGTCGGCGCGCCAGCGTCTCGGCGGTCTGCCGAAGACACGGCGGAACTCGCGGCTGAGGTGGAACTCGTTGCAGAAGCCGGTCGCCTCCGCGATGTCCGCAAGCGAGGCGTCGCTGCCGGTCAGGAGCCGGGCCGCCCGTTCCAGCCGCAGTTGCTTGAGGTGCTGCATCGGGGACCGTCCCAGGTATTTGCGGAAAAGGGCGTGAAAGTGCGGCACCGAGAGGTGCGCCAGGCGGGCCAGGCGGGTTACCGTCAGCCTCTCAGCCAGATGCTCGCGCATGTGGTTGAAGACCGGCTGCAGGCGATGCCTCCTGAGCCACAGGTCGTCGGCGTCGGTGCGCAAGGGGGCCAGTTCGCAGAGCATCGCCAGGGTTCTGAACGCCAGTTCCTGCTTCCTTGCCAGTTGTACGAACGGGGGACATTCCTGAACACGCGTCAAGGCGCTCATGATGTCCGCAAAGGGTTCGCACTGCTCCGCTGACACCCGTAGCGGCATGTCAAGCAATGACAACAGGTCGACGGCGTCAAAGAGCGTGACGTGGATGTGAAGCCAGCGGGCGCGCATTCGACCGCCTTCCCGCGGGTCGCCGTGATGGACGATCCGCAACGGCTGAAACGCCGGGACCAGGAACGCCTCGCCCTCCGCCAGGGACTCATGCCGGTTAGGGCCGCAGTGGATCTCGTATCGCCCCTGCACCGCTTGGGCCAGGATAGTGTAGGGGCACGTCTTGCAGTGCACGTGCCTGTCCACTCGCACGTCAAAGCTGCCCGTTTCGAAGAAACGCAACGAAATCGCGTCATAGGGGATCCGATCGATGTCCATGGCGTATCATAGGATTGTATATGTTTTCCCGCCTTCAGTCAATGCTTTAATGGATATGGGCAGAGTATGGTATATTCAGGAAGCTTTTCCGGGCCGGGCGCGGGTCTTGCCTGTTCCGGCCCTCAGGAGACGCAGGGAATGAGCGAGTTGGTATCAGGAGCCGAGCGAGCGGCTATGGGTCTGAAAGGTTCCGGCTTTGGCGTGGCAACGCCCTTTCGTGGCCAAGCGAGGCTCAGTCGGGCCACGCGGGAACTGGCGGCGCACTACCTGTCCGGTGCGGTGGGTCGGACGATGGGCGAGGCGACGTTCGGCCTGGGGCCGGAGTTTCTGGCTGGGAATCCGTCGCCGCATCGGCAGGCGGCGGAGGCGGTGCGGTTGATCGCCCTGCATGCCCCGCTGCGCCATTTTCCCGGGGAGAAGCTGGCGGGTGCGGCCACGCTCAGGGAGGCGACATGGCACCGCATACCGCTGACGGAATTCAGTTCGATCAGCCACACCACGCTGGGTTTTGAGAAAGCGCTGCGGATCGGCTATCGCGGCATTCGGGCTGAGATTGACGCGCGTCTGGCGCGAGGCGATCTGGAGGCGGAGGGTCGCGATCTTCTGGAGGCGATGGGTATCTGCCTCGACGCCGCGGGTATCTGGCACGGTCGGTATGTGAAGCTGCTGGAGGAGCGGATCGCGAGCGCGGGCGGCGCGGATCGGTCGAATGACATGGAGGTGCTGGCGGCGCTGCGCCGCGTGCCCGAGGAACCTCCTGCCTCGTTTCGGGAGGGTGTGCAGGCGCTGTGGCTGCTGTGGGACTTTCAGCGGTTGTGCGGCAACTGGAGCGGCATCGGGCGTTTCGACAAGATGCTGGGGCCGCTGCTTCGGGCGGACCTGGAGGCGGGGCGGATCTCGCTCGATGAGGCGCGGGAACTCGTGGCACACTTCTGGATCAAGGGGTGCGAGTGGATCACGGCCGAAGGACGGGGCAGCGGCGACGCGCAGTTCTACCAGAACATCGTGCTGGCCGGCGTGGACGAGGCGGGACGGCCCGTCGCCAACAAGGTGACCGATCTGGTTCTGGACGTGGTGGAGGAGCTTCACATCAGCGATTTTCCGATCGCGGTGCGGATCGATTCGCGGACTCCGTCGCGGTTGCTCAATCGGATCGCCGCGATTCAGCGGCTTGGCGGGGGCATCGTGGCGATCTACAACGACGAGCGGATCATCCCGACCCTGACCGGTTTCGGGTATCCTCTGGCCGAGGCCCGCGACTTCGCCAACGACGGCTGCTGGGAGGTCATCATTCCCGGCAAGACGGCCTTCGGTTATCAGCCGTTCGACGCGCTGCGGTTGCTGCAGGAGACGCTCGGGCTTTCGGTCTCCGCGTCCGAGGGCGAGACGCTGCCTGCGGCGTTTGCGGACTTCGAATCCCTGTACGCCGACTTTCGCGGGCGGCTGGAGGCGGTTTTGGATCGGCTGTTGGACGAGCGTTTCTTCAACGATCAGCCCGCGCCGCTGGCCTCCCTCCTGGTGGAAGGCTGCATCGAGAAGGGGCGCGGCTATCTTGCGGGAGGGCCGAAATACACCGTCTGCTCGCCGCATGCGGGCGGGCTGCCGGACGTGGCCAACAGCCTGCTGGTGATCCGGCGTCTGGTCTACGAGACCGGCGAGTTTACGCTGCCGGAGTTTGTCGCCGTACTGCGTGCAAACTGGGAGGGGCAGGAGGTGCTGCGTCGGCGGATCGGCAGCCGGTTCGACTTCTGGGGCAATGACAGCGTCGAAGCGGATGCCCTCCTGCGGCGGGTCTTTGACGACTACACGAGCTACGTGTGGCGCTGCCGCGAACGGCACGGCGTGCTGCGTCCGGCGGGGATCAGCACCTTCGGTCGCGAGGGTTCGGACTACCTTTCGCACCGGACGGCCAGCGCCGCCGGCCACAAGGCGGGCGCGATCCTTTCCGCGAATTTCTCGCCGTCGCCGGGCACGGACCGGCGCGGCCCGACGGCGGTGATCCGTTCGCACTGTTCGGTGGATTTGGGCCGGCTGCCGGGCGGGACCGCGCTGGATCTGAAGATCGCTCCCGACAGCGTCCGCGGCGAAGTCGGCCTGGAGGCCCTGAGCGGCCTGATGCGCAGTTTCGTCACGTTGGGCGGCGTCTTCATGCAGACCGACGTGGTGGATACCGAACTGCTCCGTCGCGCCCAGGAGCATCCTGAGGCGTACCCGAATCTTTCGGTTCGCATTTCCGGCTGGTCGGCCCGCTTCGCCACGTTGACGCGCGAGTGGCAGGAGATGATCATCGCCCGGACGGAGCAGCAGGGCGGAGGCTGATGCTTCATGGCCATCACCGGCACGATCTTCGACATTCAGAGGTTTTCGCTACACGACGGGCCGGGCATCCGGACGACGGTGTTCCTCAAAGGCTGTCCGCTGCGTTGCCTG
>ERZ747221.3251-NODE-3251-length-13189-cov-3.551708_pt1 | contig 13189 bp, 7 predicted proteins | sample MGYA00374949_ERZ747221 | MGnify/ENA primary metagenome ERZ747221 (study PRJEB28779, sample SAMN05720172) | bioreactor metagenome | isolation source: Anaerobic biogas reactor | place: USA:Washington, USA | collected 2015-08-08 ... | reverse complement strand
AGGACCTGCTCCGGAGCTATAGCCCCAACGCCCAGCAGACCATCGCCAAGATGAACGGTCTGGATCCCGAGGCCCTGCCAGGTACGCCAGATCATGTGCGCGTCCTGGCGCAGGCGCTGGCGCGCCCGGAGCGGATCGAGCGCGTCCTGTCCGATCTGGATGGCGTGGAGCGGTTGGTGCTGGAGCGCCTGCTGCTTCAGAACGGACAGGCCAAAACCGACCTGTTGCGCCAGGAGCTGTTGCAGAGCGGCTTCATCCCCGAGTCACCCTCGGCGAAATACGTCGGCTCGCCTTACCGCCAGCTTCCGCGCTACTTTGAGGATGTCCTGGCTCGCCTGGCCGCCCTGGGTCTGGTCCTCTCCACCGGCGACAGCGAGCACAACGACCTCGCCGAGCCTGCCGAGCTCAGCCCTAGCGCCAGGGTGCTGATCCCCGACGAGATCCGCCGGACCCTGCCCTCCTCGCCCACGTGGCTGCCCACCCTGCCGCCTGACGGCCTCTCCCAGATCGTCGAGGGCGCGCCCGACGAGTTCCAACGTGACCTGTTTCTCTTCTGGAGCTATGCCAATAGCCATCAGATGGTGCTAACCTCGCGCGGATGGATTCCCAAACGGCATTGGACGCACCTTAACGAGGAGTTCAGGTACAAGGAAAGCCTGCGCGGGCTCCGCAACGAAGGAGAGACCGGCCGCTTTGGTTTCTTGCACATCCTCATGGAAGAGATGGGCCTTTTGCAGCAGGCGGAACGCGAGCTCAAGCCCGCACCCAACTCGCGCGAATTCCTGGCCCTGAGCCTGCGAGCGCGCACCGAGCGCGCCTTGCGAGCCTGGTTAAGGGCCTCGGCCTGGAACGAGTTGTCGCGCATCCAGGAGCTTTCCAGCAACTCGCCGCGCCCGCCCAGCAGCCGCCTGACCTCCGCCCTCAAAGGCGCGCGGCAATTCGTCGCGGGGCTGCTGCGGCATGCCCCTCCCGACCAGTGGGTCTCCTTAAAGGGCTTTATCGAGCGCGCCAGGGCAGTCAATGACGAGTTTTTGCTGCCGCGCTACCATAGCTACTATGGCTTCCACAACCCCTATCATGGCCACGGCAACGCCGTCTCTTGGGAGTTCCCCGCCTTTGACGAAGCCAAGGGCTGGGACCTGGTCGAGGCGCGCCTGATCGCCAATATGCTGCAAGAGCCGCTGCATTGGCTGGGCGTGGTCTCGCTCGGCTGGGCCGCCAACGAGCCGGTCGCCTTTCGCGTGACCCCCATCGGCGCGCAGATTCTCGGCATCAGCTCGCCGCAGCCCGAGCAGGCGCCGGAGCGCCGTATCATCGTGCAGCCCAACTTTCAGATCTTTGCGCTGGATCCGATCAGCGACTATACCCTGTCCCTGCTGGACGAATTCGCCGAGCGGGTCAAAAGCGAGCGGGTGTTCGAGTACCAGCTCTCCCGCGAGTCGGTCTATGAGGCGCAGCAAAAGGGGGTGACCGCGGCCCAGATCGCAGCGTTCCTGGATCGCGAGAGCAACACCCCCGTGCCGCAGAATGTCAAGATGACCCTGCACGAGTGGGGGCGCTACCACGAGCGCATCGTCTTTTACCAGGGCGTCGCCCTCTGCCAGGTGGCGGAACCGGACATCCTGGACCGCATCCTCAACGATCCGCGGGTATCCGCGCACCTAGCCGCCCGCATCTCCCCGACGACCGCGATGGCGCGGGGCAGCGGCGCGGGCTTGCAGGGGCTGCGCAAAGCCCTGCACGGCAAGGGGATCCTGTCCACTTCAACCAGGTCGATGCCGCCCTATGCCGTGCAACCAGATGGGCGCATCCGCTTCCGGCACCGCGTCCCGGATTTCCACATCCTGCACCAGTTGGCGCCCTTTACCCTGGAGCGGGATGGCGACCTGCGCATCACGGAGGAGGCGGTGGCCAAAGCGGCCTCCACGGGATGGACGGCCGCCAGGATCATCCAGACCCTTTCCGCGCAACAGCAAGAGGCCTTGCCCCTCGATGTGGTATCCAAAATCAAGGTATGGGGCAAGCACTATGGGGATGCTGCCATCAGCAAGGTGACGCTGGTGCAGTTCAAAAGCGCGGATATCCTGCGCGAGTTGGCCGAGGACCTGGAGATCGGCCCGCTGATCGTGCCGTTTTCGCCCACGGGCGCGCTGGCCATCGTCCGCGACGAGAACGTGGATGCGCTTCGTGCCGCCCTGCGCCAGCGGGGCATGGGCCTGGATAGCCAACTCCGCTCCGGCTGATTTGGCGCGGCTCCGCGCCGCCCTTAGCACTTGCTTCGGCACCCCAACGATGTTACAATCCCGCCAGAGCCTGCTTGGGCTCTCGAGAACGGTTGGCCAGAGACGGCTGGCCGATCCCATACCTCACCGGCCAAGACGGCGCAGGGCCGAGCAAACCACCATTGGGAGGCAGGTTAAGAGATGACGTCCCCCGAATCGCTCAACCAGATTCTGGATGCAGGCCCTCGACCAGGCGTCGTTTTTCTACCCACCCTCGACCTGGATGACGTCCCGCGAGTCGATGCCGAGCGCGATATCACGCCATCCACCCTAAAGCAGGCCCGTGAAGCCACGCTGGCCATGCGGATCATGGCGCTGGCCAATGGCCCCAGCGGATGGGGAGACCGGCGCTACCTGATCCTCGGCGCCCGCCCCACGGGCGAACTCGTGGGCCTGGCCGAAGGGGCGCTCAGCAACGACATGGTGCAACGGATCGCCCAGCGCTATTGCGACCCACTGGTCCTTTGCTACTATCAGGAGCAGCGCACGCGAGGCCAGCGGGTGGGCATGGTGGTCATCTCGGATAGTCCGGCGAAACCCTTCCGCTTCGCCGAGGATGTTAGCTATCAGCAGGGCGGGCGCGCCAAGCCGGCCTACCGGCGCGGCGAGATCTGGCTGCAGGCGGCCGACCAGGCCCGCGAGGCCACCGCGGACGAGATCGTGGCGATCAAACTCGACGCGGCGCGGGTCAAGGCCGCGCGCGGGTCGTCCCTCGTCGCCGCGGGCGACCAGGCCGACGAAGCGATAGACGCCGCCGCATGGCAGCCGCGCCGGGGCCTCTCGCTCATCACCGACGAGTCGCCCGCCATCGAGATGAACCCCGCCGTGCAGGAAGCGCTGGCGCGCACGATCCTCGAGCAGCGCGTGCTCGTCCTGTGCGGCCCGCGGCAGGAGACCTGCGCGATTGCAGAACACCTCGCCCGGCAACTGGGTCGCGAGCTGGACAACCCCGTGTACCGCGCCGCGTCCGAGGCCACCTCCTCCGAGTTCTTGTCCGCGGTGGCAACCCGGCAGCGGTTGGTGGCCCTGGCTTGCGAGACGGCGCCGCGCGAATGGCGAGGCGCCCTGGCCGAACTGCAACGCCTCGCCCAGCGCCAGGATGCTTTCATCCTGCTGGCGTCCGGCGCCCCGGCCAGCGCATGGCGGATTTCGCCGGACCTGCAGCCCAGCCTGGTGGACCTGGCCACCCAATCAGCCTACACGCAAGAGGCCCTGGCCGAGCTGGCGCAGGCTCAGATCGTCCCGGGGATTCCCAGCCAGGCCCTGGCCGGCCAGAGCGTGGAGGCCGTCACGGCGCCGTTGGGCAGCCCGGAAGCCATCGGCCGCCTGGCCGAGATCACCGGGCGCGCTCCGCTGCGCAGCCCAGCGCAACTGGAGGACGCCGTCGCCTTGGCCGCCGACCCGCTCCGCGACGCCGTGGAGTGGTTCTGGGCGCTCGACTATCACCAGCGCTACTTTGTCCTGGCGGTCTGCCTGCTGGGCAACCTGCCCGCCACGACCTTTTGGCGCTACTATGAGCAGCTCGCCGCCGAAAGCTGGCGCACCCGCGAGCCGACCTTGCGAGCCCTCCCCGGCCTCGATCACCTCCTGAGACGGCACCTGCAGGAGGACCTGAGCTTCCGGTACCCGGAGGCCAGGGAGGCGATCCTCGCCGAGGCGCTGCGCCGCTACACCCGTCCCCTGGTCTGGGCCCTGCCCAACCTGCGGGACATCATCGTCCAGCTCGGCGAAAATGTCCTGCATGCGGACACGGCGCCGACGCGAGCGGCCCGCCAAAACGTGGCCGAGGCCCTGGGCGCGCTGGCGCTTAGCGATTGGGAGGCCGTGCTGCCGGTCTTGCAGCGTTGGGCGACCCAGCGCGTTCCCGAGACGCGGCTGGTCGCCTCGCGGACGCTGGCGCGCGCCATCGCCGAGGGCGATGCCGGATTCACGGAGCGCGTGCTGGCCGTGCTCGACGGCTGGACCAACAATGTGGCCCTGGAGGCCGGCTGGGCGGCGCCCCGACAGGCCTACCGCGTCCGCTGGACGGCCGCCTGGGCGCTGGGGCAGGCTTGGCGCTATCTGGAATCGGAGGCGGCGCGGGTCGCCGCGCTGGCTCCCCTCTGGACCCTGGCGCGCGACACGGACCCCCGGGTGCGGCAGGGCGTGGCGCAGGCCATCGCCTCGCTCGCGCCCCTGGGCTTCCAGGACCTGGCGGGCATCCTGGGCTACCTGGCCGACGACCTGAGCAAGCCGGTGCGCTCTCACGTGGCTGCCGCCATGGGCGCCTACGCCGCGGCCGCGCCCCAAGAGACGCCAAGTATCCTGCGCGGCTGGGCTAGCGAGCCGGACACGCTGCGGCGCTGGACAGCCGCCGCGAGCCTGCTCCAATCCTGCAACCAAGGCCAGCCCTGCGACGAGCTCCTGGCCCTGGCCCCGCAGAACCCTGCGGGAGAGGACATCGTCGCGGAGATACTGACCGAGGTCGGCGAGACCCCGGGGGTTGCGCCGGAGGCCCTCGCGCCGCTGCTGGAGCGAACCGCCCAACAGGACCACCCCGCCGCTCGTTCCTGGACTGGGGCTGCCTTGCAGGCCCTGGCGCAATCGCCTGAGAAGCGTCCCGCGGCCCAAAAGCTGGTGGAAGGCTGGCGCTCCGCCAGCGACCCCGCGCTGGCCGCGGCAGCCGTCGAGTGGGATCGGCTCCTTAAGCAAGCGCCCTTCCGGCCGGTCCGCGCGCCAGTTCAGCCAGCAACGCCGCTGGATACCGCCCTGGAAGAGCTGGAAACGGAGCAACCCGCCCCGGCCGCCGCCCCGCTGCGCATCGAGGAGCGCGCCAAAGAGCCCGCCGCGGAACCGGCGGTGGTTCAGGGCCCCCGTCGCTGGCTGCGACAGGCTTCGCTGGAGGCCGAGAAGGCCCAGAGCCGCTACAGGCTCTTGGCCAATATCGCGCGCGGCCTGTTGCGCGCGGCGGCCATGGCGGGCATGACCTACGCAGTGCTTCGGCGATTCCCGTACTATGACGACCAATGGCTTCCCGTGCTGGTCCTCGCCGTCCTGGCGCTGGGATATGCCAAACCAGCGCTCGGCACAGCCCTGGGGGCCGTGATCGCCCTCCTCCCGCTGCTCTATCACGCGCCGGCGCTGGCGCTGGGGGTCGTGGTGTTCGGGGCCATCCTGTTCGCCCTATCCGGCTCCCTGGGCGAAGAACACCTGCTGGAGAAACGGCTGGCCGTGTTGGCCTTCCCCATGCTGGTGGTGACGCCATGGGCGCTGTTGCTCCCCTTCCTGGCGGGCAGCCTCTTCCGCAAGCGCGCGGCCTGGGTGGTAGTGGCGGGGATGCTGCTGGCCATCGTCGTGGGGGTGGCCCTGGGGCAGGACGCGATGGGAACCTATCTGGTGACCGGCGTCGCGCCCACGGAGAGCTTGGTGCTGGAGCGCGCCGCGCCGGAACGATGGCAGTCGCTGGGGTGGCTGCTCGACTTGGACATGTTCAAGATGGCTGGAACCGGCCTGCTTGCGCTGGCGCGGCAACTCGTCGACGCTTTTATCACCACCCCGCTGCCGCTGGTCCAGCTCGCCCTCTGGGGGCTGGTGGCCTGGCTGGCTGGCTGGGGAGCCAGCCAACCCCGGGTCAAGACGGGCGGGCCGTTGATCGCCCTGGCCGCCCTGCTCATGATCGCTTGCTACAGTTTTGTCTTTCCCGAGCTGCTGAGCTGGGAGCTGCCTTTCGGGACGGGCGGGACCATGAACGGGCGGATCGTGCTGGGCGCCCTGGCGGCGCTGCTGATCGCCTTCGGCTGGCCCTGGGCGCGCGCGACTCTTGGGCAAGCGAGAACCTGGGAGATGCTGCGACGTTACCTGACCGACGGAAAGGACTGGCTGGTTTCCGCCCTGCGCAAGTAGCGCCGCCTCAGGGAGCCGCCTGCGCCAGGCCGAGATAGCTCTCCACCGCCTTGCGGAAAATGGGCGCGGACTCGACCCCACCTTCGCCGCCATGGTCAACGACCACGGCCACGGCGATGGTGGGGTTTTCTGTGGGCGCATAACCCGCGAACCAGGCGTGCGGCTCCGTCGGGCCGGCCTCCGCCGTGCCCGTCTTGCCTGCCACGGGCACCTGAATGCCCGCGAAAGCCAGGTAGGCCGTGCCGTAGGGCTCCATGGCGACCTCGCGCAGCGCCTCTTGGATCAGGTCCAGATGCTCCGGCGAGATAGGGAGTTGGCCGATGGACTCTACGGCGAAGGCCGTCTCCGTCCCCCCGCCCAACGACATGATCCGGTGCACCAGCCGGGGGCGATAGAGCGTGCCGCCGTTGCCCACCGCCGCCAGCAGGTTGGCGGCCTGCAGCGGCGTCACCAGCATATACCCCTGCCCGATAGCCATGTTGACGGCATCCTGCGTCGTCCAGAAGGGGTTGGAGACCTGGTCAGGGTGAGCCTGCTTCCACGCGGGGTTGGGCACCAGGCCAGCCGCCTCGTCCACGCCCTGGATTCCGGTCAGTTGCCCCAGGCCGAACTTGGACGCATACCCGGGCAGGATTTCGGCGTTGGTCTCGTCCAGCGCCTTGCCCACCTCGTAAAAGACCACGTCGCAGGACTGGACCAGCCCATAAAACAGGTCGATAGTATTGTGCCCCGTTTTGAGCCAGCAATTGCGCACCAGGCCATCGTTCAGCCCCATCCATGAGCCGGGGCAAAAGAACGACGACTCGGCCGCAAAAGCGCCCTCTTGCAGGGCCGCCGTCATGCTCACGATCTTGAAAACCGAGGCGGGAGGATACTGCCCCAGCGTTGCCCGGTTGACCAGGGGATGCAGGGGGTTATCGAGCAGCGCCTGCCACTGCGCGGCCGAGAGCCCCCGGCTCATCTCGTTGGCGTTGAACGAGGGCCGGCTCACCATCGCCAGGACATCGCCGTTGGTCGGGTCGAGCGCCACCACGGCGCCGGCCCGGTCACCCAACGCCTCATAGGCGGCCTTTTGCAGCGCCGGGTCCAACGCGAGATAGACGCTCTGTGAGGGCTGCGCGGCCACGTCCTTGAGCACCTTGACCGTCTGCTCGCCGGACATGATCGCCAGCGTGCCCCCGCGTTTCCCTGCCAGGGGGCGTTCCGCCCACCTTTCCACGCCCGCCTTGCCTACCGTATCATCCACCATGTAGCCCAACGAGCGCCACTGCTCCCACTCTTCCGCGCTGATCTGCCCCGTATAGCCCACGATGTGCGCGAACAGGTCGCCCTGCGGGTACGCCCGCACCAACTTTTCCTGGCGCGAGACCCCAGATAGGTTCGCGAGGACGCCCTGCAAAGCGGCGTTCTGTTCCTGGGTGATATCGGCGACGGGCATGAACCAATCCTGGCGCGCGGCGGAGGCGTACTTGTTCCGGATCGCCTCCCGCGGCATCCCCAGCGCAGAGGAGAGGGTGTCCAGGAGCTTGTTCTCATCCTGGATCCACTGCGGCACCACGCCCACCGAGATGACCTTCTCCTGTATCGCCAGGGCGGTCCCATCTCGCGCATAAATGTTGCCGCGCTGCGGGGACTTGATGGAGAGCCGGACCAGCATGCCCTCCTGCAAATCCTCCAGCATGGCCTGTGGGGTCCAGGCGATGCGCCAGGCGGCGCCCTCGGGCACGAACGCGAGTCGATTTCGCGCGTTCACCGGCCCTAGCAGCGTCGTCTCCAAGACCAGGTCATAGAGGACATCGACGCGCTCCGGGGATATAGCCTCGGTGCCCGCCCGCTGAGCCTGAAGTTTGAGCAGCGCCATCTCGTTGTGCAGCCCGCGGTAGCGCTGGGTAAAGGCCCCCTGCGAGATGGATTGCTGGGCCGCGGAGGCGAGCAGGCCGTACATGGCGCCCCAATCGCTCCGCTGCCACGCCTCCATGAAGGTTTGGGCCGTCTGGGCGATCTGCTCCAGCGGCGGCGCCGGCGTGGGCGACGGCGTGGGCGTCGTCGGGCTCAAGGCGAGTTGCTCGCAGGCCGCGAGCGCCAGAGCGAGAGCCAGAACCATCACGAACGCGAGGCTTTTTATCTTCACGAGCGAACTCCTGGCCTCCAATACGAGGCCGGGCTTTGGATGGCGTATCACGGCTTAACCGCTCGGGACGCCCCCGCCGGATTCGGTCCCCGATAACCTGGATAACAGCTCCGAGTCCACCAACCCCATAGCCTGGGCCTGCTCCCAAGAAAGCAGGTCATCCTCGCCCTGGGGGGCGCTTTGCGCGCGCTCCGCCCCGACCGGCGGCAGCGGTGCGCCCCCCGGCAACAGGCCGGCCAGCTCCGGCGCCGCGGCCCTGAGCTTGTCCAAGACGGACTTGGCGCGGTGCGCCGCTCGGGCATAGACCACGCCCACCAGCCAGCGGGCGCCGACCGCCGCCGCGCCGGCCCCATAGCGCGCGCCCTCCTGCAAGAGCACCGTTGGCTCCGCCGGCCCGCCCAGGACATCCTCGGCGGCCAGGGCGTCCTGCAAGCTGGAAGCCATGGCCACGGCCAGGGCGCCGATCTGGCCCTCGCCGGGCGCGTCCACGCCGCGAAGCGACCCCGCGTCCGCGAGGATGGCGCCCTCCGCATCGCTCACGAACACGTATGCCGCGCCCATCCGCGTGCGCAACTCGACGAGGCGCGACCGCAGCGCATCGCCGCCCTCAGCCGCCTCTTGGGGCGCGGCGGGGCTGGGCGCCGGGGGCGCACTGGGCGTCTCCACCGGCTCCGCCGCCGTTCTCGCGGCGGGCTTGGGCGGCGCCGCCTGGCCCAAGACCTCGCTGGCCCACGCTTGCATGTCCTCCATCTGGAACGGCTTGGTCACGTAGCGATAGGCCTGCAACCGCTGGGTCTCCTGAGCCACCTGCTCCGACCCGTAGGCGGTCATCAGGATCACCTTGGTATTTGGCTCGAGCGCGCGGAGCATCTGCAACAGCTCCAGCCCGTTGAGGCCGGGCATCCGCAGATCGGCGATGATGAGCCCGTAGGCATAGCGATTGATCTTGATCACCGCTTCCTCGCCCGTGTTCGCGGTGTCGATCTGCCATCCCGCATCGACCTCGAGCAAGCCTTGGCGCAGGAAAAACGCGAGGCTTTCCTCGTCGTCCACGATCAGGATCTGCCGAACGGGCCGGACGGCCTTGCTGCGGGCGCTGCGGGATCCGGTTGCGGGCACGTTACGTCCTCCTGGGCAGGCCGATGGCAAAGGTGGTCCCTTGGCCCGGCTGGCTGCGCACGGCGATCTCGCCGCCGTGGTCCTCCACGACCCGCCGGGCGATGGCCAGCCCCAAGCCCACCCCCTTGGGTTTGGTGGTGAAAAACGGCTCGAATATCTGCGCGAGATGGTCCGGGGGGATGCCCGTCCCCGTGTCCTGAACCTCGATCAGGGCCACCTCGCCGGTCAGGCTGGAGGCCGCGCTCACGCGCGCCGCCCATTCGCCCGCCGCCAGCCAGCCGGTGCGCAGGCACAGCTCGCCTCCCGGGCCCATGGCCTCGATGGCGTTGGCGATCAGGTTGCTCAGCGCGCGCCCCAACTGCTCGGCGTCCAGCCAAACGTCCCCGAGCTGCGCCTGATACTCGCGGCGCAGGGCGATGCCCTTGGCCTGCAAGGACGCCGCCGCCCCCTCCGCCGCCCGGTCGAGCGCCGCCGCAATATCGCCGCGAGCCAGTTGCGGCTGCGGCGGGCGAGCAAAGGCCAGGAATGCGTTGACGATCTGCCCCACGCGGTCGATCTGGCGCTGCAGGCGCTCGATGGGCTCCTCATAGCGGACGTCGCTGCTCAGGCTCTTGCGCAGGTACTCCAGGCCCAGGGAAAGGGTCTGCAAGGGATTGCGAATCTCGTGGGCCACGCTGGCGGCCATCCGGCCCAGCAACGCCCGCTGCTCCTGGCGTTCCGCTTCCAGCGGGTCGCCCTGCCGCAGCTCTTCCAAAATGCAGAGCGCGCCCATCGTCTCGCCCGTGCCGTCCTTGAGCGCGGCGACCCGGGTCCGCACCGCCCGCTCCGCGCCCGCGCGCCGGAAGATAACCTCGCCCAGGCTGCCCGGCTCCCCGCCGCCCGCGGCGCGCTCCAAGAGCCGCGCCAGGGGTTCATCTCCGCCGAGCAGGTCAGCCAGGGGCCGCCCCGCCCAGGCAGGCGCCTCCACGCCGAGCAGCCGGCCCGCCGCCTGGTTGATGGTCATGATCCGCAGGGCCGGGCTCACCGAGAGCACGCCACGATCCAGGCTCTGCAGCACCAGCTCGCTCCAGCCCGGCGCGGCAGCCAGCGCGCTCTGCTCGCCGCCCACGGCAAGGGCGGGCCCATCGATCCCGGAGGAACGCTCGGTCATATGGCCTCCGCTGTGGCCCCACGGGTCGAAATGCCCCATGGGGCCCCATACCAGGCTTCATTATAGCATAAACGGGAGGATTTGCCCAGCGTTTTGAGTTGACAGACATCATGATCTATGGTAGAATTACGCTACTGGCAAGCTTCGAATGGAGCGACATGCCTGGCAAGGGCCGTTAGCTCAGTTGGCAGAGCACCTGCCTTTTAAGCAGGGTGTCGCGCGTTCGAGTCGCGCACGGCTCATTAACACACGAAATCCTGCCACCCTGGCTCAATCGGCAGAGCAGACGCTTCGTAAGCGCCAGGTTTCGGGTTCAAGTCCCGAGGGTGGCTCTATATCTTCCGAGGGCAGCACCGCTTCACCCGCTATCATAATATAAGGAGGTGATGCGCATGGTAGCAAGTAGTAGTACCGTGGGCATCACCGGAGGCGCGGCCTAGGCTACGCCTTCGTCACAAGGTGATGCCCTCCAAAAACAACAAGCCCCCGCTCGCGCGGGGGCTTGTTGCCGTCTAGGGCCAAACGCTATAACACGACAAGCTTGTGCTCCCGTCCTGATTCGATCAGCTTGTGCGCCAGCGTCAGGGCCCGCAGCGCTTCCTCGCCCGAAACCATGGGCTCGGCGTCCGTCTCCACCGCCTGGATGAAGGATTGCAGCTCGGCCTTGAGCGGCTCGATCCGCCGCACCTGGTACTTGATCATCTGCCCCTCGCGCACCCCGCCGATGGCGACCAACCGCTCCCAGTTGCCCGAGGCAAAGTTGTTCTCGTAGAAATACAGGTCCTGGCTCAAATAGTTGACCAGGAACATGCCCCGCTCGCCCACGATGGTCAGCTCCCTGATTTTGGTGGGGGTGAGCCAGTTGATGTCCAACACGCCGATGATGCCGTTCTGCAGGCGCATCACGCCGGACACCAGGTCCTCGTGCACGGCGTGGATCCGACGCTCCGTCTCGGCAAAGACCGTCTGAATCTGCGAGCCGGTGAGATACTCGATGATGTTCAGGTCGTGCGTGGCCAGGTCCACCACCACGCCCACATCCTCGCTGCGCGGCGGGAAGGCGCCCACGCGCCGGACGTGAATCTGAAAGATGCGGCCCAATTGCTGATCGTCGAGCCGCTGCTTCAACTCCAGGATCGCCGGGTTGAAGCGCTCGATGTGGCCGATGGTAAGCTTTTTGCCCAGCCGGTGCGCGTGGGCGATCATGCGCTCGCCTTCCGCCACGGTGGCGGCGATCGGCTTTTCCACCAGCGCATGCACCCCCGCATCCAACACATCCATCGCCACCTGGGCATGGAGGCGGGTGGGCACGGCAACGGTCACCAGGTCCAGCTTCTCGCGCTCCAGCATCTGGCGATAGTCCGTATACCCATGAGCACGGTAGGTCCTCGACACTCGCTCGACGGTTTCCTGGTTCGCATCGGCCACCGCCACCAGGTTCGCTTCCTCGAGCTCGGCGTAAACGCGGGCGTGGTTGAGGCCCATGGAACCGACGCCGATGACGCCAACTTGAACGGCCAAGGTGATCTCCTTCTCAGCGGAGCGCAGCGCACGGCATTGCTTAGCCGGCGCGCTGATCGAGTTTTGCCCAAACGGGCCAGGGGATTTCTACGCGGCGACCACAGGCGGGGCAAGACATCGCCATTCGGTCGTCTTGGCGCTCCTGCGGGACGAGGTGGTGCCCGCAAAAGCAGACAAAAGCCCTCAATCGCGCCGGATTGCCCTGGACCAGCCCGTGGTCCGGCACGTCCACCGTGACCACCGAGCCGGCCCCCACCAGCGCGAACCGCCCAATCGTCACGCCGGGCAAGAGCACCGACGAGGCGCCCAGCGAAGCGCCCTCCCGCACATGCACCCGCCCCACTTCCCAATCGTCCGCGCCCTTGAGCGCGCCCTCGGGGGTAATGGCGCGGGGGTACTTGTCGTTGGTGATGCAAACGTGGGGACCAATGAACACACCGTCATCGATCTCCGCGCCGTGATAGACGCAGGCATAGTTTTGGATCTTGACGCGGTGACCGATGATCACCCCGAAATCGAGATAGACGCCCTTGCCGATGATGCACTCCTCGCCCACACGGACGCCCTCGCGAATCTGGGCTTGGTGCCAGACCCGCGTGCCCGCGCCAAGGCTGGCCCGAGGGGAGACTTCGGCGGTCTCGTGGATGCGCGCTGGCTCCAACATCGCCTATCCCCGGCTCACCAGGATCACCCCGGCGATGACCACCAACATGCCCAGCCAGCGCAGCGGCGGAATGCTCTCCTTCAGAAAGACCATGGACAGAAGCGGCAACACGATATACATGGAGGCCAGCAGCGGGTAGGCATAGCTCAGGTCCAGGCGCGAGAGGACGATGAGCCACACCAATGAGCTGATGCCATAGAGCGCCAAACCCACCCACACCAAGGGCTGGGAAAAGATGGGGATAAAAGCCTCCCAAAACCTTCAAGAAATGCAAAAAAAGAGCATTCAGAAGGCCACCTAAAAGGGTATGCGGGTTTAAACATGAATTTTAATCCCAGACTTCAGGGCATAAAAAGAAGGGGTTTTCAGGAGCCGACCGGAGCAATTTACACGGACAAAAATGAGGAATCAGAAAAGAGCCTTCTTACTGGCTTTCAGCA
>ERZ747221.3236-NODE-3236-length-13228-cov-2.993689_pt1 | contig 13228 bp, 15 predicted proteins | sample MGYA00374949_ERZ747221 | MGnify/ENA primary metagenome ERZ747221 (study PRJEB28779, sample SAMN05720172) | bioreactor metagenome | isolation source: Anaerobic biogas reactor | place: USA:Washington, USA | collected 2015-08-08 ... | reverse complement strand
TTCCGACCATATCGGGGGCGGGCGCAACTACTTTTACGTGCGGGGGAGTGAAGGGGTCCTCTCCATCGAGCGGCGACGCGCGGCCCTCACCAACCGCGAGGGGGACGAGGTGAAGGCGCTGGACCTCGATGACGCCGACACGTACGAGCGCATGTGGCGCGAGCTGGTGGACTGCGTGCAGCACGGTCGCGAGCCGAGCTACACCAAGGAGGATGCCCTGGGCGACCTCACTACACTCCTCGCTATTGCCCGCTCGGTGGAGGAGGGGGCGCGGGTCGAGGTCGGGTCGTAGAGCGCAGGATTTGACGGACGTATTATTGACCGATATAATGATCATAGAAACGATCATTATATCGGTCAACTATGTTCTGTGAGCGAAAGGTAGTAGGTGATCATGCCCCGCACGGTGTCCGCAAGCGAGGCCAAGACCCGATTTGGCGCGATTGCCGATTGGGCCATCGAAGAGAATGACGACGTCATCGTCGAGAGCCACGGGCAGCCCAAAGTTGCTATTATCCCCTATGAGGAGTATCAACGCATGAGCCTCCTGCGCGAGGAGGCTCGCCGGCGCGACGCCCTGGCGAGGTTGCGCGGCCTACGTGCGACGGTGAGGGAGCGCAACTCGGACCTCTCTGAGGAGGAGGCGGATGCGCTGGCGCGACGCTTCTCTGAGGAGGGCATTCGCGAGTCGGTTGACGACGCCAGCGGCATCGCTGACGTTAAGTCCCGGCGCGTCGGGACTGCCGACTCCTGACGCGGCTGCCGACAGATGCGCGTACTCCTCGGCGCCAACATTCTCTTCAGCTATCTGTTGACGCCGTCTGGCGATGGCCCGGTCGTCCGAGTCGTGGAGGCGGGTGTCCTGGGAGCCTACACGCTCCTGCTCCCGGAGGGCTTGCTGGAGGAACTGGAGGAGGCCGCGTCGGCCAAGCCCTACTTGGCGGGCCGCATCGCCCGGGATGACCTGCTTGCTCTGAGGGAGGTGCTGGAAGCGACAGCGGAAACCATCCCGGCCATACGAGGACCCATACCCGAGATAACGCGCGACCGAAGCGATGACTACTTGCTCGCCTATGCCGTCGTCGGCGCGGCCGATTATCTCGTGACCGGCGACCACGACATTCTGGTTCTGGAGCGTGTTGACGAGGTGCGCATCATCACGCCGAGAGAGATGGTGAGGCTGCTCGTGGAGGATGCATAGCCACAGAGCGATGTTGTGGCAAACGGCGCGCACGTCGGTGCGCGCCGCGGCGGGCCGGACAGCGTCCGGCCCCTACCGCACCCGCCGGGGACACGATCTATGGCGCGCACACTGATGCGCGCCGCGGCGGGCCGGACAGCGCCCGGCCCCTACCACGTGTGCCGGAGGCGTGATGTAGGGCGCGCACGCTGATGCGCGCCGCGGCGGGCCGGACGGCGTCCGGCCCCTACCGCACTCGCCGGGGACACGATCTATGGCGCGAACGCTGATGCGCGCCACGGCGGGCCGGACAGCGTCCGGCCCCTACCACGTGTGCCGGAGGCGGGGCGTATGGCACCCACGCCGGTGCGCGCCGGGGACACGATGTAGGGCGCGCACGCCGGTGCGCGCCGCCGCGGTGAGCCGGCGTCAGGGCCTGCCCACCGTCCCCAAGAACGCCTTGACGGCCGCCATCGCCTCCTCGAACTTGTCGCGATGGATGCAGTGCCCCGCGCCGGCGATGTGGGCTACCTGGGCGTTGGGCATGAGCCGCAGCGCCTCATCGGCCACGGCGGGGGAGACGATGGCGCCCAGCTCCAGGTCGCCGGTGAGCAACAGGGCGGGCACGCGAATGCGCTTGGCCACCTCTTGCCAGGGCGGATCCTCCCGGCGCTGCCCCGTCCACTCGCGGCCGGCGAACTGCAGCTTGGAGTCGGCCCACGGCCCCACCTCGTCCTCGTGCCAGTTGGGGTTCTGGCGCCGGCAGCGGGCGATCCACTCCTCGCGCGTTGTCGGCGGCTCCTCCCGGCTCGGTGGCCGACTCTGCCACCGCGACATGGCCTCCTCGTCGAACCAGGGCACATCCTCCAGAATGATGTACGACACGAGATCGGGGTAGAGGGCCGCGACGCCGGCGGCGGTGGCGGCGCCCATGGAGTGGCCGAACATTCCCGGCTTTTGCACGCCCAGCGCCTCGATGAGGCCGGCGGCGTCCTTGGCCAGGTCGTGGCGCTCCGCCACCCCGGGGCCATCGTCGGAGAGCCCGTGGCGCCTGGCATCGTACATGATGAGGTCATAGTCGGCCTCCAGGATGCGCGCCACGCGAGTCCAGCACAGGCCGTTGTCAGAATGGCCGTGGGCCAACACCAGGGGCGGCTTGTCGCCGCCGGTACGCACATAGTGCAGCTTCAAGCCGTTGGCGAGTACGTCGCCGTTCGTCCACGTCATGATGTCCCTCCGAGTTTGGGCGGTCGGCAATCAGCGATCGGCTGCCGGCTGTCGGTAGCCGAGGATCGGCGCGTAGCTACCGGATGCTGTCAGCCATCGGCTGACAGCCGACCGCTGTCCGCCGATGGCTAGACACACCTCAAGAACGCCCGCACCGCCGCGAGATAGTCGTCAAAGGCCTCGCGGCGGATGTTGTGGCCGGCGCCTTGGACGCGGGCGACCTGGCCGTTAGGCATGAGCGTCATCGCCTCGGCGGCCACCTCGTCGGTTACGATTCCGCCCAGCCCGTCGGCGCGGTCGCCCGCTTCGGCGATGACGAGCAGAGTCGGACAGACGAGCTTGGTGCAGACCTCGCGCCACGGCGAGGGCGCCCACTGCAGGCAGTCGATCATGGCGGTGCTCACGGCAAACTTGGCGTCGGCCCAAGGATCCCACTCGGCGTCGTCCCAGTTGGGATTGCGCGTCTTGCCGTAGGCGATGAGTTCCTCGCGTGTCATGGAGCGATACATCCGCAAGCGCTCGCGGTAGCCCTCCAGGGGCCTGGCCTCGGCCGGCGGCTCGTCGCGCCAGGGGGGATCCTCCAGCACGATGGCCTTGGCGAGATCGGGGTGGCGCGCCACGGCGTTGGCCGTGGTGTCGGCGCCCATGCTGTGGCCGATGATGCACGGCTTGTCGATGCCCATCGCCTTGACGAGTTCCGCCAGGTCATCGGCCTGGTCCTGACGCGTGTAGGGGCCCGAGGGCGCCTGCGACCGTCCGTGCCCTCGCGCGTCGTAGCCGATCACCTGATACTCGTCGGCCAGGGCGGCGGCCAGCCTTGGCCAGCACAGCCCGCTATCGGTGATGCCGTGCGCCAGCACCACCGGTGGGCCATCCACGCCGGTGCGGTAGTAGCGCAGCCGCAGGCCGTTGGCTACCACTTCCCCACTCTTCCATGCAAGCATCGGAGCCTCCTTCTGTTCGTGTGGCCGGCCCTCAGCGCGCGGGAGCGCAGCTCCCCTCGGCCGGCGCCAATGGTAGGCCAATCCGTGCCGTCGTGCAAGCAATGCTATCGGTCTCTGGCCAAGAGACGCGAGCAGAGACTAGAAGACGCTACCCGGATTGATTTGCCCACAGGCTCGGACCGTGGTATAATAGGATAACGTGTCTTGACCAGCGTGCTCCGTCGGTGGCCCAACCGGCCCCGCGGGGTGGCGAGCAGCGGACCGTGTACAGACCCTCGATTCTTCGCCGGCTCGCCGAGGCGCGTAAGCTTGCCCGGCGCGCAGGACCCTTCGTGTCCCTCGGGTGTTGGTCTCGGCTCGAGTTACTCGCTCACATCTCTCGGCACACGCCCCCTGTGGTCTTGAGTTGATGATAGTCTGAATAGGGTCAAGGCGCCGCTCGAGCGTTATCGCTGCGAGCATTCGGCATTTCTGGGGGCGACCACCTGGGTCGCGCCCTTTGGCTTGGTATGGTATTCGTTCTAGTAAGGAGGACAGCACATGAGCTACGTAGTTCGCGAAGGCGGCGAGTCATTCGAGAGCCTATATAGGCGCTTCAAGAAGGCGATCCAGCAGGATCGGTTGCGCGCCGAGATGAAAAAGCGCCGTTTCTACGAAAAGCCGTCGCAGACGCGCAAGCGCAAGGCGGCAAAGAAGCGCATCAAGAGCCGTCGCACCACGCTCAAGATGCAGCGCCGCTGGGACTGACGTCCCCGCGCCACGGGACTGGGAAGAGGAGCCGCCGCAAGGCGGCTTGTCTTCTTTTCCCGCCCCTTACGCCGGCGGGCCCGACGTGCGCGGGCGATAGCGCCCCAGAAAGAACCCCCGCACCGCCTCGCCGGTGGATTGTCGCAGGTCGATGTGGCGCCCCCCCGGCGCCACGATGAATGACAGCGTCGGCTCGATCAGCGGATGGTTGGGATCGTACATAAAGATGGTGGCGCGGCGCTCCAGCGGCGCCCAGGTGTAGCCCAGGGCCAGCACCTGGTGGTTGGCGGTGGGATCCGAGAGGCCGCGGGTGCGCACCAACACCAGGGGCGTGGGTGCGCCAGCGTCGAGCCGGGCCCGCAGGTGCAGGAACTGGGCGATGGTGAGCCGGTCGAGGTGCCCGTCGCGGCGCCACATCCATGCCAACACGCGCAGGGGGACGCGTGGGCCGGAGTACGAGTCGATCTGCCGCCGGAGCAGGTAGCGAAAGAGAGCGTCCCCGGCCGACGGGGGTGCGTCGCGCTTGGGGACGGGTCGGCCGAGGTGGTACAGGTCCAGGGCGGCCAGACACATCCCCCCGCACAGGCCCAACGCGGTGGTGTTCATCCCCAACAGTCGCAGAACGGCGCGCGCCAGCGTCCATCCTCTCCCCTGACCTGCGCGCGGCCAGAGAAAGCGGTTGGCGAAGCGGAAGCCATGTTCGGCGGGCCGGAATCCGGTCCGGACGGTGCGTTCGCTGTCCCACATCCTGGGCATCCTCGATGGCGCCGATGGCATGAATCGCAGGGGCCAGAGACCGCAGAGTTGGCTGAGAGCAGGCCCCACGGTCGTCGCCGCGCAGATTCGCGTGGCACTGTGTGCGTGAGGATAGGCCCGCGCGGCGGCGGCGTCAATCGCGCGCTTGGTGGCGGCTGCTACGTGGAGTACAATGCAATCACGACATAACGCTAGGAGCTGCCCCGATGAGCGAGCTGGTAGTGGTATACGTCTCCCAGGGGCCCCTCGCCGCCGAGGTGGCGCGCGGCAAGCTGCAGAGCGAGGGGATCCCCGTCATGCTGCGCTACCCCTCGGTGGGGCGCGTCCTCGGCCTCACCGTCGACGGCCTGGGGCGGGTGGAGGTGCTGGTGCCCGCCGCACACGAGGGGCAAGCGCGCGAGGTGCTCGCCGAGGAGGCCCCGTCCCTCGACGAAGGGACGGCGGACGCCCCCGCGTCTCCCTCTGTGGATCTCGCCTGACGCGAGGGCGCCTCGTGCGGAGCGCCGGCGTCGGCGCTCGCCGACCGCAGGGCGTCCTCCGCCTCGACGCGGGTGTAGCCCAGCCACAGCATCACCAGCACGCTGCGGCTCTCCGCCGCCAGCTGCTCCTCGAGACCTGCGGGGGCGTGGGACACAGGCCTCATGGTTGCCGGCCTCGCTCCGGGAGCGCGTCCCGAGCCTCCCGTTCGCGTCGCAACGCCACGCGGGCGCGGTGGATGCACCGGCGCACGGCTGTCTCGTCCTGCAGCCACAGACAACGCGCCGCCTCCAGATAGCTCAGGCCCTCCACGGCCGTCAGGTAGAGCGCCTGCCGCCTCGTCGTGCTCAGCCGACTCAGGAGGACCTCCGCCTCCTCCTGCCCGGCCCACCTCTCCAGCACTACCTCCGGGTCGGCCGTCTCCAAGACCACCTCACGCGCCACGAGGGCGAGGCCGTGTCTCACCGGCGCCCCCTCGGCAGCGGCATCTGTCGCCCCGTCGAACGCGCTCGGGTCGAGGATCGGTTCATCGCGGCGCCAGAGGCGCTGCGGGCTCCGCCGCAGAATGACATTCCCCCCATGACGCAGGCGCTCACGCCAGGCCGCCCACAGGTCGTCGTGGCGCCGCGGCGCGCGCCCGGCATGCCAGCGGCGCGCCATCTCCCAGAACTCGAGGAACAGGTCCTGGTAAAAGTCATCGGTCTCATAGAATCCACCTTCGCCCCCATGCAATGCCTGGAGCGAGCGGGCACAGAGCGCCTGTGCCACGCGCTTGCCCGTCTCCCAGAGGCGCAGCAGTTCCTCATGGCTCAGAGGTGTTGCGTCGCTCACGTTGCCTCCGTCCTGGTCGCTTCATCCAGCGGGTCCCACGCTTCGATGACGTGGGGGCTGGCGTGAGGCGCGCGTTCCGCGCCGTCGAGCAGGGCGCAGAGCGCCGCCGAGAGGAGCAGGTCGTCGTGGACGGTGGGGTCGGCGACACCCCAGCGCATGCGCCGGTCGGGGCCGTCGACCACCTCATAGTCCGCCGCTGCCACCTCGCGCCAGAACTGCCGGCGCTCGGGGCTGCCGTCGTCCCGGTGGTCGAGGAAGCGACCCGAGTTGCAGATCCCCAAAAAGCCCCAGCCGAGGGCGCTCTTGGATGCGGAGGTGAAGGTAAAGGCGTGCACGCGAGTCCCCAGCGCCTGCCGCAAGAAGGACGCCAGCCCCGCGCCGACCCCCGTGGCGTCCACCACCACCCGCGAGGCGGCCCACAGCTCGGCGAGGTGCGCGATGGCGCCGTACAGGGCGTGGTGGGGCGTCCCCGTCCAGAGGTAGCGATCCATCACCAGGAAGCGCGGCAGCCCCGCCTCGGCGTGGACGATCTCGACGATAGTGGCGGCGGTGCTATCCTTGCGGGGCTCCTCCTCGCGCAGCCTGGCGCCCTCGGTGCGTTCCTCCGCCTCGCCGGCCACATCCACCAGCAGGGCATACTCGCGCCCCTCGGTGGGGACGCGTTGACGGAGATGCGTGCCCACCATCAGGGCGCGGGTGGCGGGCGGGAACATGCCGCCCTCCTCGTCGATCTCTTCCAGATAGTACTGCGACTTGATGAGGGGGTGGTGGCGCCCCAGCCGGGCGATCTCGGACTTGACGTAGCGTCCGTAGGCCGGCACCTCCGTCGCCACCTGCTGCCACGACACGATGAACACCCGGCGCACCTCGTCGCGCCCCTCGGCCCAGCGCAGCGCCCGGATGGTGCGCGCCAGCAGCGTCTGTGAGGTCCAGGCGGTGCCCCACAGGACCGTCGTGGTGGCGGTGCTGGCGCCCATGGGGGCAAAGGCCTTGTTCCATCGCGCCTCGTCGATGTCCTGCGCCTCATCGGCCTCCAGGAGGATGTTGGCCGTAGCGCCCACCACGCTGGCCGATGGCGTCGCCGAGAGAAAGGCGATACGCGCCTGGCCGGCGCGCAGCATGTGGGCGCCCTCGCGCTCCAGGGGCGGCAGGCGGCTCCCCTCGCACACCGACTGCAGGCGCATCATGCTGTTGAGCGCCTGTGGCGCTTTCTCAGGGGGACCGAGCGTGGCTGATTTGGAGACACAGAACGCCCAACTGCAAGCCACGATCAACGAGATGGGCACCCCGGCGGCCACGCTGGCCGCGCTCGAGATGACGGCAGACCGGGGCATCGTGCTCCAGGCCGAAGCGAACAACGCGGCAGCGACCGCCGTGTCCGCCCAGGCAACGCTGACCATGCTCCAGTTGGGCGGCGCTGGCTTCATCCAGGCCACGCCGGCCCCCGGCGCAGGCGGCTCTCCGGCAGACGGGCAAGTGTCCCAGGCCCCGGCAGGCGCGCCCACGCCGCCGGGCCAGGCCTCCAACTTCTCGAATACCACGACGGCCACGGGCCGCGACGATCTGGACTGCCCGCTGGGCGAAACGGCCGTCTTCGAAGCCGCCGAAGACACCATCTACGTCATCGCGCGCATTGCCGATCTGCCAGCCGGATCGACCCTCAGCGCGCGGTGGTACGCCAATGGCTCGCTGTTTTTCGAAGACGCCCAATGCTGGACTCCCCAACAGGACTGGGTCGATGTGTGCGCCTACTGCTCGATCGTGCCCGACGGCCCGACCTTTCCCACCGGAAGCTGGATGGTCGAGATGCTGCTCGACGGCCAGCTCATGTCCCAAACGCAGTTCCAGGTCATCGACTCGACCCAGCAGGATACCGGCGACGACATGACCGGCGAGGAAACCGGCGATACGACCGGGTAGCGGGCCGCCCGCTCGCCCGGACGCCCCACCTGAGTCACCCAGACGCCCCGCGCACGCCAGCGCCGGGGCGCTTGTTTGTGGGGCCACGCATGCAACCCGCCGCGCGGCGCTGCATCCAAACACACGACGATCATCCGAGCGCAGACACTTTTTTGGGATCCCTTTGTATGGCCAAACGAAAAAACCATCGAACACGCCAGAAACCCAATGTTCTCCCACTGGCGATCCTCGCCGTCCTGGTCATGGTTGGCGCCGGGTTGGTGCTCTTCGCGGCGACTCGCGACAGCGCCAGTTCCGCTTCCGGCACACATGACGACGCCTCGGCCCGGTCGGGGGTCCAGGTCGTGCAGCCGCGCGAGGGCGACTTCACGCTGCCAGGGCTGGACAGCGAGATCGCGCTGGCCGATTTCCGCGGCAGCTACGTGCTGCTCAACTTCTGGGCGACGTGGTGCCCGCCATGTAAAGCCGAGTTGCCCGATCTCAACGCCTACCACCTGGAGCACCAGGACGCCAACTTCACCGTGCTGGCCGTCAACGTGATGGAAGACGTCGCGCCGGTGCAGCAGTTCATCGCCAAAAACGGGTTCGGCTTCCCTGTGGCGCTCGATGCCGCCGGGACCGTCTTCGACCAGTACGCCGGCGGCAGCCTGCCCAGCTCGTTTTTGATCGGGCCGGACGGAGCGCTGGTCAAGGCCTGGCCGCCGGGTATGATCAACCGCGCCATTCTCGATCGTGACGTGACCCCACTGCTGAAAGGATAACACCGTGGCCCGCGCCGATATTCACGCAGGAATCTGTGGCTTTCATACCGTCGTCGAGGCGCGCGCCACCGACGATCCGCGCCGGGTGGAGCTGGCGATCCAGAGCGAGTGCAGCGCCATCCGCAAGTTGGCCGAATCACTTACCGAGGTCGATCCGTTCCGCGAGTTCACCTTCCGCCGCCAGATGCCCCTGACGCTGGAAAAAGCCGCTGAGTTCTGCTCGCACGCGGCCTGCCCGGTGCCATCGGGCATCATCAAAGCGGTCGAGGTGGCCGCCGGGCTGGCGCTGCCCGCCTACGTGACCATCACCCTCACCAAAACCGAGTAAAGCGTCTACCGTCCTGCCGGTGGATCACACCGGCGCGGCGTCACCCCGCCGGGACCATCACCGGGCCGATGCCCACCTGCGGCGACGTCTGCCCGTCCGGCCCCGTGACGAGCATCGGCTCGCCGGTCTCGGTGTCGAGCACCGACAGGCTGAACACCCATTCGCCCGGCGCGGGATCCTCGCCCAGCGGAACGTTCACGGTATCGACGAACGTCCGCCCCGGAGACCAGCAGGTCGGCGGGTAGTTCCAGTCCAGCGGGTTCCAGGTGATGGCCTCCTCGGGCGCCCCGCCCGGCGCGATGCGCATCAGCGAGAGTGCGTAGGGCCGCTCGACCTGCGCCTCGGCCCGCCAGTGCAGGTGCAGCACCACGCTGCCCGGCGCCGCGTCGACCGTCAGGCCGGCCAGCGTGACGGCGTCCCCGCCGCGCCGGAAGGTATGGTTGGTGACAAACGTCGGCGCGCCCTCGGCCTCGGCGGGCTGGGGCGGCTCGGTGAGGGCCGTGAAGTTCGGATGCAGAAAACCGGACATCACCAGCACGATGACCGCCTGCACCGCCAGGAAGGCCACCTGATCGCGCCGCCGGAAATCGGCCAGCACATCCGCCGCCAGCAGCAGCCACACCGGCGCGAAGAACAGCCACACGCGCCCGGTCTCGCCGCGCGCCGTCCCGCTCAGCACCAGGATCGCCAGCGCCAGCGCGGTCGCCCCGGCCATCACGTCGGCGGGCGTGAGGGGCCGCCGGGCCCGGCGCAGTCGGACGATCCGCCAGATCGCCAGCCCGGCCACCGGCACCCCAACGAAGATGAACATGTCGTAGACGTGCATGAACAGCCACGGCCAATAGGGGCGGTACATCTCGTAGTGCTGGTCGAGCGACGTCTGCGCCAGCTCCCACGGCGACAGCCCGCCCAGCGCCCAGTAGATCGCCCAGGCCGACGCGCACCCGAGCCCGAACGCGGCCAGATCGACCAGCGCGGCGCGGGGCCGGGCCGGTCGCCGGACCAGCCGCCAGCCCAGGATGATCAGGCCGGCCAGCAATCCCAGCGGCACCAGCGACAGGTTGAACAGCATCCCCACCGACAGGGCGAAACCCCCCGCGGCGATCCAGCGCGGGCGGTCGCGCAGCAGGCCACGCCACACGCCCAGCAGCACCAGCAGCGCGATCAGCGGGTAGAACACATTGAAGCGCGGCTGGAAAATCGCCAGGCCGGGCACCAGCGCCCACAACACCACCGCCAGCCGCGCCCGCGGCCGGTCGAAGACCAGCACCCCCAGCCGGTAGAGCGGCGCCACGCCCAGCGCCGCCCACAGCGGCATCGCCATCTGCAGCAGCGCGCTCGCCAGCTCGGCGTTCGTCCAGGTCATGATGAACAGGTTCTGGCACTGCAGCGGGCGCACCACCCCGCCGAGACGGTCCGCGAGCGCGGGCGCGGCCGCCAGCAAACTGGCGCTGGCATCGTAGGCGGCCAGCAGCCCCGGCGGGCTGAGCGTTACGCCGCCGGGCGGTGTGACGTTGGCGTGCGCGCGGTACAGCGCCACGAAATCCGGCCAATGACGCAGGGTGTGGTTCAGATCGTCCGCCAGCACGGCGGCGTGCGGGTAGCCGCCGGTGATGACCGACGCCGACCGCGCAAACAACACGAACAGCGGGCGGCCTTCGAGCGTGAGCAGCAGCAGCCAGAGCAGGACTGCCCCGCTGAAGGCCCACAGGATCAGCCGGACGGGATAGCGGGCTTCCGGGGCGCGGTCCAGCAGGCGGATCGCCCCGATCACGTAGATCGCCAGTGCCAGCGTGCACGGCAGGACCCAGAACCAGCGGGGGGTTGCCGGGAGCCAGATCCAGCGCCCCAACAGCGGAATCCAGGGAACGTCGCCGCGCAGCCACGGCAACAAGTCCGTCGCCAGCACGACGGCGAACGCCCCGCCCAGCGCGAGGATCAGGGTGAACGCGCGCGATCGGTTCACAGGCTCCATTCCGGCAGAGTCGCAGAATCAAAAAGAGCGCGGCACAGCGCTCTCTACGATAGCACGAGTCCGGAGGATGTCAATCGCGCGGGCCGAGGATCGTCCCTGGCGCGATCACCTGCTGCGGGACCCGATCGGGCGTGGCGATCAAGTCGTAGACCATCGCCCCGGTGACGCGCACCGGCACGAGCGCTCCGGTCGGCAGCTCGCCCTCGATCAGCACGTAGCCATCGATCTCCGGCGCGTCGCGGTAGGAGCGCGCCAGGCTGATGATCTCGCCGGTTGGATGGCCGTCCTCGTCCGTGGCTTCGGCGTGGCCCTCGACCAGCACATCCAGCGTCCGCCCGACCAGCGACTGGTTGCGCGCCAGGCTGATCGGCTGCTGGACGCTCATCAGCAAGTCGCGGCGGTCGGCCTTGATCGCCTCGTCTACCTGATCGGGCAGGTCGGCGGACGGCGTGCCGGGCTCGAAGCTGTAGGTGAAGCAGCCCACGCGGTCGAACTGCATCTGCTCGACGAACTGCACGAGCGTCTCGAATTCCTCGTCCGTCTCGCCGGGATAGCCGACGATGAACGTGGTCCGGATCGCCAGGTCGGGCATGGCGTCGCGCATCTTGCCGATGGTCTTGTGCACCCAGTCGACGTTGGCCGGGCGCCGCATGCGCAGCAGCGTGGCCCGGTCGGCGTGCTGGAGCGGGATGTCGAGGTAGGGCACGATCTGGCGGTGCGCCGCCATCGTCTCGATCAGGCGGTCGGTCACGTAGCCGGGATAGGCGTACATCACGCGAATCCAGGGCACGTCTGGCACGGCAACAACGAGTTGGTCGAGCAGCGCCGCCAGCCCGTCTTTCTGGCCCAGGTCGTGGCCGTAGTCGGTCGTATCCTGTGCGATCAGGATCAGCTCCTGCACGCCGCGGTCGCGCAGGCGGCGCGCCTCGTCGAGGATGCGATCCGCCGGGCGGCTGACCGCCGTGCCCTTGATGGCCGGGATCGCGCAGAAGGCGCACGGGCGGCGGCAGCCATCCGCGATCTTGAGATAGGCGCTGGCGCCCTGCACCGCGACCCGGCTCACGCCGCGCTCGTCGGTGCCCACCGTCACGGCCTCGTCGGGCAGGTGGTAGACCGGCTCCGGGTGTTTGCGCGCGCGCAGCCGCCGCACCAGGTCGACGATGTCCATCCAGCGGCGCGTGCCGATCACGCCGTCCAGCCCGGGCACCTGGCGCGGCAGATCGCGCCCGTAGCGCTGCGAGAGGCATCCCGCGGCGATCAGGTACTGGTCCGGCGCTTTGTGGGCGGCCAGCTCGCGCAGCGCGTCGAGGCTTTCCTGGCGGGCGGACTCGATGAAGCCGCAGGTGTTGACGATCAGCACCTCGGCGCGGCGGGCGTCGTCGGTGCCGCGCAGACCCGCGCCTTCCAGCAGGGCGGCCATCGAGTCGGAATCGACGGTGTTTTTCGAGCAGCCGAGGCTGAGCAAATAATAGGCGTTCGAGCGTCGCGACATTCCAGCACCCCACCGGCGGATTTTTTACGATGCGGATGAGAACAATGGCTATCATACCGGATTCGCGGGCGGGATGCGAGGGTGAGATTGCGCGCCGCCAGCTTGGCCCTGGATTTTGCGCGGATTTCGTTTATAATAGGCCCCCGGTTGTCCCGCCCACAGGTGGGCGCGTCCCAATCGATTCAAGTTCCCTATCCCCGGCGGCGTCGGGCGATAGTCCAAAAAATCATCCGGGGAGGTGAGGTTCTCATGAAGGTACGGTCGTCTGTACGCAAGATGTGCGACAAGTGTTATTTTGTCCGCCGCAATGGCCGCCTGTATGTGATGTGCTCGGCCTATCCGAAGCACAAACAGCGCCAGGGCTAGGCGCAATAAAGCGGAGGTTTAGTATTCTATGGCGCGAATTGCTGGAGTTGACCTGCCGAGAGAGAAGCGAGTCGAAGTCGGGCTCACTTACATCTACGGTATCGGCAACAGTATGTCCAAAAAAATCCTCGGTGATACGGGCGTGAGCCCCGACGTGCGCGTGCGCGATCTCACCGACGACGATGTCGCGAAGCTCAGGGATTATATCGACAAGAACGTCAAGG
>ERZ747221.3229-NODE-3229-length-13261-cov-3.074863_pt1 | contig 13261 bp, 6 predicted proteins | sample MGYA00374949_ERZ747221 | MGnify/ENA primary metagenome ERZ747221 (study PRJEB28779, sample SAMN05720172) | bioreactor metagenome | isolation source: Anaerobic biogas reactor | place: USA:Washington, USA | collected 2015-08-08 ... | reverse complement strand
TCGAAACGCAACTGCGCCTGCCCGCCGAGGCGCGAGAACACGAGCGTGGACGGCTGCTCGACGCCTGCGCCTGGCGAAACGGCGATCGCCGAACGGTAATGCTGGTGAACAAGGACGAGACAGCCCATGAGGTCGAAGTGGATTTCGGCGCGCCGGTTCCCTCAGAGGGCTTTGAACTGCCATTGCGGGTGCTGACCGTGGCAAACGACAAGCCGCGCGAAACGCAAACGAGTGGAACGCGCGAAGGCAAGTGGCGATGGGAACTCGCCGCCATGAGCGTGACGTTTATCGCGTTTGAGCACCCGGCAGATTAATAGAACGCCTCACAAGACCGGCACGGAGCCGGCTCCGCTACGTGGATGATTAGGGACACGACATCAAGAAGTAGAATGTCCCCTTCTTCACCCTTGCCAAGAATGACGGCTCACTGTATCATGCCATTAGATACATTGTATCGGTTTTCAGGCGGATGTCATGGCGATCGCGACGAGTGGTGGAACCAAGTATGAGCGGTTGGCGGCGAGGGTGGAGGCTGAGATTCGCCGTGGAGGGTATCGGCCGGGCCAGGCGTTGCCGTCGATTCGGAGTCTGATGTCGAGCGACGGGCTGAGCATGGCCACGGTGGTCAAGGGGTTGGGCGAACTGGAGAGGCGAGGGCTGATCCATCGGATGCAGGGGCGGGGGTATTTCGTATCGGACCGACACCGGCCGCACCCGGAACTGGCCCAGATCGCCCTGCTGACGCCGGCCCTGGCGGGCGACACCAATACCTACGTCAAGGGCCTGAGCAGGGTATTCGGCGGCAGCGAACGGTTCTCGTTGGCGACGTATTCGACCCACTCGGACCTCAAGCAGTACCAGGAACTGATCTATCGAATGGCGAAGGTGCGACCAGCCGGCGCGGTGGTGACGGCGGTGCCGCGAACCCTGATGGAACTGGATTACGGTCCGCTGTTCGACGCGGGGATTCCCGTGGTGGCGATCGGCCGCGACCATCAGGATCTGCCGTGCGACCGGATCGACTACCACGGCGGTAACAGCGGTCCGAAGCTGGTGCCGCACCTGCTGGAGCGCGGGGCGAAGGGATTCGCGGTGTTCATGGTCATGCACGGCAGCGATCCGACCCGGCAGGAGTTACTTTCGGGCATTCAGAACGCGCTGGCGGCGGAGGGGATCGACCTGCCGAATGAGAGGGTGTTCACGTTTCGCGCCCCCCACGGCTGGATGAATCCGCCGAACCCGTGCATCGACGCCCAGGAGGAGATGCGCCGCATTCTGGGCGGCGGCCGATCATTCGACACGCTGATCTGCTGTCACGACTACTCGGCATGGGGCGCATTGCTGGCCATTCTGGAGGCGGGGATCAAGGTGCCGAGCGAACTGCGGGTGGCTTCGGCGGCCCGCGGCGGCGTCAGTGGCCTGGCGCTAATGAAAGTGACGACGATCGAAGTGTACATGGAGCAGCAGTCGGAGACGGCTGGGCGGTTGCTGCTTCGGCGGATCGAGGGATACAACGGACCGCCGGAGGTGCACTACGTGGCGGGCGACCTGGTGATCGGGGAAACGACGTGAGGAATTGTTGATTGATGATTGCTGATTTGGAAAGAACACGAACATGAGACGCCAAACTGTGCTTTCCGCAGATCCGAAATCCGCAATTCGAAATCCGAAATCCTTCACCTTGATCGAACTTCTGGTGGTGGTGGCGATCATCGCCGTGCTGGTGGCGATCCTGCTGCCGGCGCTGAGCGAGGCGCGGGAACGGGCCAAGGACATGACCTGCACCTCGAATCTGCGGCAGATCGGCGTGGCGATGCTGCAGTACCTCGATGAGCACAACGACCATTTTCCATTCACGTGCCAGTCGCCGTTTCAGGGCCGGCCGGACGACCCGTACCACATGCCGAACCTGCAGGTGTGCCTCGAGGCGTGGTTTCCGCGAAACGAGGACTTCATCTGCGGGAACCGCCCGTGGTGGCCGGGCGAGGCGGCGGCGTTGAACAAGCCGTGGAAACGAAATCGAATCTGGGGCTGTCCGAACGATCATCTGAATGTGGATTATTTCAAGGTCTACGGATCGAGCTACATCTATATCTCGGAATTCGTCGGTTGGCCGGCGAGCCAGGATCCCCGTGACAATCCGTTCTGGTGTCGCAACTACTGCTATCACCGCTCCGGTGAAGTGGGCGAGCCGAGTCGGGCGATCTTTGTGAACGACTGCAAGGGCTCGCCTCCGTACCCGCACTCCGGCGGGCGGTACAACAACGGGCTGTGCGTGGACGGTCACGTGGAGACCGGGCCGGGCCTGGCGTTCAACCAGACGATGCAGTGGAGGTTCGAGTAGACCGAGGCCGATGTGTGGAGAAGTCACATGATTAGAACCAAGGCCTTTACACTGATTGAGCTCCTGGTGGTGGTGGCGATCATCGCCGTGCTGGTGGCGATCCTGCTGCCGGCGCTGAGTCACGCGCGGGACCAAGCGGAGATGATCGCGTGCCTGAACGTTCAGAAGCAGATGGCAACCGCGACCGTGCTGTATATGAATGAATACGGCGGTTACCTGCCCATGCCGATCAAGTTCAATAGTAGCGGGGTTGAGAACTACTGGCCCGGTCTTCTGGGCGAATGCCTTCCCAGCGGTATTCCACAGGACCCGGGAGCGGTGGGCGAGAAGGACCCGCGATGGGGCCACGAGATCGGCGGATACGGGATGAACTCATACTGGATCGAGCGGAACACGAACTACGCGGAGAACAAGGATCATCATCCATCAGAAGTAACCGACCACTCGAAGGAAGTGGTGTACTGCTGCAATCGAGGCATGTGGTCGGTCGGGCCGCTGCTGGACATTTACGAGCCTTCGGTCCACCCGGGGTTCTGGGGCGGCGGTGACGATTTGGACGCGTGCCGCCCGCGAATGGCGGCGAGGCATCTGGACAGTTCGAACGTGGTGTTTCTGGACATGCACGCCGAGCACATCTCGTTCGATCTGGCCAAAGACTGGTCGGAATCGTGGATCGCCTGGAATTACTGGCCGGCCCCCTACTGCTGGCTGCCCGAGTGGGATTGACGCAGGATTCGTATTTCACCTGACGGTTTTGCCAACCTGGTTCCAACGACGGAGTTTCTTTATGAACGGTCCCGAGCGAAGTCCGTGCGCCGTGCGGCCCAGTGCGTCGTCGAGAGTTCGCCATGCGTCGCGTCTGTTCGGTCTGCTGGCGGCGATGGTCGCTCTTGCGGGTCATGCAAATGGCGATCAGGCCACGCCCGACCTGGAGTATCTGCTGGTCCGGCCGACGGAGTTGCCGGGATTGAATCTCGGCTGGGAGTTTCCCGGGGCTTCTGGACGGGTCGAGACGGCCGACGACCCGCAGCGCGGGCCGTGCCACCGGGTGCACTACGATTTGTCCAAAGGCGGGCGCTACGTGCGGATGGAGGCTGCGTGTCCGCCTGCGGACGTGTGGGCGATACGGTTTGCCCTTCGCCGGCCGACGGACGCGGGCCAGATGTTCTTCGCCATTCGCGATGCGACGGACCAGTACTTCCGCGGGGCGATCGAGGTCAAGGGGCCGGACTGGCAGGAGATGGAAATCCCGCTGACCGAGGAACGGTTCTCAGCCCATCACGGCGGGGCGAACGACGGACGAATCCATCGTCCGGTGCGAGTGGTATGCATCGAAATGGAGGCGCCGGAAAAGGTCGGCGAGTTTGTCGTCGATGAGCTTCGGGCCGTGCTGGACGATCCGGCCAAACCGCCGGTGCCGCGGGTATTCATTCAGCCCGATCCGCCCGGCGGCGTGGCGTTTCTCAACGAGAAGGCCGTCTATAAGCTCGTCTTGGACAACCGGCTGTCCGTGGCTCGGAATTTGGCCTTTCTGGTGACCGCCGACGATCAGGATGGAAAGCGTCTCTACGCCAAGCGGCACACGCTGGAAGCCGAGGCGTTCGGGATTGCGGAGCGATCTTTCGATCTGGAAACCAAGAGCCTCGGGTATCAGTTGATTGCCGCGATCGCGGAGGGCAAAGACTCCGCCGAGGGCGGCGGAGCTACACTGGAGATTCAGAGCGGTCTGGCGGTGGTGGTCGAGCCGCAGCGGTATCACCAGGCCGATCCGGAGAGCTTCTTCGCCGTCCATCAGGACAAGGGGCTGCTGGAGACGGCGTGCCGACTCGGCGCGAAGGCGGTGATGTGGTCGTCGAACTGGCTGTGGACCGAGCCGGTGCCGGGCCGGTACGTCTGGGCGGATGAGTATCTGGAGCAGTGCGAAAAACTCGGGCTGGGAATGGTAATCAAGTTCAATCACTTTACGCCGTCGTGGGCGATCTGGCACGACGCGCCGCGTCCGGAGCTTCAGCCGTTCATCGCCCCGGAGCATCTGGCGAGTTTCGGCAAGTGGGTGGGCGAAACCGTCAAGCGGTACAAGGGCCGGCTGCAGGCGGTCGAGTTCATCAACGAGCCCGACCTGGGCTACTGGCAAGGAGCGAATCTCGACCTTGAGACGGCGGTCGATATGTACGTCAAGACGCTGGAGGCGGGATACGCCGCGGTCAAGGCGGCGGATCCGAACCTCTGCGTGTGGGGCGTGGGGGTCAGCAGCTACGACCAGGGAACGGGCTTCCGGTTTACCGAGGCGGTGCTGGACAAGGCGGCTGGGGCGTTCGACCACGTGGGCAGCCATCCGTACCCCTGGAGCCACTACATCGGCAATGGGCGGATGGCCCAGGACGCTGAGGAAGGCGAGATGGCGGGAAAATGCCGGACCACCCTCGATCTGCTCGAGAAGTACGGCAAGCCGCGGACGATGTCCATCGGCGAACTCGGCTGGGCGCTGCACCTCTCGGAACCGCCGCTGGGGCCGGATTCGATCGCGTTTGCCGAAATGATGAGCCAGGCGCACATCATCGCCCGGTCGGTCGAGGAACTGCGGCAGGTCTATTGGTTCACGATGGACGCGCACGACGAGGGCGGCTACTGGTATGGCCTGCTGCGCGGATGGCCCGATCCGCTCTACCCGCTGCCCGCAGCCTGCGCGTACGCGACGTGCGCCGCGATGATCGACCACACCAGGCCGGCGGGTCCGCTGGCGATGAATCCGACGATCCGGGCGTGGCGGTTCGACCGGACGGACGCCGATCTGTCGGTGTTCGCCCTCTGGGCGACCGATGAGGAGATGGAAATCCTCGCGAAGCTGCCCGAGTCGGCCAAGGTGATCGATTCCTACGGACGCAGCCTCGACGTCGCGAACGGCAAGGGGTTCGCCCTGTCCGGGCTGCCGGTCTACATTGCGACTCCGCAAGCCGATGCCGATCGCACCGTGGCCGCCCTGGAGGGTGCGCAGACCAAAGCCTCGCGCGATCTGCGGATCAGCCGTCCGCGGCTGGTCTCGGACCGCCTGATCGAGGCGACGGTCACGAACTACACGAATAAGCCGATCAAGGCCAAGGTGAGTTTCAGCCAGGCCGCAAAGGAATATCTGGTCAACCCCGGACAAGAGGCGCTGCGACTGGCCGTCACCCCCCTACCGGACGATCCCGCAGCCAAGCCTGTTCCATTGGTTCTGGAATGGGAAGGCGGCCGGGACCAAGCCGACGTACGGGTCGATCTGGCTCCGATCGTCGATCTCCGCAGCGACGGATCATACGAAGAGAAAATCGCACGCCTTCGAGCGACGCCGCCGTTGACCCGGACCGAGCGGACGGCGGTATTGCCGTCGGACCCGACCATCCCGTGGAGCGGACCAGCCGACCTGGGCCTCAAAACCTGGTTCGGTGGAGATGATCAGGCCCTCTACATCGCTGTCGAGATAACCGACGACCTGCACTGCGTCCCATTTACCGATGAGGGCTACTGGCAGTCGGACAGCCTGCAACTGGGGATCGATCCGCGCAACGACTCGACGGCCAACTACGATGAAAACGACATTGAACTGGGCTTCGCCGGAGCGACAGACGGCGAACCCGCAGCCCGGATATCCGCCCCCGTTCCCGGCCCGCTGGCCTGCAAGCATCTGAAGATCGAGCGGGACGAGACGGCCAAGGTGACCCGCTACCAAGCCGTCATCGGCTGGGACGTGGTACTGGGCAGAACCGCAGGCGACCCGCGGGGCACGGTGATGGCGATCAACCTGATCGCCAATGACAACGACGGCCAGGGGCGGGCCTGCTGGATCGGCCTGACCCCCGGAATCGGCGAGGAAAAGCGACCCGCGCAGTACCTTCGTTTTGTCGTGCGATAAACCGCCAAGAAAGCTGTTGACAAACATGCGGGGCATGATAAAACCGTGCAGAATTGTTAACAGTTAACAATCATGGAGACCTCTCGCATGCAATCCCTCAAAGGCACTTGGAAGCTGGCACTCGATTCGAAGAACATCGGTCGTCAGGAACAGTGGTTCGCAGCGGTTCGACCGGAAGCCCAGGACGCCCCGGTTCCGGGGATCATCCAACAGGTGTTTCCGGACTGCTACGGCGTGGCTTGGTACTGGCGGACGTTCACACCACAGCAGAATGCCGGTAGCGACGAGCGATACTTGCTTTCATTCAATGCCGTTGACTATATCGCCGACGTGTGGGTCAACGGCCAGCCGGTCGGCGGCCATGAGGGCAGCGAGACGCCGTTCGTGCTGGACGTGACCGGGGCGATTAAGCCGGGACAGGAGAACCTGCTGGCGGTGCGGGTGCTGAACCCGACGGACGATCCGATCGACGGGGTCAAGCTGTCGGAGATCCCCCATCGCAACAAAGAGGCCCGCGAGTATATGCCGGGCCGGTCGTATAACGTCGGCGGGATCATCGACCGCGTGACGCTGACGGCGGCGCCGGCGGTGCGGATCACGGATATCTTCGCCCGGCCGCAGTGCAGCGACGGGTCGATCCCGGTCACGGTGACGGTGCACAACGACACCGGCAAACCGGTTGAGGGTCAACTCGCCGCTGTGGTCGGGCAGGCCGCGGGCGGATCGACGCTGACCGAGGCGGCTGTCTCGGGCCGGTTCGATCCGGGCGACAGCACGCACGAGCTGGTCCTGAAGCTCGATGAGTTCGAGCGGTGGGACCTGGACAACCCGGCGCTGTACCGGGTCGAGGTGGAACTGACGGCCGGCGACGGACGGTTCGTCCACAGCCGGATGGTGCGCTGCGGGTTCCGCGAGCTTTGCATCAAGGACGGCTACTTCCACCTGAACGGGCGGCGGATCTTTCTGAAATCGACGCACACGGGCAACCACTTCCCGATCGCCCAGATCAGACCGGTCGACCCGGACCTGATGCGGCGGGACTGCATCATGCTCAAGGCCAGCGGCTACAACTGCATACGGTTCATCGCGGGAATGAGCCTGGCTGAGCAGATGGACTTCTGCGACGAACTGGGGCTGATGGTGTATGAGGAGTGCCTGGCCGGCTGGTGTCTGGCGGATTCGCCGGATATGAAGCGGCGGTTCGACCTGTCGGTGCGGGAGATGGTGCTGCGGGACCGGAATCACCCGTCGATCACGATCTGGGGCCTGCTGAACGAGACGCCGGACGGCCCGGTCTTCCGCCACGCGGTCGATACGCTGGGCCTGGTCCGATCGCTCGACAATACGCGGCTGGTCCTGCTGGCCAGCGGGCGGTGGGATTGCCAGCCGTCCATCGGGTCGGTGAGCAACCCCGGCAGCGACACGTGGCAGTACGAGTGGGGCATCGAGGGCCCCAACGCCAAAGCCGTCATCAACACGTGGGACTTGAATCACGGTGGGTACTTCGACAAGATGGGCGACGCCCACGCCTACCCGGCTGTGCCGCACCCGCCGGTGACGATCAACTTCCTCAAGAACCTCGGCAAGGACACCAAGCCGGTGTTCCTCTCGGAGTACGGCATCGGCAGCATGCTGAACGTGATCCGCGGAACGCGGAAGTATGAAGAATGGGGCGCAAGGCCCGACCTCTCGGACGCCACCCTGTTCCGCACGATGGCCGAGAAGCTGGAGAACGACTGGAAGCGGTGGGGACTCGAGGGCACGTACGCGTTCACCGAGCACCTGCTGCACGACAGCGAGGCGCTTCACGCCCGGTGGCGCAGCCTGGGATTCGACCTGATCCGCTGCAACCCGAAGATCTGCGGGTTCAACCTGACGGGTATCCTGGATCACGGGATCACCGGCGAAGGGGCGTGGCGGTTCTGGCGGGAATGGAAGCCGGGGATCTGCGACGTCCTGTCCGACGGCTGGGCCCCGCTGCGGTGGTGCCTGTTCGTCGATCCGATGCACGGGTACGCGGGCCGGCGGTTCAAGATCGAGGTGCACCTGGCCAATGAGGGCGTTTTGGGCGCGGGCGAGTATCCGGTGCGTCTGGCGGTTCAGGGGCCCAAGGGCAAGGTATGGGAGAAGCGCCTGACGTTGACGATCGCCAAGCCGCCCAAGGGACAGGAGCCGCCGCTGGCCATGCCGGTGTTCTGCGACGAGGTCGAGCTCTCCGGTCCGGCGGGCGAGTACCTGCTGGCCGCGGAGATGGAGCACGGCGGCGCGCCGACAGCCGGGCGCAAGACGTTCTTCATCAGCGATCCGGCGTCACTGCCCAAGGTGGACAAAGCGGTCACCTTGTTCGGTGTCGATGAGCGGGTCGAGGAGTGGCTCAAGTCGCGGGGCGTAAAAGTCCGGCGGATGGGCAAAACGCGGAGTACCGAAAAGCAGGTGATCCTCGTGGGCAGCTCGCCGTCGCTTCAGAAGGATGAGGCGGGCTGGCGAAAGCTGTTGGACCTGATCGCCCGCGGTTCGGTGGCGGTATTCGCCTATCCCGACTGCTTCGCCCGCGGCGAGGAGAACCAGAAGGTCGGCAAGCTGGAGCGCAAGTGCGCGTTCAAGACGTCGGTGCGAACGTTCCCGGTCGAGAACGCAGCGGAGGAGGAATGGGAAGTCTTCTCCAACGAATACTGGGACGGGATCCACTACCTGATCTCCGAGCTGCCGAACGACACCTACAAGGTGGAGCTGGGCTTCTGCGAAGGGTATCAGCCGACGTTGGACATGCGGGTATTCAACGTGGAGATCAACGGCAAGCGCGTTCTGGAAGATTTCGACATCGTCAAAGAGGCCGGCGGATGGAAGCGGGCGTTGACGCGATCGTTCGACGTGCCTTCGCGCAAGGGCGAGATCGAGATCAAGTTCGGGCACGTCAAAAGCGCGCCGTCGCTGTGCCGGCTGCGGGTCTACAACGGCAAAGGCAAACTGGTGGTCGAGGACGCCGCGGTGGTACAGGGCAGGAACACCACCTACTGGCTGCCGCTGCAGAAGTGCGGCCAGGTGCAGCGGTTCGCCGACTGGCTGTACCACAAGGAGTGCGTGGCCAAGCGGCACCCGGTCTTCGACGGGATCAAGGGGCCGGGCATCATGGACTGGGACTACTACGGCCCGGTGATCTCGAACCGGCTGCTGGTGGATCAGGACGAGCCGGAGGAAGTGCTGGCGGCGGCGTTCGCCACCGGCTACGCCACACCCGGCGGATACGCCTCGGGCATCATGATGGCCGTCCACCGGTTCGGACACGGACGATTCATACTCAACACGTTCAACATTCTGGAGAACGTGGACAGCAGTCCCGCAGCGGACCGGCTGACGGTGAACCTGCTGAACTACGCCGCCGGCCTGGCGGAAGGGAAGCTGGAAGAACTGCCGCGAAACTTCGACGAGACGCTCAAGGCGCTCGGATACACGCAGTAGAGAGAACAACTCGGAATAAGACCCGCTGGTCGCCAGAAAGGCGGTGCAGGCGTGATACAGACGCTCAGTAACGGCTGGAAGCTGACGGTCGATCCGCGGAATGTCGGGCGGGAGGAGCGATGGGCTGCGACCGTTCGGCCGGAGGCGCAGGATGCGCCGGTGCCGGGAATCATCCAGCAGGTGGTTCCGGGATACCACGGCGTGGTGTGGTACTGGACGCGATTTCGCCCGGTGCGGAAGGCCGCCGAGCACGAGCGGTATCTGCTGGCCTTCGGCGCCGTCGACTACCTGTCCCAGGTGTACGTCAACGGCGTGGAGATCGGCGGACACGAGGGCGGCGAAACGCCGTTCGTGCTCGACGCGACGGCGGCCATCAAACCGGACGCCCAGAACCTGCTGGCGGTGCGGGTGCTCAATCCGATGGAAGAGCCGATCGACGGGGTCAAGCTCAGCGAAATCCCCCACCGCAACAATCCGAGCGGGCCGCCACAGCCTGGAGCGGGAATGAATACCGGCGGGATTATCGAGACGGTGCATCTGGAGATCGCTCCGGCGGTGCGGATCACGGACATCTTCGCCAGGCCCGACGCCAGGACCGGGCGGATCGACGCGACGGTGACGGTGGTCAACCAGAGCGGATCGGAGGTCTCAGCGGCGCTGGCGATGATCGTCGGACCGGCGGCGGGCGGCGAGATAGAGGATGCGACGAGCGACAACGTCGCGTGCCCGCCGGGCGAGAGTATCCACGAACTGCACGTGACCATTCGCGAGCCGCGGCTGTGGGACATCGACGACCCGCAGTTGTACCGTGTGACGGCAAGCCTGACGGCGGGGCCATACCGCCACGACCGAACGGTCCGGTGCGGGTTCCGCGATTTCCGGGTCGAGGATGGTTTCTTTCGGCTCAACGGCCGGCGGATCTTCCTGAAATCGACGCACACCGGCAATCACTTTCCGATCGGCCAGATCGTGCCGCCGAACCGGGACCAGATGCGGCGTGACTTTATCATGGCCAAGGCGGCCGGCTACAACATGGTGCGGTTCATCGCGGGCTTGGCCCATCCGGAGCAGCTCGACTTCTGCGACGAGATCGGTTTGATGGTCTACGAGGAGTCGAAGGCGGGCTGGCTGTTGGCGGATTCGCCGCACATGCGCCAGCGGTACGATGCGTCGACGCGCGAGATGATCGTGCGGGACCGCAACCATCCGTGCGTGACGATCTGGGGCATGCTCAACGAGACGTGGCCGGGCCGGGTGTTCAACCACGCCGTCGAGGCGCTGGAGATGGTCCGAGAGTTGGACGAAACGCGTCTCGTGCTGCTCAACAGCGGACGCTTCGATCACCAACCCAATATCGGATCGGCCGCGAACCCCGGCAGCCGCCGGTGGCAATACCTCTGGGGCGATGAGGGCGAGGGCAAGCCAACCGACACGACTCCGGAAAACTACTACCGCCACATGGGTGAGATCCACATCTATCCGCCGCTGCCGCACCCGCGAGAAACGATCGACCTGATCCGCGGGCTTGGCCAGGTCAACAAGCCGATCTTCTTCTCGGAGTACGGCCTGGCCAGCGTGATGAACGTGATCGACGAAATCCGCCGTTACCAGCAGGTCGGAGCGAGAACCGACCTGGAGGACGCGACGTTGATCCGTTCGATGGCTGAGCGGTTCGAAGCCGACTGGCGGCGATGGGAATTCGACAGTACCTGCGCGTTTCCCGAGCATCTGCTGCGGGCCAGCCAGGAAAAGCACTTCAAGCTTCGCCGGCTGGGCTTTGACATGATCCGCTCGAACCCCGGAATCTGCGGCTACAACCTGACCGGCATGCTGGACCACGGCTTTTCGGGCGAGGGCGTCTGGACGTACTGGCGGGAATGGAAGCCCGGCTGCGCCGACGCGATGACCGACGGCTGGGCCGACCTGCGATGGTGCCTGTTCGTCACGCCGCAGCACGTGACGGCGGGCAAGCCATTTACCGTCGAAGCCGTGCTGGCCAGCGAGGACGTGCTTGGACCGGGAACGTATCCGGCGCGGTTCCGCATTTTGGGAGACGACGGGATCGTCTGGGAGAAGTCCGCCGACGTGACGATACCGCAGCCGCCGGCGGGCAAGGACGGGCCGCTCGCTGTGCCGGCGATCAAGGAGCAGGTAACGCTGGACGTGCCGGCGGGCCAGTACCTGCTGGCCGCGGAGTTGGAACACGGCGGAGCGCCGCGAGGCGATCGGCTGGAGTTCCCCGTCTCGGTCGAACCGGATCGCTCGAAGGTCAAGCGGCGGGTTCGGGTCTGGGGACTTGACGAGAGGATAGTGCGATGGCTGGAGGAGCGTAACGTAGCGTGCCAACCGTTCGACGGCCGACCCTCGAAGCAGCGGGAAGTGATACTCGTTGGGCAGTCGGATGCGATGCACGACGACGTCAAAGGCTGGCGGCGGTTGGCCGAGGCGACGGCCCGCGGCGGCTGCGCGGTGTTCCTGTCACCCGCGGCGTTTGTGAGAATACTGGAGAAACCGAGAGTCGGACGGTTCGCTCGCGAGGGCCATCACGGAATCTCCAACCGGCAGTTCGAGGTCGCCAACGTCTCGCCGGAGGAACACGCGGTCTTCGCGAAGGAGTTCTACGGCAACCTGGTCTGGCGGTGGTCGGATGTGCCCGAGGGCGAGTACACGATCGAGCTGGGTTTCTGCGAAGGATACGTCGGCACACCCGACGAGCGAGTCTTCCACGTCGCGATCAACGGCCGGAGAGTCCTGGAGGACTTCGACATCGTCAAGGAGGCGGGCGGACCGCGCCTTGCTGTATTGCGAACGTTCAAATGCACAGCCGACAAAGGCCAGGTCGAGATAAAACTCCTGACCGGGCGGGCCAACGGGCCGTCGGTCAGTCGGCTGAGAATCTACGACAGCCAAGGCCGCTTGATCCTGGAGGACACGCCGGCGACGGTGCGGACCGACCCCACGGGCTGGTTGCCGCTGGCGAACAAGGGCACGTGCGGCTGCCCGCACGGCGACGACCTCTACCACAAGGAAACCGCCGGCAAGCACCACGCGGTCTTCGACGGCCTCCAGACCGGCGGCATGCTCGAGTGGGACTACTGGGGACCGGTGATCAGCCACCTGCTGTTCGACGGCCAGGACAAACCGGACGAGGTGATGGCGGCGGGATTCGGCCCGGGCAAACCGATCCCCACCGGCTACCTCTCGGGCACCGTCCTCTCTTCGCATCGGTTCGGCGAGGGACGGTTCTATCTCAACGCGTTCCGCATTCTCGAAAACCTGGGCAGCCATCCGGTCGCCAACCGGCTGCTGCTCAACCTGATCGACCAGGCAGCGGCATGGTCTACCGGTCCAGCCGCCGCATTGTCCGAAGATTTCGAACAGACACTCAAGACCATTGGCTATGCAAAGGAACCGTCATGAGCGCGCCGAAGTTCGACATTCCGGAGATTCCGTGGGAGTTGGTGGCCCGCGGCAGACAGAAGCTGCGCAAGGTCTGGGCGAGGGAAGACCTGGACCTGCACGATCCCGGATTGCTGGTCTCGTGGGATCGGCCGCCGGACGGACTG
>ERZ747221.3221-NODE-3221-length-13277-cov-5.552652_pt1 | contig 13277 bp, 7 predicted proteins | sample MGYA00374949_ERZ747221 | MGnify/ENA primary metagenome ERZ747221 (study PRJEB28779, sample SAMN05720172) | bioreactor metagenome | isolation source: Anaerobic biogas reactor | place: USA:Washington, USA | collected 2015-08-08 ... | reverse complement strand
CATACCGAATTCGGGCCAGGATGTACCATGCAATCCCGTGACCGGGCACCTATAATGGAATCATCGCAAGAACACGGGAGGTGACGGCGATGATGGAACAGGTGCGCGTAACGGTCTGGAACGAAAACGTTCATGACCGGTCCGACGACAAGGTGAAAGAAATATACCCGGAAGGGCTTCATGGCGCGATCGCACAAGCGCTTCGCGCTGATGAAAAGCAGCGCTTCGCAGTTGTCACGGCGACACTGGATCAGCCGGAGCAGGGTTTGCCCGACGACCTGCTGGCCCGAACGGATGTGCTGTTCTGGTGGGGCCACTGCGCGCATAACCAGGTCGAGGACCAACTGGTCGAGCGGATCTATAACCGTGTCATGGACGGGATGGGTCTGGTTGTGCTGCATTCAGGCCATTATTCGAAAATATTCCGCAAGCTGATGGGAACCGGGTGCCGCTCCAGGTGGCGCGAAAGCGACGATCGCGAACGCCTGTTTGTCGTGGAACCAGGTCATCCGCTGGCCAGCGGTCTGCCTGAATATTTCGAGCTGCCCGGTGAAGAGACCTATGGCGAGCGCTTCAACATCCCGACACCGGATGTCCTGGCCCTGATCAGCTGGTTCTCGGGCGGCGGCCTGGACGGCCCCCAGCGGCGGACCCAAACCTGTATACGGAAAATCTGCTGCGCTGGAAAACCGGTAAGGGGAAAGGAAGATTTGCTATGAAAACAATCCGGGTTGGACTCGTCGGCTGCGGCGGTATCGCCAATGGTGCCCACCTGCCGCCGCTGGCCAAAATCGAGGGCGTGACCATCGCCGCCCTTTGTGACATCGATGCGGAGCACCTGGCTAGAACCGGGGACAAGTACAATGTGCCCCAAGACCGGCGTTTTGCCGATTACCGCGACCTTATCGCCTGCGCTGATGTCGATGCCGTCGATATCTGCACGCCCAACAACAGCCATTGCCCGGTGGCCATGGCCGCCGTCGCGGCTGGCAAGCCCTTTTGCGTGGAAAAACCCGTCGGCATCGGCACCGGCGAGGTGGAACAGCTTGTAGCGGCCACAGAAGCCACCGGCATCCCGGCCATGGTCTGCTTTTCCTACCGCTTCATGCCGGCCGTCCGCTACGCCCATGACCTGCTGCAACAGCAATCGATCGGCGACGTGATCAGTGTCTATGCCCAGTATCTCAAAGCCAGCGCCTTCATGAAAGGCCGTCGCCTGGACTGGCGCTTTGTCAGTGAGATTGCCCGTTACGGGGTTTCCGGGGATCTCGCGGTGCATATCATCGACATGATCGCCCACTTGGTTGGCGACTTTACGGCGGTCACGGCCCAGACCGGCATCGCGGTCAAGCAGCGGCTGCGTTTGGACCGGGACGAGTATGCCCCGGTCGACACGGACGATTACTGCAACTTTCTCGCTGAACTGGACAACGGCGCGTCGGCGACCTTCGGGGTCAGCCGGAGCGCGATCGGCAACAAGAACCATATCAGCATCGACATCTACGGCAGCAAGGGCGCCATCACATTCGACCTGAACAAGCCCTCTGAAATCCAGATCTGTTCCGACGACGGCCGCGGTTTGGATCTGCCGATGGAAACCATCCAGGTGCCGGAGCGCTATAAAGCGTCGCAGATGCAGACCTGGATTGATGTCCTGCGCGGTCGGGCGCCATCGTTCGCGCCCACTCTGCGCGACGGCCTGAAGTGCCAGAAGATCCTGGACGCCCTGCTGGCATCCGTGGAAAACCGGCGCTGGATGGCGCTATAGGGTCCCTGCCGTTTCCCTGGGCGAATGCCCTTTGAATTTCCGGTAGACCTTGCACAAGTGCGAGGCATCGGTAAAGCCAAGGGCCATGGCGGCGCGCTCAACGGTGTACAGGCCTGTTTCCAACAGTTCGTCAGCCTTGTTGACCCGCAGCTGGTTGCGGTACTGGTGCGGCGGCAGCTTGGCATACTGCTTGAAACGCCTGCGGAAAACGGATTCGCTCACGTGGCACAGTTGGGCCAGATCGGCGACCGGGATGTTATCCTGAAGCCTTTGTTCCATGATCTGGATCGCCGGATAAATCTCGGCAAAGGCATGCTGGCTGAACGAAGACGCGCGCACTGACGCGATCAGGTCGCTAAGCAGGCTGAACACGCACGCCTTGGCCCGCGTCCGCCCACCCACGCCCTGCAGAACGGCTGCCAGCGTCTTTTCGAACAGCAGCCGGAAGTGATCGTTCTGGTCATGGGCGATCACGAAAGGGCGGCTGCCCAGACGTAAGGCTTGTTGCTTTTCATCTGCCAGAATGAACTTGATGCAGATCCCGGATCCTGTCTGGCCTGGCTGGCAGCGGCAGACCGTCAGGTAGCGGCTGCCTGCGGGCAGAAAGAGGATGTCGCCGCTTTCGACCCAGAATGGTGACGCGTCGTCGACGACCGTATACTTGCGGCGCCCGTCCAGCATATAGAACAGCATGTCTTCCGTTCGTCCCTGGCTCAGGTAGTTGTCCGTGCTGTTGTCAAACCAGAGCGGTTTGAGCGCGCTGAGGGCGTTGATGTTGCATGGCGCGGCGTCGAGCCGGACAAAAGCGTCTTTTCCGGAATCTAGCTGATGCATAGGGACAACACCTCATCACCGGCAGCTGTGAAGGCTTCCTGCAGATAAGGGTATTGTACCATGTCAGCGTGCAGCGGCTGTCAGGCCATCAGCAGCGGAGCAGCAAGACCCAGTCTTCCCCATCGGGCGCGGTGAACGAGGCGGTACCCGCTGCAACGGAACCGGTTTCCCGGATTTTGCCGCTGGACGGACAAAACCAGGTGTATTCCGATTGGGGAACAGACAGGCTGACCTGGCCGCCGTGTACGAAATAAAGCAGGTAGACCTCGTCGCGGGCCGCCAGGCAGTAGACCATGCTGCCGGAGGAGTCCAGCAACTCGTCCGCGGGGCGCATGCGCCAGAAGGGGATGTCCTGGCCGAGGATGAAATCGGCCATGCGCTTGAGATCGGCATAGATCGGCGGATCGCCGGCGACATTGAACTTCTCGCTTTCCAGCAGCTTGCCATCGACCACCGGCGCGAAATGCCGGTCCGCGCGGCCCATCATGTAGCCGCTGACAAAGCCGATCCAGTACAGGCGGCGCTCCATGTCGTAATGTCCGCCCGTCCCGGCTGTCATTTCCCCGATCACCACCGGCCGTCCATAACGCCAGAAATGTTCTCCGAAGTCGTTCATGGCCTGGTAATAGGCGTCCGGATCGTTTTTGCGGTAGTCGCGCGGGTCCTGGGTCACGATCACGTTGTTGTAGGTCGTCGTGACCATCAGGGGCTGTTTGCCGGCGTCGCCGTAGGTGCGCAGCCGCCCGTAGGGGTCCGTGCGCCCGATGAAATCGCCCCAGTGGTTGTACCAGGCCGCAGCCTTTTCGGCCGGGAACAGGGCATGGGGCAACAGCTCGTGCGGCAGCCGGATCAGGTTGCCGTTTTCGGACCCGATTGACCAGAGCACGTTCCAGTAGGGCGCCAGGCGTGCGATCGTGTACCGGAGGCAGCGCGCCGTGTAGGCGACATGCACCGCATTGTCGCAGTCGAACATCACATCCCAGCCGGTGCCGTGCTCGTTGCCGGCCAGCCAGCCGCCGTTGGCCGTGTTCAGGGGATGGTGCGACCACTCGCGCGGCCGGACAACCGAGTTGTCATAGAGCAGTTCCAGGGCGAAAAACATGCCGTTGTCGCGCGCAGCCCGCATGACACGGTCCATGCGCTGGTAGTAGGCCAGGTTGAAGCGGTCTTTGTCGATGCGGTTGGCTGCGGCGTCGACGACCGCCCAGGGCCAGCGGAAAGACGTGTCCGTGATCGTGGACTGGCGGGCATACAGTTGGGCAATGTCGATCACCATGTTGACCCCGTAGCCGGACAGGATGCGGAAATAATCCTTCATGTCCTGCTCGCTTGGCTGCTGGTAATCAACATCCTCATGGCTGAAAAAGCGCCCGTTGGCCGGATGAGGGTACCAGCCCTCGTTGACGATCAGCTGCGGTCTGCCGTCCGCCCGGAAAAACCAGTTGCCGAACTGCGGATTGACCACAAGGGGACCGCCCGACACCGGTTCGGTACAGCTTAGCTCGCCGTTTTGCCCGTCCAGGTCCGGATCGTTTGATGTTGTCGTGTAGCGCCAGGTTCCCTGCTCCGGCGGTGCGAAACGGACTCGCCAGACCGGACAGCCGTCTTCCTCGCCGTCATAGAAGCCGTCGACACGCACCCGATGGCGTCCGCTGGTGAAGACGGCTTCGAGTTCAACCTCCAGGAAGGGGTTGTCATACGCCCTGCCGGACTTTAGGCTCCGTTCGAAGAGTTCCCATCGGGGTATCTGCTGCATGGTTTGGCTCCTTTCAGTCGCTGAGCTGGATCCAGGCCGTTGCCTGGCTGCCGGTCCCGATCAAGACGGCCGGGCGCAGGAAATTGCCCCAGGCCAGACGCGGGTAATTGTAGTCCTGGATGACATGCAGCCGGACATCGTCCGCCTGGTCGCGCAGGACGCGCAAGGCGTCGATCCCGACCACGCAGTCGGTTGCCTCCGGACCTCGTTCGCCGGTCACCTCGATGCAGACTGTATGCGGGCCGTCTTCAAGACCGGTGACGGCATACTGCAGCTGCTGGAATTTCTTGTCGAACCCGATCGAGGAACCGGCAAATTCCGGTCCGGCGACGCGCAGGTTGACCCGATCTTCCCGGACCACCCCATCGACTGTGACACGAGCCAGGCCGTTGATCACATCCGCAGAACCGATCCAGACCAGCCCGGTACCGTTGAACTGGCAGGTGGCTGTGTCGCCCGCGGTGAAGCTAACCGTCTCCGTGCCGCCCAGGTGGCGCGGGTCGTGCTGGACGTGCCAGTTGCCGCGGTAAACGATCGCCGCGTCGCGGTCGTCGATGATGGCGTCAGGATCCGGCGCAAGTTCAAATCGCACGCTGTGTGTTCCGTCCGAAAGCACAGTCAGCATATGTTCAGGGCCTGATCGCAGCGTGGCTTCGCGGATGTGGTGCCTGGACGACCGGAAATCCTGTGTGCCGCGAAGGCCCGGGTCATGCGTGCCGAACAGGACCGGGCACTTCATGTCCAGCGACCAGGGCAGCACCGGTTTTTCTGTATAGGCCAGATCGCGCCCGCCGTTGTCCCGCATCGCCGTTCCCTGGCTGCGCCCGATATGGTCCTTTGGCCAGCCGCTCTGGCTGGTTTCGCGCGTCCAGCTGACGGCATCGGCCGAGCGGTCCGCAAGAAACGAGATACCCCATTCGTCCAGACCGCCGGGGTGGATCCCGACGCGGATCTTCATCGACTGCGGCATGGCCAGGTGCCAGTCGTCGAGCCGGACACGGACCTGGACGAGGCCCCGGGCGTCCACGCGGGTGATCCAGGTGACGGTTCCTGCCGCGTCATAACGGCCGCGGCTGGTGATAACCGCCAGGTTGTCCCGGATCTCGGCCGTACAGCTGATACACGTCCATGGCCCCGGATCGGCACCGACCAGGTGCAGGTCGGGACCGCCCTTAAGGACCACCCGTCTGGCCCGGACCGCTTCCCGGATCTGGCCTGTGGCGCGGTTCCAGGTGAGATGAAAGCCAGCGCCGCTGACCTGAATCGACGAATCGGTGATGTCTAGTTCAGGCGCCTGGCCGCAAAATGACGGCAGCCGGGCCGGTTCTTGATCCAGGGTCAGCTCATGCGCGTCGACCGTCAGGCCGTAGGCGTCGGTCCAGGTCAGTTCGACCCGATCCCGGGGCTGCCAGTCGCGCCGGGGCAGTTTGAGCGCGCCGGTCTGGCCGGGCGCCAGGTCCGGGCCCCGGAGCTGGCCTTGCGCCTCGCCGCAGCGCCAGGTGATCGTCAGCTCGTTGAAATTCGTGTGACAGAAGCGGTTTTCGACCGGCACCTCCAATAGGCCCGAAGAAGGTGCTGCCAAGTGCTCGTTCAGAACATGGACCGGCGAGTAGGCTTTCTTGGTCAGGTGGTATTCCGGCTTCGGCCGCCGCCAGACGTCGATGATGCCCCACTCCAGGATACGCCCGGGGGCGGCAAACGACACTTCGTCGATACCGGCCCAGATGGCGCCGCCCAGCGCGCCGGGCGTCTGCCAGATGTTGTCCCAGAAACGGCGGATGCTCTCGCCCCAGAAATTGCGCACCGCCGGATCCCGCCGGTGTTCGCCGCGGTTGTAGCAGGGGACATGGATGCACTCGTCGTGCAGAACCGGGACGTCGCGGCCGGGCAAAAAGCCGACGCTGACGTTGTCGTGCTTCTTGGCCAGGTCTGAGTCGTGGTTGGGGTAGTGGACGCTCCAGATGTCGACCGGTTCATCCTCCTCCTGCATGGTCATCGGGTAGCTGAACTTGGTCGGACGGGAAGGATCCTCCTGGTGCGCCCAGGCATTGATCGCCGCGAAATTGGGCCCGTAGAACGATTCGTTGGCCAGCGACCAGATCAGGACGCTGGGGTGGCTGCGGTCGCGCTCGACCAGGGCGCTGAAAAAGCCCAGGTAGCGCTTGGTGTGCGCGGGCGACTTTTCCGTGTATTTGAGGCTGCGCCCGATAAAGGCCAGCCCGACCTCGTCCTCGACATACATGCCGACCTCGTCGCACAAGTCGAGGAACGCTTCGCTGGGCGGGTAGTGCGAGGTCCGGATGTAGTTGATGTTGGCTTCCTTGAACAAGCGGACATCGGCCCGGAGCTCGTCGTCTGTGACCGTACGGCCGTTGTGCGGCGAGATGTCATGCCGGCAGACCCCGCGCAGCTTGACCTCATCGCCGTTGACATAGAGCCGGTTGCCCGCTCGATGGATCTCGCGAAAACCGACTTGCTGGCGGACAACCTCTGTGATCTGGCCATTCAGGACCAAGTGTGCTTCGAGCCGGTACAAATGGGGATGCTCGGCGTCCCATTTTTGCACCGAACCGACCTGGATCGTCAGGGTTTGGTCACTGCCTGCAGCCAGCACATACGTTCCCCGATGGGCTTCATCCCCTTGCGGCCCGGTCAGCGTCACGTCCAGACTGAGCGGAGCGCGGGACTGGCCGGCGGTACCCAGCAGCAGTTCGAGGCTGGCGTCGCGGCCGTTGGCGGCGAAACGGGTCTGGCTGTGCAGGCGAGTCAGGTGAACCGGCGGCAGCGCCACCAGGCTGAGCCCCCTGACCAGGCCGCCGGCGTTGAACCCGCTGACTTCGTCGTTGTAATTCTCGATCCCGATCACGACCAGGCACGGCTGGCCCGGCGTCGCCCAGGCCGTGATGTCACAAGACCAGGTGATGAAGCCGTCCTCGTGGGTCGCGGCCAAATGTCCGTCGATCCAGACGCGGGTCAGGCCGTAGCTGCCCTCGAAGCGCAGCAGGATCCGCTGGTCGGAAAAATCCGCCGGAATCTGGATTTCGCGTTTGTAGACGTACAGGTCAACGGCCCAGGTGCCCCGCCGCTTCCGGGCGGCGGACAAGTCGCCGGGCACCACGGTCTCGGTCCAGCTGATCCCGGTCTGGCTGCTGAGCCAGTAGTCGCCCTGCGGATTGTGCGCCAGCGACCAGGTGCCGCACAGGTCGATCACCGGCGCGGCGACGCCAGCCACAGCGGCGGGCTTGGGGTAAACAATCGGATGGGGCCATTGCGGCGCTTCGATGATCATGGTCTGGCACCTGCCTTTTCATTGCCTGCCGGCATTGCGTCCAGCTGCAGCACGGCGTGTCCGCCGTCCCCGGGCGCGACGCGAATGGCCTCGCGGACCTGGTTGCCCCAGGCCAGGCGACGGACATTCCATTGGTTCAGAATCGCCAGGCGGACGGGATCCGGTTTGGCCTGGTGGACCCGGAACCAGTCGATCAGGACATAGGGGTAATCGGCGCCCTTGTCCTTTTGTCCCGTAACCTCGATCGTGAGGGTGTGCGGGCCATCTGGCAGGCCGCTGACGGCGAAGAGCAGCCGCTGGTAGCGCTTCTCGTAACCGCGCGACATTCCGGGCCGTTCGACATCCAGGGGACCCTGGCTCATCGCGGGCTCGGCCGGCTGGCCGTCGACCAGCACGCGGGCGATGCCGCCGATCATGTCCTGCGGGCCGTACCATTCGATGCCCGTGCCCGTAAACGAGACCTCGGCCCGGTCGCCTGCCGTCTGCGACGCCATTTCCGTGTCGCGCCAGCTGCCGCTGCGGTCGGTTATGGCATACCAGGTCCCACTGTAGCGGATACGCGCGTCGCGGTCATCCAGGACGCTGTCGGGGTGCGGTACGACATCCAGCCGAACCGCGTCGCGGCCGTCTGAAAGGACCGTCACCGCGCCAGCCTGCCGGCTGGACCAGGCGGTGGCCTGGTAGATGTTATGCTTGGCGGACCGGAAATCCAGGCTGCCGCGCCAGCCGGTGTCGAACCGGCCATACAGGTCAAATTGCTTTTCATCCAGCGCCCAGGGCCAGGCGGGGCGTTCGCCGAGACGGATCTGGCGCGCGGCACCGGTACGGACGGCCGTGCCCTGGGGGCGCCCCAGGTGATCCTCGGGATAGTGGGTCCACAAGCCCTGCCGCTGCCAGGAAAGGCGGTCGACCGAGGCGTCCAGCTGGTAGCTGACCCCAATCTCTTCCAGGCCGCCTGTATCCAGGCCGACCCGGATCTTGACGGTTCGCGGCATCGGCAGATTGATCGCGTCCAGCGTGTAATTTGTGTCGATCCGGCCGCCGGCGTCGATCTGCAGGCGGAACGTGACCGACACCACCGAACCGTAATGGCCCTGAATCGTGACAACAAGCCTGTTGTCCTCGAACACGTGTTCCATCCGGTCCAGCGTCCAGTCCGGCAGCCGGATACCGGTCATGATAAGGCCCGGCCCGCCGGTCAGGATGACCTGGCCGGCCCATTCAGCCGCCTCGATCTGCCCGGTGATCTTCGACAGGCGGACAAAGCCCTGTTCGAGGCGGATCAGCAGCCTGTCACCAACTTCCTCGACTGCTGGCATCTGGCCGCGGCCGGTCCGCTGGGGCAGGGCAGGGCCCGGTGTCTGCGTCGAGACGGTCAGCGCCTCGACCAGGAGACCGGCCGCGTCATAGAAAGACAGCTGGCAGGTTTGTCCCGCGCCGAAGGCCTCGGCCGGCAAATTCAGGATGCCGGTCTGTCCCGGTCCGGCTGTACAGCCCGCCAGGCGCCCGCTCCTGGAACCGGACTGCCAGCGGATCGCCAGCTCGTCCAAGTCCGTGTGGCAGAAACGGTTCTCAATCTCGATCTGCCAGGCGCCGTCTGCCTGCTTGAGGCTATCCCGGCGCAGCCGGAGCGGTGCATAAGCGCGGCGGACATGCCAGTATTCCGGTTTGGGCCGGCGCCAGACGTCCAGAAGCCCCCACGCATTGAGGCGGCTGCCGCCGGATTGGATGGTCACATCGTCGACGGCGCTCCAGACCGCGCAGCCCAGGGCGTTCGGGCTCGCCCAGATCCGGTCCCAGTGAGCAAGCATACTCTGACCCCAGAATTCGCGCACCGCCGGATCGCGCCGCAGGGCGTCGCGGTCATGGCAGGCGACGCGGGCGATCGCGTCGTGCAGGACCGGCAGGCCGGCCTGGCGCGAAAAGCCCAGCGCATAACCGGGCGGGTCGTCGGAGCCGTGCGTGTGCCCGATCACCAGGTGATCGAAAGGCACGCCCGGGTCCATCCGGGCATCCAGGTAGTGAACGCTCCACAGGTCGGGCGGATTTTGCTCGCCGTCGTGGCTCATCGGGTAGCTGAAGATCAGCGGTCGCGTCCCGTCGGTCCGCCGGATATGCTCGGCGGCCAGGCGGAGATTGCTGCCCCAGGCGCTCTCGTTACCCAGGCACCAGATCAGGAGCGAGGGGTGGTCCTGGTCGCGCTCGACCATTTCAGCGACCTGGGAGAGGAAATCACCGGTCCAGCGCGGGCTGTTCTGCGTTGCAGGCAGGCTCTGGTCGATTTCGTCGAACGGTGCGTCAACCTGGACATAAACCCCGAGCCGGTCGCACAAGTCGAGCAGCTCACGTAGCGGCGGACTTCCGGCCGTGCGGATGAAGTTGACATGCGCAGCTTTTAGCAGGCGCAGATCCTCGGCCAGCAGGTCTGGTGATATGGCCTTGCCGGTGGTGGGGGCGCATGCCTGGTAGCAGACGCCGCGCAGCTTGACCGGCCGTCCGTTGACTTGGAGCTGTCCGTCGCCCCAGCGGATCTCGCGAAACCCCACCGCCTGCGATACCTGTTCCAGAACCTGATCGCCTCGGCAAAGGGCACAGGTCAGGGTGTAGAGCCTGGGGTGCTCACCATCCCAGGTCAGGGGGGCGGGAATCGTCGGCGCGATGGTGTCGGGCAGCTGATCGGCTGCGTAGGATGCGCTCCAGGCGGTCTGGTTATCCGGGCCGGTCAGGTCGAAGCGCACCTTAAGGCCTTGCGCCGCACCGGCCAGTTCGAGCTGGATGTGCAGGTCGAAATCGACTTCGTTGGCGCTGCGGCATGTCCGGCAGTGCAGCCGGCCGATGTGAACCGGCGGCAGGGCAAGCAGCCGCACGGGACGGATCAGGCCGCCGGTCTGGGCCGCGTTGAGCTGGCCGGGAAGACTTTTCAGGCCGACCAGCAGCTCCGCCGGCGTCCCGGCCGTGACCAGGCCGGTGATGTCGCGCGTCCACGTGGTGAAGCCGCCCCGGTGACGACCGGCTTCGCGGCCGTCGATCCAGACGGCTGCCTCGAACATGGCGCCCTCAAAGCGCAAAAAGACCTGTTGGCCCTTGAAATCCGCCGGGATGTCGACCGACCGCCGGAACGCCATATGACCCGAGGCCGGTTCCAGACCGAGCGCGTCGAGGTCATTGGGGATGTCGACCGGCTGCCATTCCCGGCTGGTCGTGTCCAGCCAGTCGCTGTCTTCGGGACCCGAAGTCCAGTGCCAGGGGCCGGCTAGGTCGATGACCGGCTGCCGGACCCCGGCGACCTGATCGGGCAGAGGCGGGAGCGGCGGCGCGTCCCAGGTTGTCATGTCCTTGATCAAAGCAATCGCCTCCTCACTTCAGATCGCCGAGATCGGCGGGCTTGCCGGTTTTCGCCCGGGCTGGCGGCTTGAGCATGGTGTGTTCGATCCAGCCGTCCGTATCGAACTCGAGCACGGTCACAGCCAGGCCGGCGTGCGGGTCCGGGCAGGCGTCCGGAAGGCCCTTGAGGCGGATACGCCGGTCCAGCAGATCAAAGGCGACGGGGTTACCCGTGTTCAGCGTCCAGGCTTTTCGGACGGGCGTGATAAAGCCGCCGATATATGTTTCTCCGCCCTTCGGCCAGATCCAGTGCCAGATGTAGGCGCGCTTTTTGGCCTGATCCAGGCTGACGCCGCAGACGCCGCTGGTGCAGCGCAGCAAAATCCGGTCCTTGAGGCCGTAGACGGCCTCGCCGTTTTCGGCCAGCCAGCGCCCGGCGGTCTCGAACGGTTCGACAACGTCTTCCGGGATGCTGCCGTCACCGTGCGGGCCGATGTTGAGCAGCAGGTTTCCGCCGCCGGCGGTCACCGTGTTGAGCATGTGGATGATCTCAGGCGCGCGGCGCGTGAAACGGGCCGCCTGGGCCGGGTCGATGTGTCCCCAGGCCAGCTGGTTGGACGTCATGCAGGATTCCCAGTCGCCGTCGGCGGGCGTGATGTGTCCCTCCGGCGTGCTGTAATCCTCATCCAGGCGGCTGCGGTTGTTGATGATGATCTCCGGCTGCAAGCCGCGTACCATCTGGTTGCGTTCCAACGAGTCCCAGCCTTCCCAGCTTTCCATGGGCAGGGGGCAGTCGTACCAGAGCAGGTCGATTTTCCCGTACTGGGTCATCAGCTCGCGGACCATGCCGGTGATGTGGTCGTTGTAGCGCCTGCGCGCGTCGCTGTCCCAGGCGCAGCGGTCGCAGTCCGGGTGATGCCATTCCATCAGGACAAGGTAAAGGCCGATCTTGAGGCCGAACTCGCGGCAGGCGGCGACGAATTCGGCCACCAGGTCGCGGCCGGGACCGCGCCGTACACTGTTATAGGGGTTGGTCGCCGAGTCCCACAGGCTGTACCCGTCGCAGTGGCGGGCGGTCAGCACCATGTATTTCATGCCGGCTTTTTTGGCCAGGGCGGCCCATTCGCGGGCGATGCCCGGCCGGGGGCTGAAGGTGTCGGCCAGTTTTTCATACTCGGGGATCGGCCAGTTTTCCAGCTTCATCATCCACTCGTGACGGCCCACCTGGGAATAGAGGCCGTAATGGATGAAAAGGCCGTAGCGGGCCTGGCGCCACCAGGCCATGCGCGTGTCGCGCGTGTCGGCGACTTGCTTCTCATAATCGGGTTTTTTCAGCTTCTGGGTGAGATCCATATCTGTCATCCTCCCGGACGGCGGCGCTTTTTGCCGATACATCCTACATTGGGTTATAACGTGTCCCAGGCGAAAATGCAAGTCGCCGGACCGCAGTCCTTCAAGCTCCGGCAGGCAATTTTGTGACGCAGGTCCAGAAGGCAGGACAAGTTGTTGTTGACAATCACCAAAAGCCGTGGTACCTTTGATGTAGCATCATACGTATGATGTTGCATCTTCACGCTCACCGAATACCACCGAGGCTAGCTGTGCCGTGCGCAGCTGCCCTTAACAGGAGTCGACCATGCGAAAACTGTGGCAGCAGAAAACCTTGATCCTGATGGCCATACCCGGAATCGTCCTGGTCTTCATCTTCAAGTATATCCCGATCTACGGCATCCTGATCGCCTTCAAGGATTACAAGGCCGCCAGGGGTGTGTGGGGAAGCGAATGGGCCGACCCCTTTTTGGAAAACTTCATCCGTTTCTTCAAGAATGTCAACAGCATGCAGGTCCTGTGGAATACGCTGCGCGTCGGTGTCGCGACACTCGTCTGGACCTTCCCGATGCCGATGATCTTTGCTATATTGCTCAACGAACTCAAGGGAATCTGGTACAAGCGGACGATTCAAACCGTGTCCTACGTGCCCCATTTCATCTCGGTCGTGGTCATCGTGTCAATGCTCAACGGCTTCGGATCGGTCAACGGCATGTTTAACGACGTGCGCGAATGGTTCGGCCTGGCCCGGATCGACATGAACAACGGCGACAAGTATTTCCTGCTCCAGTATGTCGGCTCGGCCGTCTGGCAGGGTGTCGGCTGGGGGTCGATCCTGTACTTGTCGGCCCTGTCCAACGTGGACACGTTCCTTTACGACGTGGCCAACATCGACGGAGCCAACCGCTGGCAGAAGATCAAGAACATCGCCTGGCCGGCCATTTTACCGACCACCAGCGTCCTTTTGATCCTCAACG
>ERZ747221.3206-NODE-3206-length-13340-cov-3.711981_pt1 | contig 13340 bp, 12 predicted proteins | sample MGYA00374949_ERZ747221 | MGnify/ENA primary metagenome ERZ747221 (study PRJEB28779, sample SAMN05720172) | bioreactor metagenome | isolation source: Anaerobic biogas reactor | place: USA:Washington, USA | collected 2015-08-08 ... | reverse complement strand
TTACCCCAGAGGAGTATGCAGCAAAGCTGGCTGGTGGTTACTAACATTTCACCTGGTCGAACTTTGGGGGCAGGTCACCTCACTTGAAAACAACGAAAAGTTCTGCCCCAAATGCGGAAAGCAGCAGTAAAGCTTTTCTTATAACGTCAAAACGGCGCTTCAAAACCGAAGCGCCGTTCAATCTATTCATTCTGGCATTTCAACAGACCACGAGGGTGTTTTCTCCCCATAAAGCCTGCAAATCCTCTTTATATCATTTACAAGAGTATCCACATTTTCCTCTTTTGTCGCCCAGCTTGTTACAAAGCGCACTGCCGTTTTGTCCCCCGGCATCTCTTTCCATATTGTAAAAGAGTAATTTTTTGAAAGTTCGCTTCTCACCGCTTTGTTTACTATCGGAAACTGCTGGTTTGTCGGCGAGTCATAAAGAAAATCACAGCCGGCGCTTTGAAAGGCTTCCTTTATGCGCATTGCCTGACTAACTGCATTGCGGCTTATTTCGAGATACAGTCCGTCTTTGAAAAGTGTTTCAAACTGAATACCTAAGAATCTCCCTTTCGCAAGCATACCACCGTGCTGCTTTATGTGATAACGGAAGTCCCGGTCAAGTTCTTCGCTGCAGATGCAGACAGCTTCCCCAAACATCGCGCCAACCTTTGTTCCGCCTATATAGAACAAATCGCAAAGCTCCGCAATATCCGCCATAAACAGGTCGTTTTCATCGGCAGCCAAAGCATAGCCAAGCCTTGCCCCGTCCAGATACAGCGGGATGTTCCTGTTGTCACAGACGCGCCTTAAAGCTGTAAGCTCGCGTTTTGAATATATAAGTCCCGTTTCGGTGGGATGAGAAATATAAACCATCGCCGGCTGAGGGCAATGCTCACGTGTAGGATCGCTCCAGTGCTCATCCAGAAGCTTTTTTACCTGAACCGCCGTTATCTTGCCGTCCTCCGAAGGAAGCGTTATCACCTTGTGTCCCGTAGCCTCAACAGCTCCGGATTCATGTGTCGCTATGTGACCTGTTTCCGCGCAGATAACAGCCTGATGTGGGCGAAGCACCGAAGCTATTACAGTTGCATTCGCTTGAGTTCCGCCGACAAGAAAATGGACGTTCATGTCCTCTCTTCCGCAGGCAAGGCGGATGATCTTTCGCGCAGTCTCGCAAAATTCGTCTTCGCCGTAGCCCTTTGTCTGCTCTCTGTTCGTCTTGATCAGAGCTTCGAGAATACGCGGGTGCGCCCCCTCGGTATAATCGCATTCAAATCTGAGCATCTTTCTATATCCCCCGGTTTAGCCTCGCTTGGCATAATATACATATTTGTATTATATTACATACGGTCGGAATGTCAATTGCCACTCGAAAAAACAGTTATTCGGGCATATTGCGCGGCACAGTAAAAATCGATTTATTGCACAATAAGCAATTTACATTTTGGTACATTTGTGGTAGACTATGCTTTACTGTATCAGACATATGCCCTTGGCGGGAATATAGGGCAAAATCACATTTTGCCAATGGAGGTTCGCATGAATCAAAGCTTTTTTGCGCTGATATCGCGCATGCGCTACATAGGGCGCTGGGGACTTATGCGCAACAGTCTGCCTGAAAATGTTCAGGAACACAGCCACATGGTTGCCGTCATTGCCCATTGTCTTGCCGTTATAGGGCGTGACATTTACGGAAAAGAATGCAGTCCCGAGCTATGTGCAACCGCCGCTCTTTACCATGACGCTTCCGAAATCCTGACGGGCGATTTGCCTACCCCTATCAAATATCACGACGAAGCGATAAAAAACTCCTACAAAGAGATCGAGCGCAAGGCAAGCCTCAGACTGCTTGAGCTTTTGCCCGATGAGCTCCGCTCCTCATATGAGCCGCTGCTTTTCCAGGAGGATGGCTCGGTTTGCTCCTATGTCAAGGCAGCGGATAAGCTTGCCGCATATATAAAGTGTATTGAGGAGCGCAAGGCGGGCAACAATGAATTCAAATCCGCTGAGGCACAGCTTCTGGCTATTCTCAAAAACAACCCTCTTATCGAGGTAAGCTATTTTATAGAAAATTTTATCCCCGCGTTCGAGCTTACTCTCGATGAACTTGGTACGATGAGCTGACGCGGATGCGTTTATCCTGAAAAAATACAGCCTTCCGCGTTTGGAGGCTTTATAAAAAATAGTGCGCCAAGAAGCGCAGGAGGTCAATTTTATGCGAGCTTTCGTTACTGTCGTTGGAAAAGATAAGGTCGGCATCATCGCCGCCATATGTATTCTTCTTGCAGAGAAAAATGTCAACATTCTGGATATCAGCCAGACCATTTTGCAGGACTGCTTCACAATGATAATGCTTGTGGACGCTTCCGACTCCACCGTCCCCTTTGACGCTCTCGGGGAAAGCCTTTCGGAGCTTGGCAGAAAAATGGAGCTTACCATCCGCATACAGCGTGAGGAAATCTTCAACGCCATGCACAGGATTTAAGGCGGGAGAGAACATTATGATAAATCAAGGTGAAATTTTACAGACTATAGAAATGATCGATCAGCAGCATCTGGATGTCCGTACGATCACGATGGGCATTTCCCTGCGTGATTGCGGTCATCCCGATATAAAGGTTAGCTGCGATAAGATATACGATAAAATCTGCCGCTGTGCCGGCAATCTTGTAAGGACGGGCGAACAGATTGAGGCAGAGTTCGGCATCCCAATCGTCAACAAGCGCATTTCCGTTACGCCCATTTCGCTTGTTGCGGAATGCTGCGAAGCCGAGGACTACGTACCCTTTGCCAAGGCTCTTGACAGGGCGGCAAAGGAGGTCGGCGTCGATTTTCTGGGCGGATATTCCGCACTTGTTCACAAAGGCTGCACCGTTGGAGATTCAAGGCTTATCCGGAGTATTCCTCAGGCTCTTGCTGAAACAGACCTTGTCTGTTCCAGTGTAAACGTCGGCACGACCCGCGCCGGAATCAACATGAATGCAGTGCGCCGTATGGGTGAAATCGTCAAGCAGACAGCAGAGCTTACCCGCGATAACGGCAGTCTCGGCTGCGCCAAGCTTGTCGTGTTCTGCAATGCCGTTGAGGATAACCCGTTTATGGCCGGAGCTTTCCATGGTATCGGTGAACCCGAATGTGAAATCAACGTCGGCGTATCAGGACCCGGGGTTGTTTATGAAGCTCTCAAGGCAGCAAAGGGGCAGCCGCTCGATGTTGTTGCCGAAACGATCAAAAGGACAGCTTTCCGCATAACGCGCGTAGGTCAGCTCGTTGCACAGGAGGCATCATCCCGTCTGGGTGTTCCTTTCGGAGTCGTTGACCTCTCTCTTGCACCCACTCCCGCTATCGGTGACAGCGTTGCAGATATTCTTGAGGAAATGGGTCTGTCATCAGTCGGAGCACCCGGCACGACCGCGGCCCTTGCTCTTCTTAACGATGCTGTCAAAAAGGGCGGCGTCATGGCGTCAAGCAATGTCGGCGGGCTTTCGGGCGCTTTCATTCCCGTCAGCGAGGATGCGGGCATGATAGCCGCCGCCAAGGCAGGACACCTCTCCATCGAAAAACTTGAAGCGATGACCTGCGTCTGCTCTGTGGGACTTGACATGATAGCTATCCCCGGCGACACCTCCGCGGAAACCATCGCCGCCATAATCGCGGACGAAGCCGCGATAGGAATGGTGAACAATAAGACGACGGCTGTCCGCATCATACCCGCAGTCGGGAAAAAGGTCGGTGATATGGTCGAATTCGGCGGTCTTTTGGGCAGTGCCCCAATAATGCCCGTAAACACCTGCTCGCCCGCTGAATTTGTCATGCGCGGTGGGCGAATCCCCGCACCTATGCACAGCCTGCGGAACTAAGTGCATATTTTTTGAACATAATAACATCGCAGGCAGCTATATCTGACAATTTATTACCGGGAGTTTTTATATATGGATCAATGTAAAATAGACCGTATAAACGAACTTGCGCGCTTGGCTAAGCAGCGTGAGCTGACAGCTGAAGAAACCGAAGAACGCCGGATACTCCGCGAAGAGTATTTAGCAGAATGGCGAGCAGGCACAAAGGCGGCGCTTGACAGGGTCTATATAATCGACGAAAACGGCGTCAAGCGCAAACTGACAGAATAAAAAGGCGGCGGAGTTTCCGCTTCCAAATATATGATTCCCGTGGCCGCCAGCTACGGGGAGAGGAGAAAAATTAATGCTGAAAAATACGGAAAAAACAATGGACAAAATCGTAGCGCTCTGCAAGAACCGCGGCATCATATACGCAGGTTCCGAAATCTACGGCGGACTTGCAAACAGCTGGGATTACGGTCCTCTCGGAGTCGAGCTGAAAAACAACATAAAGCGCGCATGGTGGAAAAAATTTGTACAGGAAAACCCATACAACGTCGGTTTGGACTCTGCAATTTTAATGAATCCGCAGGTCTGGGTCGCTTCCGGTCACGTCACCACCTTCAACGATCCGCTCATTGACTGCAAAGCCTGCAAAATGCGTCACCGTGCAGATAAGCTGATTGAGGAATGGATGAAGGAACGCCCCGGAGAAGACGTCAACGTGGAAGCCATGACGAATGAAGAAATGGTCGCCTTTATCCGCGACAACAGTATCGCCTGCCCCGGTTGCGGAAAGTCCGATTTTACAGATATACGCAAATTCAATCTCATGTTCAAGACTCATCAGGGCGTTACCGAGGACAACTCAACCGAAGTCTACCTCCGTCCCGAAACCGCTCAGGGAATTTTTGTGAATTTCAAGAATATTCAGCGCACAACGCGCCGCAAGATACCCTTTGGCGTTTGCCAGATAGGAAAGAGCTTCCGCAACGAGATCACTCCCGGCAACTTCATCTTCCGAATCCGCGAATTCGAGCAGATGGAGCTTGAGTTCTTCTGTGAGCCGGGAACCGACCTTGAGTGGTTCAATTACTGGCGCACATACTGCCATGAGTGGTTGCTCAATCTCGGCATGACCGACGAGAATCTTCGCCTGCGCGACCATGAAAAGGAGGAGCTTTCCTTCTATTCAAAAGCCACGACAGACTTTGAATACCCTTTCCCCTTCGGCTGGGGCGAGCTTTGGGGCGTTGCCGACCGCACAGACTACGACCTTACCCAGCACCAGAAGGTATCGGGACAGGATATGGATTATTTCGATCAGGAAAAGAACGAGCACTATATTCCCTATGTCGTTGAGCCTTCGCTCGGCGCCGACCGCGTAACGCTCGCATTCCTTGTGGATGCATATGATGAGGAGATTGTCGACGCTGAGAAAAACGACACCCGTGTCGTCCTGCATCTCCATCCGGCACTTGCACCCATAAAGTGTGCTGTCCTCCCCCTTTCCAAAAAGCTGGGTGAACCGGCAGAGGAGCTTTTCCGCAGTCTGCAAAAACATTTTATGGTCGAATACGATGAGGCAGGCTCTATCGGGAAGCGTTACCGCCGCCAAGACGAAATCGGCACGCCTTTCTGCGTGACCTATGACTTTGACAGCGAAAACGACGGCTGTGTCACCGTTCGTGAACGCGATTCCATGACGCAAGAGCGTGTCAAGATTGACGAACTTGCAGAATATATTTCCAAGAGACTGGAATTCTGATTTTATTTTGCGCCGCTTTTTAGCGGCGCAAAATAAATGCTTTATATGTCTTGAAAGGATAAACTTATGGGAACCGGTCAGCAATTCGTTAAAAAAATCGGGTCTTTCGGCAGTTTTGTTTTTCTGCTGCTTTTCGTGCTCTTTTTTATTATCTGCTTTTCATCGGGCAAAGATCCTATTCCCGGGTACGAAAGCCCTCATGAAGCATCATATTACTTCCAGAACGAACACACCCTATCAGAGCTGAAAACCGAGCTTGAAACGAATGTTTTCCCCCACCTTACAGGGATAAGGGACTGCAGGGTTTCAGACGGAAAACTTGTTATCACCATTGAAAGCAGCAGCTTTGCTTCTAACCGCTCCGCTATCCTCAGGTATTACGAGGAGAGCCTATTTGAATTCGTTCACGCATAATCTTTTCCATACAATATCGATGCAGAGCAAAGATGAAGCTTTGTTCTCAGGAGGTCAACATGAAAGACGGACTTGTTAAAGTCGCCGCCGGAACTCCCGAAATCCGCGTGGCAGACTGCGAATATAACAAAAATTCAATAATAAATCTTATAAAACAAGCAGAACGTAACAACGTTAAAATTATGGTACTGCCCGAGATGTGCCTTACAGGCTACACCTGCGGCGATCTTTTCTTACAGCGCACACTGATAAAGGGTGCCGAGTCCGCACTCAACCATATTTTAGTCTCTACCGCGGAAACAGATATGCTGTTTGCCGTCGGATTACCTGTGTTCTACAACGGAAAACTCTACAACTGCGCCGCGGTTTGCTGCAAGGGTCAGCTCCTTGGGCTTGTTCCAAAGCTCAACCTTCCGAATTACGGCGAGTTTTATGAGAAGCGATGGTTTGTCGAAGGCGAAAAGGAATGCAGGATAACGTCCTATGCCGGACGGGAAACCTATTTCGGTACGGGAATACTGTTCAAATGCAGAAGCATAGCTAATCTATGCATCGGCGTTGAGATATGCGAGGATCTATGGTCGGTAACGCCTCCCTCTTCAGAACTTGCCCAGGCGGGTGCAACAGTCATATTAAACCTTTCCGCCAGCCATGAAATAGCTTCGAAGAACGCTTACCGCCGCAGTCTCGTCACGGGTCAGTCCGGAAGACTTATATGCGGATATATCTATGCGGATGCCGGCGAAGGCGAGAGCACTACCGATATGGTGTTCGCGGGACATGATATCATTTCCGAAAACGGCATGATTCTTGCCGAGCACAGCTTCGGAACAGGGCTTATTATTTCCGAGCTGGATGTTAATTACCTTAGCTATGAGCGCGCAAGAATAGGAACATTTACCTATTCGTATGACAGCCGGTTTGTCAACATCGGTTTTTCCCTTATGACAAAAAACACAAATTTAACCAGAGTCATTTCTCCCACGCCCTTTGTTCCGCATGACCTCACAGAGCGCATGAACCGCTGTGAAGAGATTCTCCGCATAGCCGCTCTGGGTCTTAAAAAGCGCATAGAACATACCGGCGTTGAACATCTCGTTATCGGTATTTCAGGCGGGCTTGATTCTACGCTTGCCATGCTGATTTCTACAAGGGCGGTCGATGCTCTGAATATTCCGCGAAGCAATATCATTGCCGTCAACATGCCTTGCTTCGGTACAACAGAACGTACAAAGAGCAATTCGGAAGTCTTGGCAGATGAGCTTCGCACCACACTCAGAACTATTAACATAACAAACTCCGTCACACAGCATTTCGCCGATATAGGTCATAGCGAGAGCGATTTCTCGGTAGTATATGAAAACTCACAGGCACGCGAACGCACACAAGTGCTTATGGACATTGCCAACGGCTGCAAAGGTCTTGTTGTCGGAACCGGAGATATGTCCGAACTTGCGCTGGGCTGGGCGACATACAACGGCGATCACATGTCCATGTATGGCGTAAATTCGGGAATTCCCAAAACCCTGGTGCGCTATCTTGTGGAGTACTGTGCGGATGTTGCGGAGTCAAGTAAGCTTTCGGAAGTTCTGCGCGACATTCTGGCAACTCCTGTGTCACCGGAGCTGCTTCCCGCCGCAGACGGCGATATAAGCCAGAAAACAGAGGAACTTGTAGGTCCGTATGAGCTCCATGATTTCTTCCTATATCACTTTATCCGCCGCGGATGTGAGCCTAAGAAGGTGCTTCGTCTTGCAGAATACGCTTTTGATGGTGATTATGACAGCAGCACCATCCTCAAGTGGCTTCGCATCTTTATCCGCCGATTTTTCTCTCAGCAGTTCAAGAGGAACTGTCTGCCTGACGGTCCGAAAGTCGGAACGCTCTCCCTCAGTCCGCGGGGCGACCTAAAAATGCCCTCTGACGCGGTGTGCGACTTATGGCTGAAGCAGCTCGAAAACCTTTGATTATTTTGTCAGCTTATATTTAGGAACGTATTCGCAGAAGCAGCTGGTATCATTCTATTGTAATATAAAAATGTCCGCAGCCTAAATAAAGCTGCGGACATTTTATTATCTTTTAAATTAACGATGCGGCTATCAATTTTTTTGTGTAATCCGTTTTAGGAGAGTTAAATACTTGCTCCGGCTTCCCCTGTTCAATAATACGCCCTTCGTTCATAATCAATACTCTATCGCTGATTTGGCGTATTACGTTGAGGTCATGCGAAATAAAAAGATAGCTAAGGTCAAGTTCTTTACGAAGCTCCAAAAGAAGTTCAAGTATCTGCGCCTGAATAGTTACATCAAGAGCGGAAACAGGCTCATCCGCTATGATAAAGCGCGGTCTTTGTATAAGCGCAACTGCAATCCCCACACGCTGGCGCTGACCTCCGGACAGCTCCCGCGGTTTTCTGTCTGCATATTCGGGACCAAGCCCTACACGCTTGAGCATATCCTTGACGCGCTCTTTGCGCTCTTCCTTACTATACTTTCCATAGGCTCTCAGCGGCTCTTCCACGATCCACTCAATCGCTTTTGCGGGATTGAGCGAACCCTTGGGATCCTGAAAAACCATCTGCGGTCTGTTTGTATAATGAATTATATCCCCGTCGCAGTCGGTGTGCAGACCTAAAATCGTTTTGGAAAGCGTCGATTTTCCGCAGCCTGATTCACCGACAAGGCCGAGTATTTCACCTTGGCTTACCTCGAAATTTATATCGAAAAGCACCTGTTTTTTCGTCTTTCTTCCGAGAAAGCCATGATTGATATAATAGGCATTAAGGTTTTTGACCTCTAAAACAGTATCAGGCATTAACTTTTCTCCTTGCCGACACTGCGGCAACAAGCTCCTTGGTATACTCATGCTGAGGATCACTGAAAACCTGCTCCGTATCGCCGTATTCGACAATTTCGCCGTTGTACATTACAGCCACTTTCTTACAGACACGCTTTATAACTCGCAGATCATGAGAAATGAACAGCAGGCTCACTCCGCATTTCTCGTTAAGGCGCTTGAGCAAATCAATAATCTGTGCCTGCACCGTAACGTCAAGAGCCGTTGTCGGCTCGTCCAGAATAAGAAGCTTGGGATGATTTATAAATGCGGCGGCTATCATAGCCCTCTGTCTCTGCCCGCCGGAGAGCTGATGCGGATACTTTTTATAGGTCATGTCGGGCTCCGGCAAACCAACAAGCTTCATTACTTCAAGCGCCATGTTGCGTCGTTCTTCCGCTTTTAGCTTGAAGTGCAGCTTTACGGTTTCCTCGATCTGGCGGCCAATCTTCATAAGCGGGTCAAGACTCGTCATCGGCTCCTGAAAAATCACGCCGATATCTTTTCCCTGAAGCAAACGCATTTCGTCCATAGTGCATTTTAGAAGGTTTTTTCCCTCAAAAATCACTTCCCCATCCACGGTCGCATTGTCACGCTCAATAAGACCGGCTATCGTCAGTGCGGTAACGGTTTTTCCGGAACCGGATTCACCTACAAGACCCAGCGTATCTCCCGCTTCCATATGCAGGTTTATGCCTTTGACAGCCATGCCGGGACGTCCATCGTTGAATGTTACTGTCAGATTTTTTATATCAAGCATTTCATTTACGCCTCCGTTTCGTAGTTGGGCGCCACATCGGGCGATAACTTGCCCCTTCGGATATAAGAGAAAAGCCCAAAATTAATATGGATATTGCGCAGCCCGCCGAAAGCGCCTGCCATGGCGCTGAAAACAGATACGCTTGAGAATCAAGAAGCATTCGCCCAAGGCTCGCGCTCTCGGTCGGTCGAATCCCAACGCCAAGAAAGCTCATGCTCGCCTCCGCAAGCACAGCATTATTGAAGCCTATAGCAACAGCGCTTAAAAGAACCGGAGCTATATTCGGAAGTATGTGCACAAACATTATTCGCGTGTGGCGTACACCCATGAGCTTTGCGTTTTTTACATAGTCCATATCTCTCTGTTTTGCAAATTCCCCGCGGACTACACGTGCAAAGCTTGGTATGAAGAGTATTCCCAAAACGATGATGATATTCGTTTTTCCGCCGCCCGTTATGCTGACCGCAACAAGCGCCAGCAAAATGCTCGGAAAAGCCGTAATCGCATCGTTTATCCTCATTATTATTTCATCGGCAGTTCCGCCGAAATAACCTGTTAGGGCGCCGATTATTGTTCCAAAAGTCGCACCTATGGAAACTGCCAGAAAGGCGATTGAAAGTGTCGTTCCCGCGCCTTCCATAACACGGCTTAATATATCACGTCCAAAATTGTCGGTTCCCAGGAGATGTTTAAGGCTGGGTGCCATACTCTTTTCCGCTGACGACATAGCATCGGGGTCAAACGGCGTCCAGAAAAAACCTAAAACAATAACAGAAACTGTGATCGCCGTTAAGGTACAGCCAAATATTAGATTGTAATTTGGTGTCTTTCTCACGGAGTTCCTCCAGATTATTTTGAAACCGCAGATAACGTGATATACGTTTGACATCCGCTTATTTAAAAAGCGAAAAATTTACTGCATTTCTTTATTTTTCTGCAAAGCGGTATTTACTGAAATAACTGCCGTAAAGCATTTATCAACGAAATCTGATTCTTGGGTCTATATATTTGTAGGATATATCCGCAATATAGTTTACTGTTATTACTGCAATAGAGATTATCATTATAATAGTCTGCACTACAGGCAGATCACGTCCGATTATGGATGTCATAAGAAGTCTTCCAAGCCCGGGAATCGCGAACACCTGCTCTATTATGATGCTCCCCGCAACGATATCTACTAAAGTTACCGCAAGAAACGTCACAACGGGAATTATAGCATTCCTCATAACATGGCTCCGGAGAACCTGCCAGCGGCTGTTGCCCCGGCTGTATGCGGTGCGGACGTAATCCTCGGACATTTCACGGATCATGCTGCTCCGTAAGAGCTTTACAACCATCGCGCTCTTTGGAATGGCAATCGCAAGCGCGGGAAAAACCATATACCCCCAGAAAGCGGCAGGGTTTTCTGCCCTCTGAACAAAATCACCGGGTGTAAAAAACTTGAACACAAGTCCAAATACGTATGTGAAGATAATTCCGATAAAGAAAGACGGAATTGACATTATAATCTGATTGAAAACCATTGCAATCCTGTCGGGTATGCTGTGGGCAAAACGCGCACGAAGTATTCCCAAAGGAAAAGATATGGCAAGGACCATCAAAAACGACATGCCTGTAAGCGCTGCCGTTATGGAGAGTTTCCCAGAAATCAGCTCATTTACGGGCATATGATAAGTATAAGAAGAGCCGAAGTCGCCTTTTAGGAAGTCTGTCAGCCAGTTGAAATAGCGCACGATCCCGGGTTTATTCAGTCCAAGCTCCTCCCTCAACGCCGCAACTTTCTCCGGCGTTGCCTGAGTACCCAGCATCCTTGTTGTCGGATCTCCGGGGATAACCTGAAATGCAATAAAGACTATTAGTGATATTGCGAGAAGGGTAAGGATGAAAATTCCCGCTTTTTTTAAAACATATCGCATCCTCTTCCCCCTTTAGAACATAAATCTGCCCAAGCGCTTCCGATTTTGCATGAGTATACGGGCCTAAAGCCGGAAATATGGAACAAGGCGGTCTTCCGGTGCTCCCTGTCAAAGACCGCCCTGCCAAATTCAATTTCAGAGTTTGCTTTTATACGGCTGTCTTATTTTGTGAAATAAACCTTTGACATATCCATGACATATAAGGGGTAGAATTCATATCCCTTGACGCCGTTGCCCATAGCAACCAGATCACAGAGGTCTTGAATGTAAAGGTTTGCAGCGTTCTTTGTCAGTATCGTCTGAAGCTCTCCGTAAAGCTCTATCTGCTCGGCATCGTCCGTGCAGGCTACAGCTTCCTTAAATACTTTGTCATATTCAGGATCGCTGAAGTTTACGAAGTTTGAACCGGAGTCGGAGGTAAAGCGCTTCAGCATCGCACTTGCTGTCATGGTTGATGCGTCAACACCTATGATGGTGCTCTGATAATTGCGGCCTTGATATACCTCACTGAGCCATGTTTCCCAGTCTACCGTCTGGATATCAACAGTAACTCCGATCGCTTTCATCTGCTGTGCAACAACTTCCGCTGTTTCGACGTGCGGCTTATAGTTTGACGGAACTGTTATAGTCATGTCAAAGCCCTCAGGATAACCTACATCGGCAAGAAGCTGCTTTGCCTTCTCAGCATCATATTTGTAGTGGTCTACCAGTTCGGGGCGGAAGTATTTTTTAAAGGCAGGATACATGCTACTGCCCACTGCGGTGCCTCTGCCGTCCGCAAGATAGTCCATTATCGCATTTCGGTCTATAGCATAACTCAGCGCCTGACGGACTTTCATGTTGTTAAAAGGTTCAACATTGTTGTTCAAATAAACCGCCTGAACAAGGTTCATCGTTCCCTCTGCCACAGTGAAATTATCACCGAGCTCTTTTACCTGCGCGCTTGTCAGGTGTGCAACAAGGTCAAGTGCACCGCCTTTCAACGACATTATGAGTGCCTCTGCATTGTCGATGATTTTGTAGGTCACTTTATCCACATAAGCGGGAGTTCCCCAGTATCCGTCAAATTTCTCAAGGATAATATTATCCTGCGGGGAGCGGGAAACAAATTTAAAAGGACCTGTTCCTATCATATCGGCTGTGGGGTCACTGCCATCCGGAATGATTGCGGCAGTAAGCGAAGCGAGGAATTCTATATTAGGCTCCTTGAGCTTTATTACAACTGTCTTGTCATCCGGAGTATCAATTGACTCAACCGCACTAAATTCGTCAATAAGAGGTTTTCCTGTGTCAAGCCCTGCGACACGAGACAATGAATAATTGACATCCTTTACCGTAACAGGATTTCCGTTATGGAAAAGCACATCGTCACGAAGTGTGAATGTAAATGTATCGCCTGTTTCGGAAATTTCAACATCACTTGCAACAGCGGGATTAAGGTTTCCTGCCGTATCGGGCTTAACAAGCCCCTCAAAGACATTGAACATTACCTCTCTTGTTCCTGCCGAGACCATTTTATGAGGGTCAAGACTGTCATCCAGATCCTGTGCTATACCAACTGTGAGGTCTCCTCCCATTACAGGCTCCGCTGAATTATTGTCAGCATTCGGTGTTTCCGCGGGAGGCTGCGTAGAGGTCTCATTTCCCTTGCCGCCGGAGCAGGCGCTCAGTGCAGCAGTCATCATGAGGGTTGCCAAAAAAAGTGCTATAGTTCTCTTGGTGTGTCTCATCGCTTTTTTCTCCTTAACTGAAAGAATTATATTATTTCCCCGACATTTTTCCGTCAGCGCCCTTGCATATTTGCTTCCATTATTCTC
>ERZ747221.3203-NODE-3203-length-13348-cov-2.665587_pt1 | contig 13348 bp, 11 predicted proteins | sample MGYA00374949_ERZ747221 | MGnify/ENA primary metagenome ERZ747221 (study PRJEB28779, sample SAMN05720172) | bioreactor metagenome | isolation source: Anaerobic biogas reactor | place: USA:Washington, USA | collected 2015-08-08 ... | reverse complement strand
CCGAACACCTGCGGTAGCACACCCGGTCAGTTGCATTGATGGCGTTTTCGGTTTCTGATCCGGAGCTGTGCAGAGAGCAAATTGACGGAACCGTAGAGTCCGCTGCAGACAACCCGCGAATGCCCATCGGGAATGCGGGCACCGCCTCGCTTGACGAACGCCCGAGTCAACAGCCAGAATGCAACGTTCCATCGCGGTACGCCCCTCGATCCTCCCACGCCCGCCACAACTGTAGTGACGCCACGGATACAGTGACGCCAGAGAACCATGACCGGCCACACGCACGTTCCGCAGGATCCCATACACTGCTCGACCTTGTCACCTCGGCCGGTGGAGCCGTTGCCGCCCGAGATCCGTTCGATTCAGCCGGGAGGCGGGTTCTGTATGCGTTGTGAGCTCGCGTGGGGGTGGTTGCGGCGCTGGTACCTGCGGCATGTGCGACCCGGTTACGTGGGTCGCATGCGGCAGGTTCGCCTGGGGACTGGCGGGACGTATCCCCACGAGATTCTCGATCCGCGCGACCTGAAGTTCTACCGGAACCAGGGGGATCTGGCCTGGCGGGAAGAGGACGATCGGTTTGCCTGGCGCGGTCGTCTGGGGTTTGTACGAGTCGGGTGGGCGGAGATCATGATTCTTGGCGGTGCCCTGCTGGTCGTGGCGGCGATCGCCTGCTGGCTGTATTGGCCGGTGGCGGTGGTGCCGCTGGGATCGGGGTCGGGCACCTGGATGCCGGCCTCGCGCAGCGGGCGCTCGACGCCGTGCCGGATGCGCTCGACTACCGGCCCGTCTACATGGGGCGCGCATCTGGTTGATCGCTCCCTGTTTGCAAAGGACCCATCATGGCCCAATCCGACCGTGACCGTTGGGATCGGCGCTATGCCAACCCGTCGGAGCGCAAGCTTAAAGACGCGCCCGATGCTCTGCTGGTGCGTCACACGCCGCCCGCTACGCCCGGCGCCGGGTCGAGGATGACGACCGCAGCGAGGCCTGGTGGCCGCGCCTGCACTCGTTCGCGATCGGCCTGGAGGGCTCGCCCGACCTGGCCGCCGCCGAGGTCGCGGCGCAGGCGCTGGGCACCGTGCATCACGGCTTCACCTACACCTTCCAGGAAGGCCTGGACGCGCTGCCGGAGGTGATCCGGCACATCGAGACCTACGACGTCACCACCATCCGCGCCTCCACGCCGATGTACCTGCTGGCCCGCCGGATCAAGGCGATGGGGGTGAAGATGGTGCTCTCGGGCGAGGGCAGCGACGAGATCTTCGGCGGCTACCTGTACTTCCACAAGGCGCCGAACCCGCGCGAGTTCCACGAGGAGCTGGTGCGCAAGCTCGACGCCCTGCACAACTACGACTGCCTGCGCGCCAACAAGTCGATGATGGCCTGGGGCGTGGAGCCGCGGGTGCCGTTCCTGGACCGCGAGTTCCTGGACGTGGCGATGCGCATGGACGCGAAGTACAAGATGGTCGACCCGGCCCGCGCCGACGCCCAGCGCATGGAGAAGGGCGTGCTGCGCCAGGCCTTCGACGGCTACCTGCCCGACTCGATCCTGTGGCGGCAGAAGGAACAGTTCAGCGACGGCGTGGGCTACGGCTGGATCGACGGGCTCAAGGCGCACGCCGAGGCCCAGGTCTCGGACCGGGAGCTGGCGGCGGCCGAGCGGCGCTTCCCGCACAACCCGCCGCAGACCAAGGAGGCGTACTACTACCGGGCGCTGTTCGAACAGTTCTATCCGGGCCCGGCCTGTGCCCAGACCGTGCCAGGCGGCAAGTCCATCGCCTGCTCCTCGCCCGCGGCGATCGCCTGGGACACCAGTTTCGCGGCGATGGCCGATCCGTCGGGGCGCGCGGTCGCGGGTGTGCACGCGCAGGCGCTGCCGGCGGCCTGAACGACGCGGGGGCACCGGCAAGTTCTACCGGACTTGAACGGCCGCCCGCCGGGGACGCCCCGCGGGCGGCCGCGACGGCGCCTCGTGCGACAATCGGGGCCCACCCGCCGAACGCGTCCGCGCGCCCAGCCGATGTCCCTGCATTCCAGCCTCCTGTTCTCCGCGCTGTGCGTGGCCAGCCTGTCGGCTTGCGCCCAGGCCCCGGACTCCGGCGAGGCCGGGGCGCCGGCAGGGACCGCCGTCGCGGAGGCCGGGGCCCCGGTCGGGCAGATCCGCACGGTCCCGGGCACGCCCGAGGACCGCGCGCGCCAGGCGATCGAGTCGATCAGCCCGGACATCCAGATCGACGCGATCGGGCCGGCGCCCCTGGCCGGCTTCCGCGAGGTGATCGTGTCCGGGCAGACGCTCTACGTCAGCGACGATGGCAAGTACCTGCTGCAGGGCAGCCTGTTCGACGTGGAGGCGCGGCGCGACGTCAGCCGCGCCGGGGTGGCCGCGGTCCGCCGGCGCCTGCTGGCCGAGGTGCCCGACGAGGAGCGCATCGTGTTCGCGCCGCCCAACCCGCGCTACACCGTCTCGGTGTTCACCGACGTCGAATGCGGCTATTGCCGCAAGCTCCACCAGGAGATCGCCGAGTACAACCGCCGCGGCATCGCGGTCGAGTACCTGGCGTTCCCGCGCATGGGCCCGGACACCGCCGACTTCGCCCTGATGGAGGCGGTCTGGTGCGCCCCCGACCGCCGCAAGGCGCTTACCGACGCCAAGAACGGGCGGCCGGTGCCGCCGCGCAGCTGCGACAACCCGGTCGCGCGGCACTACGAGCTGGGCCAGCGCGTGGGCCTGACCGGCACCCCGATGATCGTCACCCGGAGCGGGGTGCAGATGCCGGGCTACCTGCCGCCCGACGCGCTGCTGTCGATGCTGCAGCAGGTCGAGGCGGCCGAGGCCGCCGACGCCGACCGGGGCGGCTGAACCCCCGCCGCGGCCGGGGCCGGGCGGCGCGCCGCAAAGCCCATTACAATAGGCGGCCCGCTCCCAGTATCGTCCGGACATGATCGTCCTCGAGGGCCTGCCGGCCCTGTCGCCGTTCCGCCGCGAACGGCTTGAGTCCCGCCTGCAGTCGATCGCGCCCGAAGTCCGGATCGCCGGCGCCTGGCACGTGTACTGGATCGAGCCCGAACCCGGTGCGGCGCCGGACCGGCGGGTCCTGGAGCGCGTGCTGGAGGCCGGGCAGGACCGCCATCCGGCGCAGGCCGGTGCCAGGAGCCGGTTCGTGTCGCCGCGCCTGGGCACGATCTCGCCGTGGTCGAGCAAGGCCACCGACATCCTGCGTGGCGCCGGACAGCCGGTGCGGCGGGTGGAGCGGGGCATGCGGATCGACCTGCTCGGCTGGCCCGAGGCCCCGGGCGCCGGGGTCGCGTTGGCCCGGCACCTGCACGATCCGATGACCCAGTCGCTGCTCGGCTCGCACGAGGAGGCGGCCGGGCTGTTCGCGGGCGTCCAGTACCTTGAGTACACAGCCTTCACCCGGCGACTCAGCGTGATGATGCCGTACTCAGCGCGTCTGCGCTTCGTGGCCGATTGGTTCAAGCAGCTATGGGCGGAGAGCCTGGGCAAAGCAAGGGACCGGCGGGGCTCTGACGTCCATGTAGGGCCCACGCCGGTGGAGGCCCTCGGTGCCACGGACCAGCACTCTCAGGTTCAACTCTACGTTGAGGGGCCGGACGACAAGGTTGTCACCTTCCTGCGGGTGGGTTCCTTCGATCGGGAGGCGACGATGCCACAGCTTCACCCGGAAAAGCCGGCGCTGGCCTACCTGGGCGGCCACGGCCTGGGCGAGCAGGTGCTCACGCCGGCTGTGAGGGATCGTCGGATCCTCGCGCAGAGGCATCGGCAGGGTCAGACGCATGCGGTCGGGGGAGTAGAGGGCCTTCGCCCACCGTCGGCCAGGCTGTCATAGGTGAAGATCTCCAACGTCGGGCCGGTCTCGCCGTGGCCAGGCAGGCGCAGGTGGACGCCACGCAGGTGCGCCGCAGGAAGGCCCGTGCCAGCCTCGATGTCCGGGCCGGATAGATCGCGTTCCGGCGGCACGCGCACGCAGCCGAAGACCTCCTCGTAGAAGCGGGCGAGCGCCTGCCAGTCGGCCGCGATCAGGTTGGTGTGGGCATAACGGGCTGGAAGGGGTGAAGATCGGGAATGGTTTGTCATCGTCGGCTCTCCCTGTTCCGGCAACAGTCTGGCGGCATCGGCAGCCAGCAGCGCGTACACGTAGGTGTCGGTCCACAGCGGCGCGCCGGCCGCGTCCCGTCGAAAGAAGATCTCCTGCCGGTGCAGCGCCTCGCGGCAGAAGCCGAGCTTCTCCAGCAGCCGCCACGAGGCGAGGTTCTCCGGGTTGCAGTGGGCGACGACCCGGTGCATGCCACCAACCGTGAGCGCGTGGCGCACCAGCGCACCCGCGGCTTCGGCGCCGTAGCCCTGGCGTTGGTGAGCCGGGCTCAGGATGTAGCCAAGTTCGCAGGTCAGACGCTCCGGTGGCTCGATCTGCTTGAGGTAGATCTGGCCGATCACCTTACCCGTCGCGTTCAGTTCGACTGCCCAAAAATCGGGTGAGGCCGCCATCTCGGCCGCACGCTGAGCGGCCTGCGCCCGGTCGAGCGGCTCGCCCGGCTCGAAGAGGTAAGTCCGCGGGTCCGCCAGATACTCGTACAGGTCGTCCGCATCGGCGGGGCAGAAGCGTCGCAGCGTCAGTCGTGGGGTTTTCAGCGGTGCGGTCATGATCTTATCTCTTGGCCGGCGTGAGGTCAGTATAGCACCGTTGGCAGGCGAAGGCCAGACAGTAGACCAGCGCGGGTTTCTGAGCTACAATCTGCCGCACATGAAGACGTACAACGATTTATCCCCTGCCGGCCGGTTGCGCCGGCTGCGCGAGCTGGCCCGCGCAGCCCTTGCCCACTACGACCTCAAGGACCCGGAGATCGCCTACTACGCCTTCAGCACCAATCTCCTCTACCGGGTCACCACGGCATGGGGTGAACGCTTCATGCTCCGTCTGGCAGCTCCCGGCTGGCGCACGTTCGAGGATCTCCGGTCAGAGGCGCTGTGGCTTGACGCACTTGGCCGCGACACTGGTGTTGGGGCGCCAAGCGTCGTGCCGTCCAGGTCAGGTGAGCTTGTGCTGCCGCTCTCCCACCCCGACATCCCAGGGACCTGGTACACGACCCTGATGTCTTGGGTGCCGGGCCGCCTGCTCGGTCGCTATCTCACGGCCCGCAACCTGGAGAAGATGGGCAGCCTGTTCGCCGAGCTTCATCATCACGGAGCTTCGTGGATTCCGCCCGCCGGATTCACCACCCGGCGCTTCGAGCACTGGCTGTCCAGGGGCGAAGAAAACCTGATCGCAGCCCCTGGACCACCGGCAGCCGCAGCGTCTCCGGTCGAGAGGATCGCCGCGTTATCCTCCCACTCGCGCGACCTGCTGGAACGCATGCACCGGCACGTGGAATCGGCCTACGCGACGATTGACCGCGCCGATCTCCGCGTCATTCACTGCGACCTGTGGCACGATAACATCAAGCTCCACCGGGGCGTGCTACACCCGTTTGACTTCGAAGACACGATCTGGGGGTACCGCAGCCACGATATCGCCATGGCCATGCTCGATCTTCTGGAAGTCACGGGGGAGCAAAGCTACGGGGAGTTGCTCAGCGCGTTTCAGCGGGGGTACCAGGCGCAGATGGAATGGCCCGAAGATCGCATCGAACCGTTCCAGATCGGCCGTCTGCTCTGGAAGATCAACTGGGTGGCCCGTCACCAGCCGCAGTGGCTGACCGGCATGGTCGAGCGGCACGTCCCGGTATTCGAGCACTACGAGCAGACCGGCCGCGTCATCTGCCCCGCGCCATGAAGTGCCCGGTGCCATGAGGTGCCCGGCACTTTCGAAGTGCCGGGCACCTGAACCCGCGCGCCGGGCACCTGAACGCGCCACCTCCCCCCCATTTTCGCCATCGGGCCGCGCTGCGCTATACTCACCCTATCGAGAGGTATCCCACGTCTCATCGACCATCATGATGCTCAACCGCAATGACGCCGAGCTGAACAAGGTGATCCGGACCGCGCGAGACCTGGTCCGAGAAGCGCTGCGGCCTGATCTCGAACTCGACGCGTTCCTGGCCCAGGTGCTGCGGCGGACGCGCGAGCTGGCGCCCTTCGATGTCGGCCTGCTGTTCCTGCGCGAGGGCGACCGGGTGCGCGTGCGGGCCGCGGACGAGGCGCACCGCGGCGATGAGGGTATGTCTTTCCCCGTCGCCGACTGCGTCAGCGGCCAGAGCATGCTGCGCCGCGAGCCCATCTTCATCCCCGACCTCGCGGAGATATCCCCTGAGCTGCGCCGGGTTTACAAGCCTTCCCGCAGCTCGGCCCTGCCCATGCGGAGCGAGCTGGTCGTCCCCCTGCTGATCGGCGAGGAAGCCATCGGCGCGCTGAACATCGAGAGCGCAGAACCGCACGCGTTCGCGGCCGAGCAGATCGAAATCCTCCGCCTGCTGGCCGACCACGCCGCGCTCGCCATCGAGTTGGCCCGCTCGCACCAGGAGGCCGCCGCGCTGAGCGCGATCAGCCATCAGCTCGCGCGCGAGACCGAGCTTGCGGACGTCGTGCGCACGGTGCTCGAGCGCAGCCTGGGCCTCGTCGGTGGCCGGTTCGGCCAGATCCTGTTGAGTGAAGGCACGGACCTGGTCGTCCACTACACGACCAACCTCCCCCCACGCGATATCGGCCTCCGTTTCGCGGTGCACAACTCGGTCAGCGGGCTTGCGGCGATCGAGCGGCGCCCGGTCATCGTCCCCGACGTGTCGCAGCCCGACTATTTTCTGGTCGCGCCGTCGACGGACGGACGCGTCGCGCGCCTGATCCCGCAGACCTCCGGTGGGCCGCGCTACCAGCGCGTGCTCGAGCGCGAGAAAGAGCGCATCCGCGCGGAGTTGGCCGTGCCGCTCTGGTCCGCCGGCGGCCGGACGATCACCGGCATCCTCAACGCGGAGACACCGCGCGAGGATGGCTTCAGCGAAGCGCAGCGGGCGGACCTGGCCGAGCTGGGCCGGCGCCGCGGGGATGAATTCCACGAGGCCGTCCTGCGAGGCGACAGCGCCGGCCTCCACACGCTCCTCGATGCCGCGCTTGCCATCAGCGGCACGACCTTCGGCCAATTGCTCGACATCGACGGGGACGAGCTCATCATCGTGGCCACCACCGGCGGCGAAGCCGTAGGCGCGCGCGTCCGCGCGGCCGCGTCGGTCAGCGGCGAGGCGCTCGCGCGCCGCGAGCCCTTTTACGTGCCCGATGTAGAGGGTGAGCCCCGTTACCGCCGCTACCTGGGCGAGGAAATGAAGAGCGAGCTGGCCGTGCCCCTGGTCAGTGGCGAGACCGTCTTCGGCGTGCTCAACCTGGAGAGCCCGGCGCCCGGCTTCTTCACCCCTGAGCACGCGATCACCCTCCAGGCAGTGGCAGGCCAGGCGGCAGTCGCGATCGAGCGCGCCCGCCGGTTCGAGGTGGAACGGCTGGCCGCGATCGGCGGCCTGGCCGGCGACATCGTGCACCGCCTCAACAACCCCATCGGCGCATTGAGCGGCTGGATGGACATGCTGAAGCGCAAGGACTTCTACGGCGACCTGGTGGCGCAGTATCCTTATGTCGAGCAGTTCGTCGCCCGTGCGGAACGGGACATCCGTCGCTCAAAATCGATCATCCAGGAGCTGCGGACGGAGCTGAAGCGTCGCGCACCCGCGCCGGTCATCCTGCAGACTGCGATCGCCGAGGCGCTGCTGCGCGCAGGGCTGGCCGGCGGTGGCAACAGTGGCGGGGCCACCGCCGGCGGCGGAGCCGGCAGCGCCACGCGCGATGCCATCCGGGTCGATGCCAACCTGCCCGCAGACCCGGTGCGGGTCCTGGCCGGCCCGAGCCTGCCTGGCGTATTCTGGAACCTCTTCGACAATGCCGCGAAGGCCATGCCCGATGGCGGTGTGCTGACCGTGACCGCACGTCTGGCACAGGCGAGAGATCGCATCATCGTCGAGGTTGGGGACACCGGAGTGGGCATCGAACCGTGGCGTATCGCCTCGCTCTTCGAACCGGGCGCCTCAACCACATCCAACAGCTACGCGCCCGCGCACGGCCTTGGATTGTGGTGGACGAAGGGCCAGGTGGAGGGCTTCGGCGGCACGATCGAAGTCACCAGTCAACCGGGTACAGGAACGCGCTTCACGCTGCGCCTGCGCCTCGCATAAGGGGAGGATTACAGAGCTATGCTACCAGATCGCATTCTCGTCATCGACGACGACCCGTCCTGGCAGGAGCTCCTGGCCGAGAGCATTCAGGGGTCTGATGCCGCGCCGCCGGGAGGCCTTGCCCTGCACGTCGCTGGCTCCTATGAGGAAGCCGATGCGCTGCTCGACCGGCAGCACTTTCACCTGGCCTTCGTCGACTTGCGGCTCAAAGAAGATCAGCGCGAGTTGGAGGGCAAGCGACTCGTGCAGAAGATCGTCGGCCTCGACGAGGGTACATCTGTGGTCATCGCAACGGGGCACGCGGATGTGAGCACTGCCATCACCGCCCTGCGCGAGTGGAACGTCCTCGACTTCGTGCTCAAGGACGAGTGGGACCCAGGCAAGGTCGCCCACCTCGTCGGCACGGGCCTGGCGCAGGCACGGCTCGCCTACCGCAGTAAATACGAGTCATCTCTGGACCTGCTGCGCGGGGCACAGGGCATCTACGGCTGGACCGCGGCCATGCTGGATCTCTTCGCGCCTGCCAACGAGGTCGATCGCCCGGATCGCCGGCTGGCAGATTTCCTTAACCGGCTGCTCTACGGCCTTCAGCCGCTGCTGCCGCTCGGGGATGTGAGCGGAATGCAGGTGCTGGCAGCTACCCGCCTGGCGACCATCAAGTTCTGGAGCAAGGCATTGGGCAGCCCCGTGGCCGTCAACCTGGGGCGCACCCGCGGGTTCGACTGCGAGACCGCCGGCGGAATCGGGTTCAACCACCTGGTGCGCACCGATGAAGAGCCCGCGTTGGGCCTGGTCGGCGCCGTCAGCACTCCGGCAGTCCCACCTTTCGAGGCGTTTGTCTCGCGCCGGCCCGCTGACCCGAGATAGGACGGAGTTGATCCCATGCCATCATCAGACGAGGCCCGCATTCTCATCACCGGCGCGCGCGGCCAGATAGGCACCGAGCTGACCACCGCGCTGAGGACGCTTCACGGCGGCAACCGGGTGATCGCCACCGATGTCCAGCCGCTGCCCGATCACCTGACCGCTGACGGCCCGGGCGAGCGGCTCGACGTGACCAACCGGGATGCGCTGGCAGCCGTGGTCCGCAAGCACCGGATCAACACCATCTATCACCTGGCGGCCATCCTGTCTGCCACCGGCGAGGAGAAGCCGCGCCTGGCATGGCAGGTGAACATCGGCGGGTTGACCAATGTGCTGGAGGTCGCGCGCGAGGAGGGAGTGGTCCGCATCTATCATCCCTCGTCCATTGCGGTCTTCGGCCCCCAGACGCCCAAGGACGGTACGCCCCAGGAGACCGTACTGCGGCCAACCACCATGTACGGCATCAGCAAGGTCACAGGCGAGATGCTCGGCGCCTACTATCACCAGCGATACGGGTTGGACGTGCGCGGCATCCGCTATCCTGGCGTCATCTCCAGCGAGACGCCGCCCGGCGGGGGCACGACCGATTATGCGGTTGAAATCTTCTACGAGGCCATCCGCCACGGCCGCTACACCTGCTTCGTCCGGGAGGACACGGTGCTGCCCATGATCTACATGCCCGACTGCATCCGGGCGACGCTGATGCTGATGGAAGCGGATGCGAGCCAGCTCAAGCATGCTGCGGAATACAACCTGGCAGCGCTCACCTTCTCGGCCGGCGAGATCGCCGCGGAGATCCGCAAGCACCTGCCGGACTTCGAGATCGAATACAAGCCCGATTTTCGCCAGCAGATCGCAGACTCCTGGCCGCGGACGATCGACGATTCCGCCGCGCGCAAGGAATGGGGCTGGCGGCCCAAGTTCGATCTTCCCACGATGGTCGAGGACATGCTGGAGAAGCTGACGTCGCGGCTGGGGTGAGGGGCTGCGTGCGGAACCATTTGCTCCAGCGTTGAATCCAGGTGCCGGGCACCTTCGAGGTGCCCGGCACCTAACGACGAACCACCGCGCGGCCACCTCCGCCTCCGCGAGCCTCCCCCTACGGCGCCAGCACCACCTTCCCGAACTGATCGCCTCGTTCCAGATGCTCGTGCGCGGCGCGGCCATCGCTGAGCGGCATGACCCGGTCGATCACCGGGGCCAGCTTCCGCTGCCAGATGAGGTCCATGACCTCCCGGAAGTCGCGGTGGCTGCCCATCGTGCTGCCGAGGATGCTGATCTGCTTCCGGAAGACGAGGCGCAGATCCATCTCCACCACAGGGCCGCCCGTCCCCCCGACATTGACCAGCCGACCTCCCCGCGCGAGGGCCCGGATGCCGGGGACCCATGTGGGCGCGCCGACGTTGTCGACCACCACATCGACGCCCCGCTTGCCGGTTGCCAGGAACACGGCCTTCGACCAGTCTTCCTGCCGGTAGTTGATCGCAAAGTCTGCACCGAGAGCCTGGGCGCGCGCCATCTTCTCTTCCGTGGATGTGATCGCGTACACGGTGGCGCCGAGGTATTTGGCAATCTGCATGGCCGCGCTGTTCACCCCGCCGCCCGCGCCCACGATCGCCACGCTCTCGCCTGCCTGAAGCCTGGCACGCGCGACCAGCATGCGCCAGGCGGTCAGGTAGACCAGCAAGGGCGCGGCTGCTTCGGGAAAATCGAAATCGTCAGGGATGGGCATGAGGTTGGCCGCGGGCACGACCACGTAGTCTGCGCAGCCGCCCCACATATCCTCGCCCAGGATGTGATAGTGCGGGCTCAGGCTGTCCTCGCCCCGCAGCGTCCACTCATCCTTGCCGGTAACTACGCCCGGGTCCACCACGACGCGCGTGCCCGGGGGAGGTCCATCCGCGTTGCTCCCATAGCCTGCAACGATGCCGGCGACATCTGCGCCGCCCACGTGCGGCTTGGGTAGCCTGGCAAATGCGGGTCCGCCCTCGCGCACCCATAGATCCACGCGGTTGAGAGCAACGGCCTTGACCCGGACGAGCGCTTGCCCCGGCCCGGGTTGTGGGTCGGGCAGCTCGCCGTACTGCATGACTTCCGGGCCGCCGTGTTCCGTGAAGTAGAGAGCCTTCATGGGTCCCTCCGATGTGATTCATGCCGATCGTGCCCTTCAGTATAGCACGCACATCGAAGAGGCGCTCAACGAGCTTAGGCGGCGGCGCCTCCCGCGGCCAGCCCGTAGGAAGAGCGTCCCTGCTGCGAGGAATGGACCGTGATGCCGCTCCGGGTGAGTGCGTCGCGCATCTTGGCCCGGGCGCGGCTCAGCCGGGATTTCACGGTCCCCAGGTTCGCGCCGGTCCGGTGCGCAGCCTCGTGATATGCCATGCCTTCGAGATCGCACATCAACAGGACCTGCTGCTGCTCTGCCGGAAGCTTGCGGATTTCGGTCATCATCGCGCGCATCAGCTCGCTCGACTCGGCATGGTCGTGCGGTGTCGGCCGCACGTCGATCAGGCGGACATCGTTCTCCGGCAGGATCTCAGCAGCGTCCAGCTGGCGAGTGCGCCGCCTGCGCTCCCCGCGCAGCTTATCGTAACAGGTGTTGGTGACGACGCGCAGCAGCCACGCTCTGAAGGAGCCGCCATGAAACTGGTGGATGCGATCGTACACCTTGAGGAGGCTGTCCTGCACCGCATCGGCCGCGCTGTCCGCATCGCCCAGGATGCGATAGGCCACCTGGTATGCTGGTTGCTGATACGCAGAAAGCAAGGTGTTGAATGCGGAGAGGTCGCCTCTCTGCGCTGCTTCAACTAACACGTCCTCATATCTCTGCACCATCTCAACTCACTCCTCGATACAATCCCGCTTCGGGATGCCATCTCATCTCGACTTGAATAACAACGCCACAAGCTTACTTCATTCAGCTTGTGGCGTCTTTAGGCCCATCTCAAGGCTATCTTAAGGCGCCATTAAGACGCCGTCACGGCCAATTGTGGTCTGTCGGACTCAGCCCGGGCGATCCTGCGACAGGATAACGACCCCGTACGGGCCGAGCGCGACCTGGCCGTTGAAGGGCATGCCGTCATATTCGCCCTCGACCGCCTCAACGTCGAATACATCCTGCAGGCCGAAATCAGGATCGTAGCCCTGCCAGTCGCTGTTGAAGCGGACCTTCCACAGGCCGCCCGCGGGGAAGCCGATCGTATACATGCCGCGATTCGCGTTCGAGAACGACAGGACGACGATCACGCTGTCGCCCGGCCCGCCTTCCTTCCAGCGGTGGACCGCCACCACATTTTCGGCGTTGTTGGCGTGGTGCACCTGCACATGGTCGCCCGTCAGCCCGGCCGTGGTGTTGTGCCAGTTCCTTCGCAGCTTGAACATGTCCGTGTACATCTGGATGATGCCGCGATGCTCGTCGAAGTGCGACCAGTCCAGCGGGTCCTGCTCGTGGAACCACCGGTCTTCCAGCATCTCCTGCCCCTGGAAGATCATCGGGACGCCCGGCGAGGTCATTACCAGCGCGGCGCCCAGCGTCGACCGCTTCTTGGGATACCAGCTTTGAGCGTCGCCGGGAGAGATCTCCTCCGGCACGCGAGCGCTGCCGTTGGCGTCCTCATCGTGCGACTCGGTGAAGATCATCCGCGCATACGCGTCGTCGCCAATCTTGCTCTCGATGGCTTCTTTGACCGCATACATGTCACGGTGCTCGTCGGCCATGCCCACGATAGCCCCGCGCACGGTATGGACGAACCGGGAATCCCACTGTGAGCTGAATCCCGCGCCCCCTGCACCGATGTCCTTCGTCATCCATCCGTTGCCTCTGAGATCCTCGGCGATGGTAAACTTCCAGGGCTGGCGCGCCTGGACCTCCTCGTTGATCCACTGCATCAGGCTCCAACCGTCCGGCAGGTCGGCTGCAGGATCCACACCGGTGTCGTGGCCGTGCACGTGGCGGATGTAGGCCGTGGCATCGAAGCGCAGGCCGTCGCAGTGATATTCCTCGAGCCACATCAGCGCGTTGTCGCGGAAGTACTGCCGCACCTCGGGCCGCCCATAGTCGGGACGGGTATGTCCCCAGGGCGTCTCTGCGCGCCAGTCGCTGTAGAAATAGATGCCGCCGCCGTCGTTCTCGCTCCAGCCATCGAACCGCCACAGCGCATTGTCACTGGGACCCACGTGGTTGTAGACGACGTCGAGCAAGACTGCCATGCCGCGCTTGTGCGCCTCATTGACGAATCGCTTCAGGCCCAGCGGCCCGCCGTACTCCTCGTCAACTGCGTACGGGTGCGCCTGGTTGTAGCCCCAGGAATAGCCG
>ERZ747221.3200-NODE-3200-length-13364-cov-3.162490_pt1 | contig 13364 bp, 12 predicted proteins | sample MGYA00374949_ERZ747221 | MGnify/ENA primary metagenome ERZ747221 (study PRJEB28779, sample SAMN05720172) | bioreactor metagenome | isolation source: Anaerobic biogas reactor | place: USA:Washington, USA | collected 2015-08-08 ... | reverse complement strand
CCGGCGGGGGCGTTTCTGCTTCCCGCCCTGGTGGTCGCCGCGGAGGGGGCGCCGGCGGTGCTCGCGCGGCATCTGCAGGACGCGCCGCTTCGGGCGGGCGAGGCGCTGCTCTTCCGCACGGACAACTCGCTCACCGGGCGCTCACGCGATCCGGTGTACTCGGAGCGGTACACCCATCTCTCGCCGGAGGCCGCGACCCTGTGCGTGGCCCAGGGGGCGGTCCTGGTGGGGATCGACTGTCTCTCCGTAGACGCGGCGGACGACGAGGCACTCCCTGCGCACCGCATCCTGCTCGAGGCGGGGGTGCTCATCCTCGAAGGGATCGACCTCTCCGGGGTGTCTCCGGGCCGGTACCTGCTGGCCTGCCTCCCGCTCAAGGTGACCGGCGCTGAGGCGTCGCCCGTGCGCGCGGTGCTCCTGTCCGGCGTCCCCGGGCTGCTTCCTTCGTGAGACCCGTCCCTTACGCCTTGATCGCCCCGGCCAGCGTGGCCACAAAGCAGCGCTGCGAGTAGGCGTACAGGCCCAGCGGCAGCAGCGCCGCCACGATGGAGGCCGCGATCACCGCCGGCCGCGCAAAGGGATCCGCCACGGTGAGGTTGTTCAGGCGCGCGATGGCGGGCAGGATGAGGCCCCAGTAGTTGTTCACTAGGTTGAGCTGTCGCATGACGACAAAGGTCGGCACCAGCATCGTCTGGCTGGGGAGCAGCATGATGGCCAGGACGGCGCCAAAAGGGAGGTTACGGCCGGAGAATTCGCACTTGGCGAGGGTATACCCCGCCAGGGCACAGGCGAACACGTTCAGCGCGGTACTCGCAAACACCACCTGCACCGAGTTCCAGATGTAGCGGTCAAAGTGGTAGCGCGTCACCGCCGCCTCGTAGAGACTGGTGGTGAACCCGGCCGGGATGGGCCAGAGGGGGTTCATGTAGACGTCGACGCGGTTGAAGCTCTGCCCGAGCATGCACAGGAAGGGCCAGATGAAGATGATGGCCGCCACCACGGCGACGGTGGTGCTCACGATGGCGCGCAGGCGGAAGTAGCCGAGGCGGGGCAGCGCCCTCTCCCGAGCCGCTGCTTGCAGTGCGTCCAGGGTGGTCATGTCACTTGGCCTCCCCGTAACCGAACAATCGGAGCTGGATGATCGTCACCGCGATGGAGAGGAAGAACACCAGCCAGCCGATGGCCGTGGCGTAGCCCATGCGAAAGCGGTCGAACGCCACCCACGAGATGTACGGGATAAAGAACCAGCCCCGCCCGGCGGGGCCGCCGGTGGGGCCGATCATGATGAAGGGCAGCTCGAACACCACCAACGAGCCTGCCGCCGCGGTGATCGAGATGTACGCGAACACGGGTCGTAGCAACGGTAGGATGATGTAGCGGGCGCGCTGCCAGGCGGTGGCGCCGTCGACCACCGCGGCCTCGAGGAGCGAGGGCTCGATGCCGGACATGCCGGCGATGAGGCGGCGTAGCGCAGGCCGTCCTTGGAGAAGCGGTCCCAGCGGCTCTCCAACACCTGCTCGTAGTATGGGCTGCCGTCGCACTCTGCACCGAGAGCGACGGCGAGGCGTCGCTACGCGCGACGCGTTCCTCCCGGGATCGAACAGGACTGGAGTATCCCCATGCCTCCTTTCTACGCGCGGTGGAGCGCGGATGCACCAGACTCGGCAGACGTCGCGAGCCGGCGATGGGGAGGACTGGGGTGCGATGGGGTGAGGCGATCAGCTCGGATCAATGGCGCGACACGATTGCCGCACGACGAGACGCGTGGGCAACTCGATCTGCCGAGAGACGACGTCCTTGCCTTCGATGAGCGATACGACCATCTGGGCGGCCATACGTCCCATCTCATAGAGGGGTTGGCGAATGGTAGTCAATGGGGGGTAGGTCTCGGCCGCCATGGGAAGATCGTCAAAGCCGACGACCGATAGATCCTCGGGCACGCGCAGGCCGGCGGCGTGGATGGCTTCGATGGCGCCAAAGGCCATGAGATCGGAGCACGCAAAGATGGCGGTGGGGGGCGGGTCGAGTGCCAGCAGCTGACTGCCGGCCCGGAACCCAGAAGCCCAGGAGTAGTCGCCTTCGGCGGTCAGCTCTGGGGAGTAGGGACTACGCGCCTCGACCAGCGCGGGGCGATACCCGTGTTCGCGCGATTCGGTGATATGATCCTGGCGACGGCCGGCGATAAAGCCGATGCGCCGATGGCCAAGGGAGATGAGATAGTTCGTGGCCTCGCGGGCGCCCTGCCAGTTCGTGGCACGGATGCACGGCAGGCAGGGGGTCTCGGGGTAGAAATCGATCAACACGCAGGCCATGCCATCGCTCACGAATTCGAGAAAATCGTGGTCGCTGAGACGCGGCGTGACCACGAGGAGGCCGTCAGAGCCGGTGCGCCGCGCGACCCGGACGTACTAGGCCTCGAGCCTCTCGTCGGCCTTGGTGAGCAGGAGGAAAAGCTGGTGAGCGCGGGGATCGAGCTGATCGGTTATCCCGGAACAGATGGTGCCGATATACTCGTTGTCGATGGCGTGAGCGAGGAGTGTGATATGGCGCGTGGCGCGCCGGCTTCGGCGCCGGTGCCCATGACGGCCCCGGTAGCCGAGTTGGGCGGCGACCCGTTCTACGTGCTCACGCGTCTCGGTTGACACGTCGGAGCGATGGTTGAGGGCACGCGAGACGGTGGCTGTGGAAACGCCGGCCGCCCTGGCGACGTCCGCAATGGTTGGATTCGGCACCAGAGTAAGTGGCTCGCCCATGCGTCCTCGCTTGAGCGTCTGCGCCAGTACTCTGAAACGATGTCATTATCTGCTGCAATAATAGCAGAAATCAGCGTCAATCTGAATGACAGTTTCGAAACACCATTCCACCGTAATGTACCGTAAACTACGGCCGGCTTGAGCGAGCCGGGACGCCGGTCGAGCGGCGGGGCAGATGGGCACGCAGAAGAGGAACCGGGGCAGCCACGCGTCCTCCACTTCTCGCATGCATTGACACGCCTGGGCGACGGGCGTATACTCCAGGTAGATCGAGTTGACCACCCGTGGGGGTGATGGCTTGAAAGTCCGAGACCACCGTTCGTCGTTCTCAGGTGCACCGGGGCTGGTGTTTGCCCTGGTGCCTTTTTTTTCACCGAGGGGGGGTAAATCATGGATTCGGGCATGATCAGCAAGATCCAGAAGGCCAAGCGGTACGCCGAGGAGCGTGATCGGGTGCGGTTTGACACGTTCCGGGTCACGTTCCATGGCGATCATGACGAGTACCAGGTAACCTATGAGCATGGCCGCTGGACCTGTGGCTGCCAGTTCTTCCAGCAGCGCGGGCTGTGCAGCCACACCATGGCGATGGAGCGCATCCTCGATCCCATGTTGCGACCAGAACCCGAACCGGAAGAGGCCACAGAGCAGGTCCATTAGCACGGCCGGCCACCAAGGGCACCCCTGTAGGGGCCTCCTGCAGGGGTGCCCTTTTTGTGTCGCGCCTCGATGGGCGTCGTCACCATCGCATCCACCCAGGGAGGGCACGGAGATCATGCTGAGCGTCGGCGTCGATATGGCCGAAATCCCGCGCATCCGCCGGGCACTCGAGCGCTGGGGCGACCGCTTTCTGCGGCGCGTCTACACCCCGGCGGAGGTGGCTTATTGCCGGGGGCGCGTGCCCGAGCTGGCGGCGCGCTTTGCGGCCAAGGAGGCGATCTCCAAGGCCCTGGGCACGGGGCTGGTGGGAGTGTCGTGGGTCGAGATGGAGGTGTTGGCGGATCGTCGCGGCAAGCCGGTGGTGGTGCTGCGTGGCAGGGCGCTCGCCCGCGCGCGGGCGCTGGGCCTCGACGAATGGGCCATCAGCCTCACCCACACCGACGCTACCGCGGTGGCCTTTGTGGTGGCGACGGGCGGGGGGCCGACGCCGGATCCCGAGGGACTGGCATAGTCGGGTATACGGAGAGGCTGGTTGCACCCGGTTCGCCCGTCGGCGCTTTGGACACGGTAGGGCGCGCATGCCTGTGCGAGCCGAGCTACGGGCGTACGGCTCGGACTGCACAGGCGTGCAGCTCCTACAGGCGACGCGTCTCGCGTGTGGTGCGGTAGTGGTCTAGGTGGGGCGATCGTACCGCACAACGAGCAACTTGTAGCGATAGTTGGGCCTGTCGAACAGGCGCTCCTTCAACGCCGAGTAGGTGGCGTCCTGCTCGACGTAACCACGTACCTCTCCCACCCGGTAGTGCTGGTCGAGCCAGCGCTGTACATCCGGTGGCACGGCGTCGCGGGTGCGATCTCGGCCGAACGAGACGAGCCATGCCCGAGCCGGGCTGGCGGTCTCCAGATACATCAACGCTGGCTCGGGGGCGGTGGTAGGAAAGATCGGGGCCGGCCGCCGGCCCGACGCGCAATAGTAGGCAAAGCCCGTGTCGGGGTCAGCCATGATGACGTCGCCGGGCTGGAGGTGCGCGCTGACCTCCGTCACGATCTCGCGCATGGGGACGGCATAGATCGGGTTATGAAACTCGACGCCGCCAAAGTAGTTGCCCAACGCCGCGCTCCGACCCACCAACAGGAGCCCGATGGCTGCCCATGACCACGCGCGGTACGAGCCTCCGGTCGGGCCGGCCGCCAGGATGATGGCTGTCACCGGCAAGGCAAACAAGACATGGTTGGCAAAGGCGATGAAGGGCACTGACGAAAAGACCCAGGTGGTCAGTAACGCCGACGCCACCACGCCCGGCACGAGCAGCGCCATGAGGATGCCGAGGCCGGTGCCGCCGATCTCCGATGCCCGTCGCCGCAGGGCGTGTATGCCCAAGCCCCCTGCGGCGAGTCCCCCGATGATCCCCACGATGGCCGGGATGCGCCATGGAAAGAGCGTCTCGCCCAGCAGCAGCGAGTAGCCTAGGTAGCCCACCTTCAGGGCGATCCCCACGAGGCCGGCGGACAGGTCAGCCTCTCTCAGGCCGCCAAGCGTGCGTGCCTGAGAGGCGAGCACGCCAAGCCAGGGGACGTAGAGCAACCCCGCGACGCCCCACGCCGCGAGAAAGCCCAGGATGCGGCGCCACTGGCGGCGCCGGTCGCGGCTCAGGAACACGAGCAACAGGCCTTGCCCCAGCACCAGCGATGCCGGGGCGAGATAGTCGGTGTACAGGAGCGCGGCCAACGCCGCGGCGTACCAGGCCCCTGGTCCAAACGCGGGACGTCGCCAGAGGCGAGTTCCCGCCAGCGCAGCTGCCAGGAAGAGCGCCATCGTCAGGGCATAGTACTTGTCGAACCGAGAGTAGAGCACAAAGGTGGGGGCGGTCGCGGTGAGGGCGGCGGCCACTAGGCCCGCACGCTCATCGAGGAGCGTGGCGCCCAGCCGGTACACCAGGACGATGGACAGGATGCTCACCAACGACCACGGCAAGCGCGCCGACCACTCTGACTCGCCCACGAGGCGGAACCAGGCGCTCATGACGGCATGCGACAGGGGCGGGTGGAGGTCCTCGCCGCGGCGCAGGTCCGCAAGGATCTCTGGCCAGGTTCCGCGCTCGATCTGGACGTTCACGAATTCGTCGACGGAGAGGCTGAGGTCGCCCAGGCGGTACAGGAGGAAGAATGCGCCCAGTGTGACGATGCCTGTCAGGATGAGCGTATTTCTGCGCGACATCGCTATGGCGCGACCCCCAGCGCGAACTTGAGGTATCTCGCCTCGGGAAAGTGGGCTGGGATCGGGTGATCCAGCGCGTGGCCGGCCTCGTGGAGGATGAGCAGACGCCGTCCCGCCTGGGCGGCGGCGGTGGCCAGCGCCTCGCGGAACAGGTCGGGCGACACCTGGCTGGTGCAGCTGGCGCTCGCCAGCACGCCGCCGGGCCGAAGGCACCGCAGCGCCAGGGCGTTCAGCCGGGTGTAGGCGCGGGCGGCAGCGTGGCGGCTCGCCTTTTCGCGCGCCAGGGAGGGCGGATCGAGGATCACGACGTCGAATTGGCGCCCCTGCTGCGCCGCGCGCTGCAGCCAGTCAAAGCAGTCCGCCACGATATTCTCGCAGCGCTCGGGGTCCATGCCGTTCAGTTCCACGTTACGGCGCGTCTCGGGCTGCGACGCCGGAGCGACGTCCACGCTGGTCACGTGGGCGGCGCCGCCGCGCAAGGCATAGACGGTGAATGCGCCGGTGTAGGAGAAGGCGTTGAGCACCTCGGCGCCCTCGTCGGACGACGCGCGACCGCCGCACCAGGGCTCGATGGCGGCGCGGTTGTCGCGATGGTCGAGAAAGAAGCCCGTCTTTTGCCCGTGCATCAAGTTGACGTAAAAAGACAGGCCGTTCTCGCGGATCACCATGTCACCGGGAGGGCGGCGTCCCCAGACCGTCTCCGCCCTGGGCGCCGCCTCGTCGCCCTCTCGCGAGCCGCCGCGTCGCAGTACGATCCCCTCCAGTGGCGCGACCGCCCTCAGGGCAGCCAGGAGCGGCTCCAGCAGGGCGTCGAGCCCCTGCGAGTAGAGTTCCACCGCCGCCCAACGGTCGTAGAGATCGACCACCACCCCTGGCAGCCCGTCGCTCTCACCGAATACCCAGCGGTAGGCCGTCGTCTCGCGACCGGGGGGCGGCCAGGCACGAATCGGCGCGCGCAGCGCGTACGCCGCGCGCACGCGTTCGGTGAGCCACGCCTCGTCGGGCACGTCGCCCGACGAGAAGAGGCGCACGGCGATGGCGCCATCGGCGTCCCACAGTCCCACCCCCTCGAAGGAGCCGCTTAGCACGCGGACCCACGTGCCTGACGGGAAGCGGGGCGGGGCAGTGCGCCCCTTCAGGGGCACGATCTGATCGCGGTAGACCCAGGGGTGCCCCTGTGCCAGGCTGCGACGGATGGCGGGCGAGGCGGCGACGACGGGGAGCTTCACGACGACAGCGCCCCACGGCGCTCCGAGCGGGCGTCGAGTCCGTCATGGGCCACGTCAGCTACTGCCATTGATGCCTGGTGCCTCTGTTGCCTCACATTCCCTCCACGTCATCTCGAGTCCGCACCTTTGGGGCGCTCACCGATGGAGTCTAGCCCAGCCCCGGCGAGGCGTCAAAGTGCGGAGGTGCACGGTTGACGCTCCGGAAGCCGCACCTTATAATCCCGGGCGCGCCTGAGAGGAGGGTCCCCATGACGATATCTGTGTCCCGTTCGCGCACCTCCGCGATGTCGCCCGCCCTGTTCGCGTGGACGGCGCTCGGTTCAGCGCTCATCGGCCTGCCCTATGTGCTGCGGCTCTTTGGCAATGTCGAGGTCGAGGTCACGCATTGGGGGTGGGTGTCCATCGGCCTGGGCGGCGCGCTCCTGGCGTCGGAGCGCCTGACGCGGGTGTTGCCGGGGCGCGCTACCGCCGTCGCCGTGGCGATGACGGTAGCAATGGCCGGGGCGGTCGCCCTGCTGCAGAGTCTGCCCGCCCTGCTGTGGGTACTCTTTCATGGGAACGCGATCACCGACGGCTCGCCGCCAGGCGGGTTCGTCGGACACTGGGCGTTCGCAGTGCCCCACGTCGTCGTTGCGGCGCTGGCCGTGGCGGCGCTCTACCGACTGCTCCGCGCGCGCCCCGCCATCGCGTCGCCCGGTTTTGAGGAGGTGCTGGAGGCACACTGCGCCAACGATGGCGCCAGCGATGGTGCAGACTAGACTATCCGCCGCGGCGTTGGTCGCGAACCAGCTTGCCGCTAACGAGCCGCCAACAACGATCGACAAGGAGCACCATGGATTTCGCTGCCGCGGAACGTGAGTTCCTGCGCCTAGAGGAGATGCGCTCAGCCGGCCACATCACCGAGGACGAGTACCGCGGCCGACTCAGCGCCCTGCGGGTGACCGACCAGGACGGCCAGGTGTGGATGCTGCAGGAGCGCACCGGCCAGTGGTACGTCTACTATGGAAACCAGTGGATGCCTGCCACCCCGCAGGGGCGCCAGGCGACGGCCATGCCCCCCGGCGCAGTGGGCGGGCCGGCAGCGCATACTGGCCCACAGCAGCGCGGCGGCGGAAGCAAGATCGCGATGTGGATCGGTGTGTGGGCGGCCATCTGGATCGTCGTGGCCGTCGCCGTGGTGGTCCTGGCCGACGAGCCCGAGGCGCTCATCGGGGTGGGGGTTGCCGCGCTGATCAGCCTCATCCTGGTGATGACGAACCTGAACAGCCAGTGGTCGGGACAGGTGACGGATCTGCGCACGGAACGCGAGCGGGTGAGCGACGAGGATGGCTGGCACTATCGCGACGTGACGTACGCATACATTCGGCACGACAACGGCAAGGTAAAGAGGGTACACGCCATGCCGGGTTGGCAGGTGGGTGACCGCCTCGAGAAGCGTCGGGGAGACACCTCGGTCCGCAAGCTGTGAGCGGCTCGAATCCACGCCTAGGGGAAGATGTGATGGGTGCCGACGTAGAACTGGGTTCCAGCGCCCGCGCGGTGCAAGAGGCGCTGCGCCGTCTGGGGTACGGTAACCGCGTCGTCGCGTTCGACCAGACGACGCGCACGGCCAAGGAGGCGGCCGAGGCGATCGGCTGCAGGGTGGAGCAGATCGCCAAGTCGCTGGTGTTCCGCACGAGCGAGGGCCAACGTCCCATCCTGGTTGTGGCCAGCGGCAAGAACCGCGTCAACGAGGCACGGCTTGCCGACCATGTCGGCGAGGGGATCGAGCGTCCCGACGCCGCGTACGTGCGCGCGCGGACAGGCTATGCCATCGGCGGGGTGCCGCCCATGGCCCACGCCGAGGCGCTCGAGACGTACATCGACCGCGACCTGATGGCGCTCGACGCGATCTGGGCGGCGGCGGGCACGCCCCACGCCGTGTTCCGGCTCACGCCGGAGGAGTTGGTCGCCCTCACCGGCGGGCGCGTGGTGGACGTGACGTGAGACGGCGGCTCGAGGCCGTCTCACGCTCCACAAAGCAGAAGGGGTCGCGCCGCATGGCCACCTCGGCGCGCTCCCACAGGGCACGTGCGTCCACCAAGTGGGCGGTCGCCCGCAGCACCGGCCCGATCCTCATGGCGCTCCCCTCGACCAGCAGCCCCACGACGCGGTCGTAGCGCTGCCTCCAGCCCGCGAAGCCGTGCTGTCGGTAGGGGATGCGGCGCGTGGAACCATCGTCCAGCGTCAGGCGATAGGTGACCGTCTCGCCAAAGAGGTAGGGCGCCTCGACCACCTCCTCGACGCCATGCATCGAGGTGTTGGAGCGCAGGCCGCAGCCCAGGAACAGGATCCGGCCGCCGAGGTCGCGCAGACGGCGAAAGGGCGAGTGGGGGCCGCAGGGCGTGCGGTCCAGGTCATGCTCCCCCAGCAGTGCCTGTGCTGCAGGTCCGGCGGCGCAGACGGAGTGGGTGGGGTGGATGCTGCGGCGCGTGCCGTCGCGCAGGCGGAAATGCTCGGGTATCGCGCCTACGCACGAGGGGGTGAAGCGCACGTCAAAGGCGGGGTTGCGGGGGCCCACATAGTCATAACTCAGGGCCGGCATGGCGAGGGTGCCGTCGGGCCCCAGAGCCCGTAACAGCCCGGCCACCACGGTCTCGGGACCGCCCTCGACCCAGCCCATCGATGCCAGGGAAGCGTGCACGAGGAGGGCCTCGCCCGGGCGCACGCCGAGGGCGGCCAGGTCGGCGGCTATTGCGGCGATCGCCGCATCGTGGCGTTGCCATGGTGCCATGCGCGAGAACCTCCTTGTGCGGTGGCGTCAGGCGGGGACGAGTTGCTGCTCATATACAGCAAAGAGCCACACGTATACCGCAAGAAGCGCTATACCTCACTTGGCAATCGATGCGACCTGTGCTACCATGGCGCTGCCGGAGCCTTGGAGCCCGGTAACTCTTTGTTTTCCATGGGTGCTCATCGTCGTCCCAATACCGAACATGGAGAGACGTGCATGAAGGTGACTCGCCTCCGGCTGGCGGCCGGCGCCTTGCTCTGTGCCGTGTTGGCTGGAGCCCTGCCGGTCGGCGCCATCCCCTGGCTGCACAGCGCCGACGAACCGTCGGGCAGGCGCCTGTTGGCAGAGGGCGTCACCTCCATCAGCCTGCCCATCGTGGGGCGCAACTATCTAAACCCCGCTCACCGCATGAGCCGGTTCGGCGTCGGAGTGCCCGCTATTGACGCCACAGCGGTATCGCTCTCAGCATTAGGCCGCCTGAACGCGGGGTGGTACTTGGACTGGACGGCAAGGGCGGCGCCGTCCCGGCCTGGCGGCGTTACCTTCGCGCAGCTGATTAATCTACGGGATGACGGAACGAGTGCTCTCTCTGACGCGTCACTGGCCGCCACTGTCGAGGCAAACCCCGGCACGCTATGGCTGGTCGGCAACGAGCCCGACTCGCCGCTTCAGAATAACGTGAATCCAGAGCAGTACGCCAGAGCCTACCATGATCTGTACCGCCAGATCAAGGCGGCGGATCCCACGGCCATCGTGTCGGCGGGCGGCATCGTGCAGCCGACGCCCCTTCGGCTCAAGTACCTTGACCTCATCCTGCAAGAGTACGCGCGGCTCTATGGGACCCAGATGCCGGTGGATGTGTGGAACATCCATATCTACATCCTACGCGAGGAAAAGACAGGCTGGGGTGCGTTCTACCCACCGGGCGTTGCTGACGAGGACGGCGACGCACTGGCCATTCCGTACGAGATCGAGGATCACATCGATATCGCCATCTTCCGCGACATGGTGGTGCAATTTCGCCAGTGGATGGCAACTAACGGCTACCGTGAGTGCCCGCTGATCCTCACCGAGTTTGGCGTCATCCTGCCCTGGGACTATTTTGCGCCCGACTTGGATGACGAGGAGGCCAAGCGTGAGGCGGGTTATGCGCGTGTGCTGGCATTCATGGACGCCTCCGTCGACTACCTGCTGGCGAGCACCGACCCTGCGATCGGCTGTCCCTACGATAGCAACCGGCTGGTGCAACGCTGGGCATGGTTCGCCCTGGTTGGAAGCTGGGGCGGCTGGCTCTATGAGCCGGACACGGGCGAGATGAGCGTGTTCGGCCAACGGTACGCCGAACTGGCGGCGACCCAGCCCGAGACGATCAACCTGATGCCGGTGCGCCTGGTCGCTGCCGCGCCTGCAGCCCAGCCCGGTGTGGAAACCACCTTGCTGGCTACCATCGTCAACAACGGCGAGATGCCGACAACGGTGCCGGTGGTGGTGCGAGTCTACGACGGCGACCCCGATGGTGGCGGCGCGCAGATCGGCGAGGCTCGACACGCTGCCCCACTGGACGGCGGCGCCGGGATGATCATCGTCTCCGTGCCGTGGACGCCCTCCGAGGCCAAGGAATATGCGCTGTACGTGCGGGTCGATCCTCTGGACAGCATTCATGAGACGGACGAGGACGACAACACCCTGGCGGCGAGTGTGAGCGTGACGGTGACGCATCCCGCCATGCTGCCCATCGTCATCGCTTCGGCGAGTAGCTAGCGCGGGCGCGTCGGGGGCGAGCGCCGGCGGGCGGCCCCTTCCGGTTCGCCGTGACGAGACCGGGCCCGGGCGCACGGGGTAGGCTCGGTTGTCGGAATTCCCAGGCCGCATCTACCTCGACCGGCCTCGCGCCATGGCGATAGTGATCTATTGCGGGCACCCTCTCTCCTCCCACATCATGCGCTCTGTCACTCTTGGTGCAGGGGCGCGGCGTTGCATGGCCAATAGAGCCATAACCCCCGGCAACCCGTCGCAAATACTTGTAACCTTGAGCGCGTCATGCTATAGTAGCAGTGCTGACGACGGGAAGGGCTCTGGGGGGCTCTCACCCCACTCCATCAGGCTGTTCCAGCCAACATCACACACAGGGAGCCAACACGATGAGGTTAGCCCGACGCAGTACGCACGTTGCTGCCATTCTGCTCACCCTTCTTTTCCTCCTGCCGAGCGCGGCCGTGGTGGCCGAGAACCCGGTCGCGCAGCCCGCAGCACCTGACCCATCCACCACGACGCTCGACGCGGTCAACGGCTGGACGCTGCGACTGCCCACGTTGCAGCGCGGTTTTGTACCCAACCTCGATCGTGTCAGTCGCTTCGGGATTGGCGCAATCGGCGCGGAAAGCATCTGCGTGCGAGCCTACCCCACGTACCGGCTGAACGTGGGCTGGTACCTCGACTGGACGGCACCGCGTACTCCGCGACGCCCCGGCGGGATCAGCTTTGTTAACCTGATCCACCTCAGTCAGACCGGCGCTCCCAGCCCGTCCGGCTCGACGCTGGATGCCGTGGTGCGGGCCAACCCGGGAGCGCTGTGGCTCATCGGCAACGAGCCTGACTCGCCGGATCGGGACGCGGTAACACCCGCGCGGTACGCCGAGCAGTACCATACCCTGTACCACCAGATCAAGGGGATCGACCCGACGGCGGTAGTGTCGGCCGGTGGCATCGCCCAGCCGACTCCTCTGCGCATCAAGTACCTCGAGGCGATCCTGGCGGCCTACCGATCAGAGCATGGGACCGCCATGCCGGTGGACGTCTGGAACACCCACGCCTACATCCTGCCCGAGATCCCAAAGGAAGAGGCTGGCGGCCCGAGCGCCTTCCTCCCGGTGGGGGTTCCCGATGTGGCGAACGAGAAGCAGATATTCGCTATCGACGATCACGATAACGTCGGCATCATCAAGGACATGATCGTTCGGTTCCGCGAGTTCATGGAGCGAAACGGCTATCAGGGCACCCCGCTGATCATCACCGAGACGGGTATCATCCTCGACTGGCGGATTCTGTACCCCGACCAGGCGGCGGCGGACGTGGGTACCCTGGCGTTCATGGATGAGCTGATCGGCTACCTGCTGACGGCCACCGATGCGGAGATCGGCTACCCGCACGACGGCAATCGGCTGGTGCAGCGCTGGGCGTGGTTCGCGCAGACGGGGAGCGGCGGCGGCCCGTTGTTCGAGCACGATCCAGAGACCTTTACACCCGGCCCGATGACGGTCTATGGCCAACGTTATGCCGCGTTTGCGGCGGCGCAGCCCAGAACGGTGAACCTCAAGCCGGTGGAGTTGATCGCGGTGGACGCGCCCCGCGCGGGCGTCGAGACCCGGCTACAGGCCAAGCTCATCAACAACGGCGAGGTGCCGGAGCTGCTCAAGAACAAGCAGATCTACACGCTTGACCTGGCCGCCCTGGTCGCCGGCTCGAAGTACCGCGGCGAGTTCGAGGAGCGCCTCAAGAAGGTGATGAAAGAGATCACCCAGCGCGGCGACATCATCCTCTTCATCGACGAGCTCCACAACCTGGTCGGCGCCGGCGCCGCCGAGGGCGCGATCGACGCGGCCTCGATCCTCAAGCCGGCCCTGGCCCGCGGCGAGCTGCAGACGATCGGCGCGACCACGCTCGACGAATACCGCAAGTACCTCGAGCGCGACTCCGCCCTGGAGCGTCGCTTCCAGCAGATCCGGGTCGACCAG
>ERZ747221.3175-NODE-3175-length-13454-cov-3.528594_pt1 | contig 13454 bp, 11 predicted proteins | sample MGYA00374949_ERZ747221 | MGnify/ENA primary metagenome ERZ747221 (study PRJEB28779, sample SAMN05720172) | bioreactor metagenome | isolation source: Anaerobic biogas reactor | place: USA:Washington, USA | collected 2015-08-08 ... | reverse complement strand
CGGGAGGGAGGCGACCGGCGTGCTGATCCCCTTGCCCCCGTCCAGCTCGCGGACATAGCCCAGGATACCTTCCGGGTAATGAAAGGTGAAGGTCTCGCCGCTGGACTGGTCGTTGAGGATGAAGGTGATGCCGGCGTTGACGATCGCCTGGCGCTTGAGGATGTCCTTATAGTATTCGAGCGGGATCGCGATATCCGTAAACACGTCGCGGTCCGGCAGCCACTTCTGAACCGTCCCCGTTTTGCGGCTGCGCACCGGTTCCTTGACCAGGCCGCCGACGTTGTTGCCCTTTTCGAAATGCAGCTTGTAGCGGAACTGGTCGCGCAGCACTTCGACGTCGAAGTAGGCCGAGGCGTACTGCGTCGCGCAGGCCCCCAGGCCGTTCAAGCCCAGGCTGTATTCGTAGGACTCGCCCTCGTTGTTGCGGTACTTGCCGCCGGCGTAGAGCTCACAGTAGACCAATTCCCAGTTGTATCGGTTCTCCTTGGTGTTGAAATCCAGCGGGATGCCGCGGCCAAAGTCGCGCACTTCGATCGCGCCGTCGCCAAAGCGCGTCACCTCGATCTGCGTGCCGTAGCCTTCGCGCGCCTCGTCGATCGAGTTGGACAGGATTTCAAAAAAAGCGTGTTTGCAGCCTTCGAGGTCGTCCGATCCGAAAATGACGCCTGGCCGCAGCCGGACGCGGTCGGCGCCCTTCAAGGACGATATGCTTTCGTTGTCGTAGGTCTGTTTGTTCGCCATGGCACACTCCTGATTTGTTCCGGGTCCATCTCGCGACAGCGTTCTGAAGAAAGAAAACCGTTCTCAGTCGAACGGTTTTCTGGCGAGCCTAGGAGGACTCGAACCTCCGACCCACAGCTTAGAAGGCTGTTGCTCTATCCAACTGAGCTATAGACCCAGGATGTCCTGATCATTATACCTGATCCAGGCCCTGTTGGCAATGAAAAGGCGGCTGTGAGCCGCCTGCGGGCTTGGAGCGGGTGATGGGAATCGAACCCACGCAATCAGCTTGGAAGGCTGATGTTCTGCCATTGAACTACACCCGCGTTTGCGTTTCGCGCAACCCGCCATGTGATTTTACCGCACAGCGGCCGCTTTGACAAGCCTTGCCGGATCCGATTTTTGTTCGGTTTTTCCGCTCTCCCCTTATGTTCAATGTAGGTTTTTGTAAAACCGCCGCCGGTGATACAATAACGTGATCTTCCCAAGGAGGCTTGCCATGCGCCCTGCACGAGACCTGCTGGAACCGGGGCTTGTCGTTGCCGACGGAGCGATGGGCACCTATTACGCCCAGATCGGTCCGGATGAGCACGGCACCTGCGAAGAAGCGAACCTGAACCGGCCTGATATCATCCGGAGCATTCATTTGCGCTACCGCGAGGCCGGCGCCCGCCTTTTGCGCACCAACACGTTCGCCGCCGTTTCGCTGACCGGACCCGGACAACCGGATCGGCTAAAACACCTGATCACCAGCGGCTACGAGCTGGCCCTCGACTGCGCCGGTCCGGATATGTTTGTCGCCGCGGACATCGGTCCGGCCTACGCGTTGGACGACGAACAGGCGCTGGCGGGCAACACGCTGGCCGTTGAAGCTTTTTTGGATTTAGGCGCAGACCTCTTTTTGTTCGAAACGTTTGCCGACCCAAAGGAATTCCTGCCGCTTTGCCGCCTGATCCGGCAAAAAACGCCCGGCGCTGTCATCGCCTGCTCGTTCGCCTTGTCTCCGGACGGGCTCACCCGCAAAGGCATCCGGCTCGAACAGCTCGCCGACCAGATGGAACAAGATCGAGACATTGACATCTGGGGACTGAACTGCGGCATCGGGCCCACTCACCTGGCCCGTCAGGTAGGAAGGCTGAGCCCAGACGGCAAGCCGATGACCCTGATGCCCAACAGCGGTTACCCGCGCATGGAAAACCAGCGTTTGGTCTACGGTTCCGAACCGGATTATTTCGCCCGCGAGGTCGCCGGGCTCAGGCAGGCGCGGGTGCGCATCCTGGGGGGCTGCTGCGGCACGTCGCCCCGCCACATCGCCGCGCTGAGCGCGGCCTTGGCCCAGTTTCAGCCGACGCCCCGCCCGATTGCTTTTACGGCCGCTCCTGCTCCGGCCGCACCGTCTGCGCCGCCGGCGACGGTCCTGGCAGACCGCCTCGCTCGCGGCCAGTTCACCGTCGTCTGCGAACTGGACCCGCCGCGCGACAGCCGCGTCGAACCTCTTCTGGATGCCGCCCGTGAGTTGAGAACGGCCGGAATCGACCTGATTACGCTGGCCGATTCGCCGATGGCCCGGGTCAAGATGGATTCGGCCGCGTCGGCTATCCGGGTGTACCGCGAAACGGGTCTTCCGGTTCTGCCCCACTTGTGCTGCCGTGACCGCAACGCCAACGCGCTGCGCGCCAGCTTGCTGGCGCTGCACAGCGAGGGCATCCGCCAGGTCCTGGCCGTGACCGGCGACGCCATCCCGGAATCTGACCGCGGTTTTGTCAAACCCGTTTTCAACCTGAACAGCATCGGTCTGCTGCAGCTGATCGGGCAGATGAACCGCGACCCGTTCGCCGGCGACCCGATCCTGGCCGCTGCCGCCGTCGATCCCGGATCGCCGAACCACGATGCGGAATATGGCCGCGCCTGCCGCAAACAGGAAGCCGGAGCCGGGCTGTTCCTGACCCAGCCGGTTTTCGAAGAGCGTTCGCTCGAGCTGGTCGGGCGCATGCGCGGCGCAGGCATGAAGGTGCTGATCGGCCTGATGCCGCTGCTCAACTGGCGCAACGCCCAGTTTCTCAGCCATGAGGTCCCCGGCATCCGGATCCCCGAAACGATTCTCGGGCGTTTCTATCCCGAGCAGGACAAGGAGGAAGCTCTGGAAACCGGCCTAGCGGTCATCCTCGATCTGGCCCGGCGTTTTCGCACCCAGGCCGATGGCTTCTACCTGATCCCGCCGTTCAACCGCAGCGCCTTGATCAGCCGGTTCCTGGCTCGCCTGAGCGCGGAAAACATCGTCGGACAAAAAGGAGTCTCCCATGATTTTGATCGCTGAAAACCTGAACAGTTCGATTCCTGCCGTGCAGAAAGCCCTGGCTGACTGGGACGAAAAGGCGCTTATCGACCTGGTCATGCGGCTAAACAGCAGCCCGGCCGATTACCTTGATGTTAATGCCGGCATGTTCCAGGAACATGAGGCGGAGGTGCTGTCCCGGCTCGTCGCCCTGGTGCGCGCGCACAGTCAAAAACCGCTGGTGCTCGATTCGCCTGACCCGGCCGTGCTGGCCCGGGTCTGCCCCAACGCCGGTTTTGGCCTGCTGCTCAATTCGATGACGCTGGAAAAAACCCGCTGCGAAACCATGTTGGACCTGGCTATGGAACACCAGGCCGGCCTGATCGCGCTTCTGATGCCGGCAGACCATTTTCCCCGCGACCTGGACGAACGGCTTCAGGCGGCCGAGCAGATTCTTGACGCAGCCGCCAGGAAAGGACTGCCGGCCGACCGCCTGTTCCTGGATCCGATGATCCAGCCGGTATCGACCGACGATAAGGCCGGCCGCAACGCCTACCTGGCGATCCGAACCTTGCGCCGCCGCTTTCCCGAAGGGGTTCACCTGGTGGCGGGACTGAGCAATATTTCGTATGGCTTGCCGGCGCGCCGCTACCTCAACCGTGCCTTCCTGCTCCAGGCGATGGCCTGCGGACTGGACAGCGCGATCCTCAATACACTGGACACCGAGCTGATGGCCCTGTGCCAGGCGGGGCTCGTCCTCGCCGGCGAGGACGAATACTGTCAGAACTATTTGGAGACTTTCAGGCCGCAATAAGCCGATGCGCCTTGTCAGCCCTCATCGGGCGCTCCGACGTAGGGATAGTAGACATAGCCGACCAGGCCGTCGTCGGTCTGGACTTTGACCCAGTCATCCTGAGGTTCTGACATCTGGATGAGCATATCGCCGTTTTCAAGCGTGGCTAACAACTGCCCGTCGGTGCTGGGCTGGTCGCGCAGGTTCAACCGCCGGGCGGTCACCTGCAGCTTGACCGGCGGTTCGGTCGGCGTCGGGCTGGCGGTTGGCTTGACGGTCGGGGTCGGTGTAGCCGCAGCGGTCAATGTCGGTGTCGGCGCCAGGGTTGTTCCTGTCGGATCGGTCGGATCAGTTTCAGGCTTTCGCGAGCCGGCCCAGGCCGCGATGACAATCACCAGGATTAAAACAAGCAGGGCTGGCAAGAGGACGCGCAGGCGCCAGTTTCGGTCAGCGAGGAGCTGGCGGATCTGAAAGCGCGATCGCACCGGGGTTTCCGGCTCATCGGCCATGGTTTCCGAATCCGATTCGTGCTCTTCCTGGCCGAAGGCGGTTGAACGGCGCTTGTCCATCCAGCTGCGCAGCCGGGCGCCGGGGCCTTCAGGCTCCAGCCCCGGGCGCTGGTCCGCTTCCTTGTGCAGGACCTCCAGCGCCAGCCAGGTCTGGTCCTGCTGATAGCCGCGCTGGCGGGCGATCTGGAACAGCTCGCTCATCTTGGCCGGCAGCTGGCGCAAGCCGAGCAGCAGGTCGGCGATCTCGCCGGAGGCGAACACCTGGGGCAAATCGGGCGGCAGCAGCAGGATGAAATCGTCCTGGCTGATTTGAAACGAGTAGTAGTGGTGGGTCTCGTGATAGGACTCGTCGAAAACCAAATCGCGCAGGCTGACGGGTTTCAGGCGGCGCATTTCACCGTTGCGCAGCAGGTAGAATCCGTCCGTAACCGGAAGCCAGGCCTGCAGGCGGGTTTCGTCAAAACAGATCATCAGGTCAGGCCGGAGGTTGTACTGGACCATCAGGTCATTCAGGTTGGCGCTGCCCCGATGGGCCAGGATCGGCAAAAAAGCCTGCCAGCGGCTGAGCTGCTGGCGCTGCTCGGAAAGGCTGGCGGCCAGGTCGGGCTCGGCGGCCCGGATGCCGACCACATACTGGAGCTGGCGATGGCTGGTCTGAATATGGATATTCTGTGCCGCGGCAGAAAGCAATCCGAGATGGGTCCCGTTGATCAGGTAACTGAACTGCTGCAAATCGTCGCCGTTGAAACTGACTGTCATGGCCGTTTTGATCACTTCGGTCCCTCCTTGCCCCGCACGTGTAGTCCACGCCTATTGTATCCTAAAGCGAACGCGCTGACCACAGCTTGAGCGAAGATACGCGGTTCTATGTTAAAATAGCATCGTATGCCACCCGGTCCGGCCGGACTCTTGCAGAACACGCCGGATCGCCACGTCAAGGAGGAATCGCGCTTGGAGATGCTCGCTAAGCTTCAGGATATCCGGAAAAATATCGCCCGCATCCTGGTCGGACGCCAGGATACGATTGATTTGCTCATGATCGCCCTGCTCTGCCAGGGCCATGTCCTGATCGAGGATGTGCCGGGCGTCGGCAAAACCACGCTGGCCCAGGCCTTTGCCCGCTCGCTGGATCTGAGTTTCAGGCGCATCCAGTTCACGCCGGATGTGCTGCCGTCGGACATCACGGGCTACAACCTGTACCAGTTCGACCAGCAGGAGATGGTTTTCCGCCCGGGCGCGATCATGAGCCAGATCATCCTGGCCGATGAAATCAACCGATCCAGCCCCAAAACCCAGTCCAGCCTGCTGGAAGTGATGGAAGAGCGCCAGGTTACAGTCGACGGGGTAACGCGGCCGGTGCCGCAGCCGTTCATGGTTTTGGCCACCCAGAACCCGATTGAGTTTGCCGGGACGTTTCCGCTGCCAGAAGCCCAGCTGGACCGTTTCCTGATCCGCCTGCGTATCGGCTACCCCAGCCACCAGGAGGAGCTTTCGATCCTGCAGCGCCATCTCGACCCGCCCCGCTGGCAGGATCTCGAGCCGGTCCTCTCCCCGTCCGAGCTGCTCGAGCTGCAGGAGCAATCGGCTCAGGTCAAGGTGGCGGGGCCGGTGATCGAGTACATCGCCCGGATTGCGGAAAAGACGCGCAGCCACGAATCGATCGCCCTTGGCATCAGCCCCCGCGGCAGCATCGCCCTGATGCGGGCGGCCAGGGCAAAAGCGGTTCTGGCCGGACGCGATTTCGTTTTGCCTGACGACGTGCAGCAGCTGGTTCTGCCGGTCCTGCTGCACCGGATCGTCCTGCGTCCCGAAGCGGCCCTGAGCAGCCAGGCGGCAGAACGGCTGCTCCAGGATATGGTGCGGGTCATGCCGGTTCCCGCTGTCACATGAAGCAGCGCCAGGTCGTCTTTTTCAGCCTGGCGGCGTTTTTCCTGGTTGCCGGCCTTTTGAGCGGCAGCCGTGTTTTCTATGTGCTGCTGTTCAGCCAGCTGTTTCTGGTCCTGGCCACGCTCGCCCTGAACCTCTGGGCTGCCGTCACGTTTACGTACACCCAGGAACTGAGCGCGCCGCGCACCCTGCGCGGACGCCCGGTGACGCTGACGCTGACGATCCACAACGAAAAGCCGCTGCCGTTTCCCCTGATGCGGGTCCGCCTGGTGTTGGCTTCAGAAAAAAGGCAACAGGATTTGGTGTTCAACCTGGCACCGGACAGCCGATTGGAGCACCGCCAGGAAATGCCCTGCCCCTACCGCGGCGCTTATGCGGTCGGGATGACCGTGATCGACTTTCTCGACCTTTTCGGCCTGCTGCGCCTGCCCTTTGACATGCGTCTCCTGCCCTATTACCGGCTCAAGCCCCTGCTGGTCTATCCGCGCCTGATCGAGCTCAGCCGGCTGAACATGCCAGCCCTGGACATGCAGCGCTTCACCCGGCACCAGAACCTGACCGACGACCACGACCAGCCCTACGCCATGGTGCGCGATTACCAGCCGGGCGATTCCGGCAAGCACATCCACTGGAAGGTGTCCGTACGCCAGCAGAAGCTGATGACCCGAACCTACGAGCAGGCGACGGAACCGTCGGTCGAGCTGATCCTCGATTTGCATCGCGGCGGGTACGACGGCGAGAACGCCAGCCAGGCCGAGGACATCTTTTGTGAGACAGCCACCGCCCTGGTCTATTATTTGCTGCGCCAGAACTGGCATCTGCTGGTCAGCGGCCACGGCCAGCAGATGCAGCATCTGAGCGGATCCAGCCTCAAGGACTTCCAGCCGATTTACCAGTGGCTGGCCTCGGTCCGGTTTGACAGCCGGCGCAGTTTTGTCCAACCGCTGCGCCAGTCGCTCGGGTCCAGCCGCGCCCGCGCACGCATCGTCCTGACCACGCGCATCGAGCCGGAACTGGGCAGCCTGCTCGGGCAGAACCGGCTCAGCCGCACCTCGATCTACACCTTGGTTGCGGGCCCGGCCCGCAGCAACCCCAACGAAACGAAGCTGGCCGGCCTGTTCCGGCAATCCGGACTGCCGGTCTGGTTTGTCCATTACGGGGACGACGTCGCCCGCGTCCTGCAGGGGGAATGGTGACGCGCGTACGGCAAAAATCCCCGCTCGCCGAATGGACGGTGGACACCCTGATCACCGCCCTTTTGTCGCTCGGCCTGACCCAGCCGCTGTTTTTCGTGCGCGACATGGAATTGGGCTGGTCCGGCGCGATCGGGCTTGCGCTCGCCGGTTCCCTGCTGGCAGCCCTGCTCAGCCGGCGCTGGTGGATCGCACCCGCCCTGGCGGCAGCGGTCGGGCTGCCCGGCATCTGGATCCTCGATCGCCTGAAACTGTTGCGCCGCTGGCTGGCTGCCGTGTCCGACTATCTGGCGTGGGCCGGCCAGCGGCTGCTGCTGGGCGGTCCTGAGCCGGACCTCGACTTCTGGCTGCCGCTTTTGAATTTCCTGATTGTGCTCGCGGTTACAGCCGTCTTGTTCGCCCTGGTCCGACGATTGAACCGCCTGCCCCTCTTCGCGGCCATCGCCCTGCTGGTCGATATTCCGTTCTTGCTCGCCTTCCCGGACACGATCGCGCCGGTGCTGCCGACGCTGGCCGGCCTCGCGGTGCTGCTGCCCGCCAGCCTGGTCCGGATCGTCAAGATCCAGCACCCTCATGCGGTGCTCCCGCGTGCACCCTTGCAGTGGCTGGCTCTGCCGGTCGCCATCCTGGCCGTTTTGCTCGGACAGCTGGTCACACCGGCGGACACGAGCCGCTGGCGCCAGCAGGACTGGGTCAACCGATTGTACGACCTGCGCGATTTCTGGCAGAACCAGACCGGTGAAGGGCGCGGCTGGCAACCGTTCAGCCTGTCCTATGCCGGATTTCAAGCGTCCGATGCCCTGGTCGGCGGACCGGTCCGGCCAAGCGAGCAGACGTTCCTGGATGTCACCGCCAGCCAGAATGTCCTGCTGCGCGGCGTGAGCAAAAGCATCTATACCGGAAACAGCTGGCAGTCTCCGCCGCACCAGGTCTACCGTCTGGACAGTCCGCTCTGGCAGCTGACCCGGCGTCAGGTCTTCATGACCGATTTGCCGTCCGGCGCCGACGGGCGCAGCTTCCTGCAGCAGTATGCCGTTGAAGTCAGATTGTCGATCACACCCAGGAGCCGGCTGCAGACCAGCCTGTTTTCGGCCGGACGGCTGGAAACGCTGAACTGGCCGGACGCGCGGTTCAATCCGCCCTATTTTACAGTCGACGGCGACCTGTTCGTCTTTGCCGGCTTGCCCCCGAATCCGGATTATAGCCTGACAACAACCATTTTCGAGCGCTCCAAGGCTGGGTTCGCGGAAGCGATCGCGGATTTGCAGGCCGCGGAACGGCGCACGCGCGACCCATACTGGGCGGCCGTGAAGGCACGCTACCTGCAGTTGCCGGAGATGCTGCCGGACATCGTGTCGGATACGGCCTTTCAGGTCATCGAGGGCGAGCCGGACCCCTATGCGCAAGCGGTCCTGCTCGAGCGCTATTTCCAGGAGCAGTTCATGTATACCTTGAATCCGGAGTACACCCCCGGGGATATGGATTTCGTACAGCACCTGCTTGAGACCCGGGAGGGCTATTGCGTGCATTTTGCCACGGCGATGACGGTCATGGCGCGAAGCTTGGGCCTGCCGGCGCGTTATGTCGAGGGATTCACCCTGATCGAATCAGGCAGCCAGGCAGACAGCTATCGGGCAACCGGCCGCACGGCGCATGCCTGGACTGAGATTTACCTGCAGGGGATCGGCTGGCTCAGCTTCGATCCGACACCGGCCGGCGAGGATGAGCCGGAACCGCCGCCGCCCACACCGAGCGTCCTCCCGTCCATCGGGCCGGAGGAGCCGACGGTCGAACCAACCATGCCCCCGTTCGAACCCTTTGAACCGCCGGTCAAGGAAAAAGGCAGTCCCGTCTGGCTCTTCGTGCTCGCCGCCATCCTGCTCCTGGCCGTCCTGGTTCGACTGGCGGTCGTGCAGATGATCCGCAGCCACCTGCACGATCTGCGTCTGCCCGTGGCCCGACGGCTGGCTGCAGGTCCCACAGACTGTCTCGAGAAGACCTACACCGACCTGCTGCGCCAAATGGCCCTGATCGGGATCCTGCCGGAAACGGGCGAAACCTTGTCCGGGTTCGCCGAGCGGGCCGGACGATACCTGCGCTTCGAAAACATGAACCTGCCCCGCTTGCTCTGGCCGGTGATCCGCTACCGATACGGCCAGCATGTGCCGTCCAGCGATGAACTGGATGCGCTGCTCGAGCTGCGGCTGCGGCTTGAGGATCGCATCCGCGACAGCCTGTCAAAAGGAGCCTGGTTCTGGCAGCGGGTCTTACCCGCCCGGCTGCGCACCTTGAAACGGAATAAAAACGAGGAGTCTGACGATGAAAATCCTGCTGATCCGCCACGCTGAACCCGATTATGCCCACGATTCGCTGACCGAGAAAGGCTGGCGCGAAGCCGAACTGCTCAGCCAGCGCCTGGTCGATTTAGACATCCGCGACATCTACTGCTCGCCGCTGGGCCGGGCGCGCGACGCCGCGATCGCCGAGGCGCGGGGCGAGTGGCTGGCCTTCCTCGACCAGGACGACGTGTGGCTGCCGGGCAAGCTGGAGGCCCAGCTCGCCCTGGCGGACTCCGACGGGCGGGTGGGTCTCATCTACGGGCGGACGGTCCGTTTCGGGGCCGGCCGCCGGCGCGACTACGACCACCGCCGCGAGTTCGGCCCGCTGCCCGACCAGTCGATGCACGAAAAGACCGCGGTGCCCGCGCTTATCGAAGAGCTCTACACATTCTTGCGTCAGGCCGACGCCCGCGAATATGTCCTCTATCTTGCCGACGCCCGCGACTTGAAGTCCAGCGTCTTTGGCCGCCGTCAGTATCGTCTCCCCCGGCGGCTCGAACGAGTAGTCGCGGCGGTTTTTGGTGCGCGTGTAATTCCCGCTTGCGCCGGTGAACGGGCGGCAGATGACGCGGCCCACAGCCAGCGGCCCGGTCAGCATCTCGCGCGCCTTGCGGCATATTTCGTACTGTTCCTCCAGCGGTATTACGTCCTCGTGCATCGCAATCTGGAACACGCTGTCCGCCGAGGTGTACACGATGGGCGAGCCCGTTTTTACATGCTCGTCACCCAGCTTCTGGATGATCTCGGTGCCCGAAGCCGGGTAGTTGCCGATTGTTTTGCGGCCGATAGCCGCCTCGAAAGCCTCCATGAAATCCTTCGGGAAGCCGTCCGGAAATGTCGGGAAAGGCTTGTCCAGCACCAGCCCGGCGATCTCGAAATGACCGCCGGTGGTATCCTTGCCGGGGAACCTCTCAGCCGCCCTGCCGTACGCGCCGATAATGCCGGTGCTGCACGGCAGGTCTTTCAGCAGGCACAGCCCCAGCCGGCCCAGGTTGTCCAGTCTGATATCCGGATAAGCCTCGATGATATGGCCCAGCGTGTCCGAACCTTCATCCCCGAAAAGGTGCGCGTCGGGCAGCGCGCCGATGCCCACGCTGTCCATCACCACGATGATAAACTTTGCCATAACTCCGTCCTCCTTGGGCTTATTATAGCACCAAAAAAGCCGTCCGGATACCGGACAGCCATCTGATCATAATAGTTTAAGCATTCCGCTTACGGGTTCAGGGAATCCCGGCGCGTGATGAACTCGATGTCCTTCTTGGTGAGACGCGCCTTCTGCAGCAGGTCGGGCCGACGCCTCGCCGTCTCCCTGAGCGACTCCTGTCGCCGGTATGCCGCTACGTTGGCGTGGTGGCCGGAGAGCAGCACTTCGGGCACAGCCTCGCCGTCCCACACCGCCGGCCGGGTGTACTGCGGGTATTCCAGAAGGCCGTTGGAAAACGATTCGCCGGATGCCGATTCGTCGTTGCCCAGAACGCCGTCGATATGGCGGATAACGGCGTCGATCAGTACCATGGCGGCCAGTTCACCGCCCGTCAGCACATAGTCGCCGATGGATACCTCAAGGTCGATATGCCGTTTCAGCACGCGCGCGTCCACACCCTCGTAATGGCCGCAGAGTATGTTGACGGTCTTGTACGACGCCAGCCGCGTCACCAGCCCGTGGGTCAGCGGCTTGCCGCCCGGGGACATATACACGTTGATGGACGGGGCTTCGCTGCGCGACATGATATCGCGGAAACAGGCGTCCACCGGCTCCGGCTTCATCACCATGCCCGCGCCGCCGCCCAGCGGGTAATCGTCCGCACGGCGGTGCCTGTCCGTGGCGTAGTCCCGGATATCCGTTGTATTGACGGATATCAGCCCGGCGGATATCGCCCGAGCCCATATGCTGGACCCGCACACCGAAGTGAACATGTCGGGGAACAGCGTCAGAACGTTATATGTCGTCATACACCGCCACCTCCGACAGCGCCCGGGAATCCACGCGCATCTCGCCCGCCTTAAGGTCCACCGAGGTGATCACGCGTTTCACGGCGGGGAACATAAAGCTCCTTTTGCCGCACACCACATAGACGTCCGCCGCGCCGTGCTGCAGCACGTCCTTCAGCACGCCCAGCTTCTCGCCGCTCTCGTCCACAACATCAAGCCCGATGAGGTCCACGATGTAATGCTCGCCTTCCCCCGGCTCTTCCAGATCGCTGCGGTTTAGCAGCAGCGGCAGGTTTCTCAGCTCCTCCGCCTGATTGCGCGTGGTCACGCCGTCCGCAACAATATAGATAAACGGAGCCTCCACGCGCACAACGTCATATTCCATGCGCCAGGTGTTGCCGTTCTGCTGCACATAAGCAAAACCGCGGGCCGCGAATTCTTCAAAATTGTCAGAATAAAGCCGCACCTTCAGCTGCCCCTGAATGCCATGCGGCTTTAATATCCTGCCAATTTCAATCATGCTCGACGATTTCGACGACATATTTCTTGCCGGAAGGCGGCGCCGCCGCTTTGACGACGGTGCGGATGGCCTTGGCAATGCGGCCCTGTTTGCCGATCACCTTGCCCATGTCCTCGCGCGCCACGGAGAGTTCGATCACAATTGTTTTTTCCGTCTCCGTCTGTTTGAGCTTGACCTCTTCAGGCTTGTCCACCAGCGATTGCGCAATGTATTTTACAAGCTCCAACATATCGGCCACCTAGGAAATCACGCCGTTCTTTTTCAGCAGAGCGCGTACCGTATCTGTGGGCTGAGCACCGTTCTTGATCCAGGCCAGAGCCTTCTCGCCGTCGATGACGCACTTCTTGCTCATCGGGTCGTAGTTGCCCAGCTCTTCGATGAAGCGTCCGTCGCGCGGGGCACGGGCGTCCGCCACCACGATGCGGTAATACGGTTTCTTCTTCGCGCCGATTCTTCTCAATCTGATTTTAACTGCCATGTTGTCCTCCAAAAAATAGTTTATTGCGAACCCCCGCGGACAATACTCCGCGAAGGCCGGTTTATCAGAACGGTATGCGCGGCATACCCTTTCTTCCGGTGTCTTTTAGCAGCGCGCCTGTTTACATGAGAGGCAGCCCCATCAGACCCTTGCGGCCGCGCTTGCCCGACATGCTCTTCATCAGCTTGAGCATCTGCTCGAACTGCGCGAGCAGCCGGTTTACGTCCTGCACGGTGGTGCCGCTGCCGCGCGCGATGCGCTTTTTGCGGCTGCCTCCGATGATGGAAGGCCTCCGCCGTTCCTCTGGCGTCATGGACTTGATGATCGCCTCGGTGCGCGCCATCTGCTTTTCGTCCAGCTGTACGCCAGCCAGCTTATTGCCTCCCGGCAGCATGGTGAGCATCTCCTGCAGTCCGCCCATCTTCTTGAGCTGCGCCATCTGTTCCAGAAAGTCTTCCAACGTGAACTCGGCCTTGCGCAGCTTCTTCTCCAGCTCCGCCGCTTTCTCGACTTCAAAGTTCTGCTCCGCCTTCTCAATCAGCGACAGCACGTCGCCCATGCCGAGTATGCGGCTCGCCATGCGGTCGGGATGGAACAGTTCCACGTCGGTCAGCTTCTCGCCGACGCCCGCAAACTTGATGGGCTTGCCGGTGACCGCCCGGACGGATATCGCCGCGCCGCCGCGCGTATCGCCGTCCAGCTTTGTGAGTATAACGCCGGTCAGCTCCAATGTCTCGTTGAATGTTTTGGCGGCGTTGACGGCGTCCTGCCCCGTCATGGCGTCCACCACCAGCAATATTTCGGC
>ERZ747221.3173-NODE-3173-length-13455-cov-4.431230_pt1 | contig 13455 bp, 7 predicted proteins | sample MGYA00374949_ERZ747221 | MGnify/ENA primary metagenome ERZ747221 (study PRJEB28779, sample SAMN05720172) | bioreactor metagenome | isolation source: Anaerobic biogas reactor | place: USA:Washington, USA | collected 2015-08-08 ... | reverse complement strand
GCTGTGGCAATGACGCCCCGCCGCACCAAAACCTCTTTGCACACCTGCATACCCAGCATTCCGGCTAGGTTGATCTCGGGCAACAGCCGGTTGAAAATGGCCCGCGCCGTCCTCTCGTCACCCTCCTGGAAAGCGTCCCAGATCTGCACATAGACGTCGGTGACCTCGGCCGCCGGCATGAATCCGACGGCGCCGCGCCGCATCTCGGAGATCATCCAACGCCCCAATGCGCCACCAAAGACCCCCCAGCACTCCTCACCGGCGCCTTGTACGACGCCGCTGATGTGATGCGCGCTGGGTGCCATCTCTTCCTTCACATAGCGCACATGCTCGATCTCTGTCAGGAGCCGCGAGAGCAGCGCGCTGTCGAGCCCCGCGAACGAGTGCTGGATCATCACTGGGCACTGGGCCGCCTCCGCGACGCCAGCATAGTAGGCGAACAGCTCCTCGCGGTTGGCCCCGGCGATATAGGGCGGCAAGGCGACCACGGCATCAGCGCCGGCTGCACGAGCGTGCGCAGCGCCTGCACCTGCGGCGCGAGCTCGCCCTCCTCGAGCCAGAGGTCGGCGTCCCACTCGCACCACGCGTCGATGTCGAGGCCGGCGAACACCAGGCGCCACTGGCGACCGTTGGTCAGCAGCGCCAGCCGGTGATCGGTGGCGCGCAGCCACTGGACCACCTGGCTGGCCGTCTTGCGTCCGCGGCCCATGCCCACGCGCCGCTGGTCGTCGACGAACACCGGCAGGACGGCGCCGTGCGGGCCGCGCCAGATGTGGCGCGGCTTGACCGTCTCGCCGGTCAGAGTCTGGCGGCCCCAGTCTGCAGGCACAGCGGAGCCTCGCAGCCACGTGCCGGTCGTGCTCGGTTCACCGGGCTTGAAGCCACAGACCTGCTCCAGAACGAAGGCGACGAACTCGCCCACTTCAGCGCCATCGTCAAGCAGTCTGGCCGTGCGGCGCCGCAGCTCTGCGGCGACCCACGGCGACACCGGCGCCGGCTCGTGCTCGGCGACCGCGGCCAGCCGCTGCGGGTCGAGCAGCAGGCCTGCGTGGCGCAGGTCGGCCCATCCGGGCAGGCCCCCTCCGCCGCCCGAGCGGCGGTCGCCGGCCTGACGCGTCCTCGCCACGACCGTCGTCACCGCGCCTCCTCCGGCAGCCTGATCTCGACGCACACCGGGAAGACCTGGGCCGGCGCCGGCATGGCGTGGCGCCGGGGCAGCAGGTAGCGCACGATCCGCTCGCGTTCCCGCTCGAGCTGCACGCGCACCTCCTCGTGGTGGCGCATGCGACGCGCGATCTCCTCGCGTTTCTCCTCGATCGACCGGTCGAGTTCGTCCAGCCGGGCATCCTCATCGAACAGCGCGCCCTGCTCCCGCTCGACCTTCAGCCTGTCGATCTCGCGCTCCAGCTTGGCCAGCGTGCTCTCCCGGATGAGCGCCGAGACCTCACCCTGGCGGCTGCGGTATCGCTCCTCCTCCTCGGCCCTGGCCTGCTCTCCGGCGTGAGCGAGCTGCTCGCGCAGCGCAGTAGAGAGGTCGTCGGCGTACCCGCTGAGGAACCGCGTCAAGTCTGGCAGCGCGTCGTCGAAGAGGTCGGCGGCGCGCGCTCGCTGATGCTCACCCGACGTATCTCGCCCGTCGACCGTGGCATGCAATGCCGCAGCCGGCGCGTGCGGCAGCGGGTCGCCGACCTCGCCGCCGCGCACCGGCAGCGCAAACGTGCGCACCCAGTGGTGGAACGTCTCACGCAGCTCGTTGACCGCCAGCTCCTCGACCGAGAGCAGGATGAGGGCATCGAGCCCGGCGGGTACGCCGTCCGGCCTCACGGTCCAGCGCGAGACCTCGTCGCCCGTCCCGGGGAAGCGTCGGCGCATCAGCGTCGAGAAGGCGCGCTCGAGCATCGGATGCGACAGGTGCATCTGCGCCACGTCACGGCGTGGCGCGAAGACGAGGCGCTCACCAATCCGGTCCAGGAACGGCTCGGGCCCGAACGCGAGGCGGGCGACCGCTCCGCGGCCTCGCTCGTCGAGTCGCAGAGACTCGTCGACGACCTCGGCCCAGCCGGGCAGGTCTGGCCGCACGAGGCGGAAGGTGCCGGCCTCCGGCGCCGGCTCTATCTGCGGCCGGCCGGCGCGCACGGCGAGCGCCGCCTCCAGCGTGTCGCGCATGGCGTCGCGGTCGAGGTCGAGCTCGGCCGCCAGCGCGGCGACCTGCTCTCCCGCCGCGGCGCCGTGGTCGGCGGTGGCCACGGCAGCGTCCGCGTCGACCTGCGCGCGGCCGCGGACGATGCCCAGTCGCACGTCCAGCTCGCCGCGCACGGTCGCCGAGTCCTCGCCGGCCACGAGGCGTCGGTGCGCCGCCTCGGCGAAGAGCTCGTTGGCCGAGCCGAGGTCCTCGCGGATGTCGTTGGCTTTGCGCAGCACGTGCGCCAGGAACCGGACGTCCTGGTCCTCCTCGGTCATGAAGTGGAAGATCTGCACGTCGCGCGCCTGCCCGTGGCGATCCAGACGGCCGTTGCGCTGCTCCAGCTTGGACGGGTTCCACGGGCAGTCGTAGTGCAACAGGTAGCGGGCCGTGCGCTGCAGGTTGAGGCCCTCGGCGGCGGCGTCGGTGCCGAGCAGTACGCGGACCGGCTCCGCCGGGTCGTTGAACGCCCGTTTGACCAGGTCGCGCTCAGTCTCGTCCATGCCGCCGTAGAGCGTGAGGATGCGCTCTGCCTCGTAACGCTCGCGCAGCCGCCGGGCGACGTAGTCGAGCGTGGTCTTGTACTCGGTGAACACCACCAGGCGCTCGTCGTCGCGCCAGGCGCCGTCGTCGCGCCCGTCAGCGGTGCCGTCGTCGCGGAGCAACGTCTCGATCACCGCGACCAGAGCGTCGAAGCGCGCGTCGGCGAGCGGGTCGCGAGCGACCACGTCGCCGGCGGCGGCGTCCAGCCGCAGGCCTGCGAGCGCGGCGTCGATGGCCGCCGTCTGCTCCTGCACGTGCGGCCCCGCCTGCTGCAGCCACGCGCCGACCACGCCGGCGGCGACCGCCTCGCGGGACTGCGTCTCGCGGTCGTCGCCGGTCTCGCGCTCCACCGAGCGGCGCGCCGAGTCCACGTCGGTCTCGCTGGCCGACGTCGCCTCTCCGAGCCCCTCGCGGCACCGGCTCCATGACTCGGCGAACGCCACCGGACAGCTCAACAGCCGTTTGCCCAGGATCTCGACGGCGAAGCTGCCGGCCCGCCGCCTTCTACGGTCTCCCGCCGCGATGTAGGCGCGCATGGCCGTGCGGAACTCTTCGAACGCACGCGACAGCGCGAGTTCCTGCGCCGAGAGGTCCAGAGTCAGTTCCATCGGCTCCAGGCGTGTGCAGAACTTGGGCGGGTCGGTGCGCTCGTTGATCTCGCGCTTGAGCCGCCGGACGACCACCTGCTGCACGCGGGCCCGCTCCGCCGGCTTCAGCTCATCCGTCTGGCTGAAGCGCACGGGGTCGAGGATCTCCAAGAGGCCGGAGAAGCTGCGCGTGTGGCCGTTGTGCGGCGTCGCGCTCAGGAAGAGGCGGTGCTCGAACCGCGGCGCGAGCAGCCGGACCATGCGGCACAGGTCGCTGTCTTCGCCGAACGGCGACGGCATGAGGTTGTGGCACTCGTCGACGACCAGCAGGTCCCAGGGCAGATGCGGCGATCCCTCCCTGGGACGCGACGCCGCCATGAACTGCTCGAGCACGTCGTCCTGCCGCAGATAGTGGTACGAGGCGATGATGCGGCTGAACGACCGCCAGGGGCTCGCGTCCATCCCCAGCCTGCGGCGCAGCGCTGCCGTCTCGTCGCGGTCGATGAGGTTGAACGGCAGCGAGAACTTGTCCCACATCTCGTCACGCCACTGCAGGCGCAGCGACGCCGGCGTGAGGATGAGCACCCGCTGTACGCGCCGGCGGATGAGCAGCTCGCTGAGGATCAGCCCGGCCTCGACGGTCTTGCCGAGGCCCACGTCGTCGGCGAGCAGCAGATTGACGCGCGGCATGCGCAGCGCCTTGAGCAGCGGCACGAGCTGGTAGTCCTCCACCTGGACCGCCCCGTGGAACGGGCTGCGGATGGGCAGCCTCTCGAGCGGCCCCGAGCCGTCCGGGTCGAGGAAGGGCATGGCGGCGGTCCAGCGCGCGGCGCGCAGCAGTGCGTCGAAGTCGGCGGCGGGCATCGGGCCGAAACGGGAAGGGTCGGGCAGCGCGGTCGGCGGCAGCACGCGGGCGCTCGCGCCCTCGACCTCCCAGACCAGCTGCTCCTCGGGCGGCAGCTGGTCGTCCTTGTACTCGATGTGGACGAGGTGGAGGCGGCCGGCGTCGCCGTCGAACGGCTCGACGCCGGCGATCACGCCGCGGCGGTTGCGGACGTAGCAGAAGAGGCCGGGACGCGGGATCTCAGGGTTGTCTTGAGGCTGGCCCACAGCTCGTCAACCCTATCATCGGCATAGGACGGAGCATCGTGAGGCCGGTCTCGCCGGACTTCACACCCATCCTCCGACACGGCTCGGTGGCCGTGCTCGCGGAGCACCCCCGTCCGCCCTCCATCTCGACGCGCTACAGCTTCCGCCCGCACGCTCCGATAGGGGGAGCAGGCGCCGAGGCGCCCATCACGTGGACGACCGCGGGACAGGGCCGGCCCCGCGACACGGACCGGGACTCACAACGCGACCTGGGCTGCGACGAAGGGAGAGGGAGATGAAGGGTTTCCGCAAAGGTCTGGCGCTGGTGGCGGTCGCCGCCGGCTTGATCATCGGGCTGGCGGCCTGTGGCGGTGAGAGCGGGGGCGGCGGCGGAGGCGGCGGCAGCGACTCGGGCGGCGAGCCCACGACGTACCAGAACGCCATCTACGGTTTCGAGCTCACCTACTCCGACCCGCTCAGGCAGTCCAAGGCCAGCACCACGGGTGACGAGAAGTACGCCGTCGCCTTCGCCGACAAGAAGGGTGCGGAGCTCGACGACGCCTACGTCAACGGCGTGCGCGTGGCGGTCAGTGAGATGGAGAACTCCGCCAAGCCGGCGCAGGTGCGCAAGATGAAGGCCGAGATGACGAAGGCCATGGAGAAGATGGTCGCCGACAACGACGGCGAGCAGATCGGCGAGGTCGTCCCCGCGGAGGCAGGCGGCATACCGGGCTACCGCGTGGAGTTCACCGCCGAGACGTCCGGCGTGGTCATCCACTACCGGGTGACCTTCCTGTTCCACGGCAAGCTCCTGTTCGACTTCACCGAGCAGGCCGTGGTCGACGACTGGGACTCCCTCGCGCCGACCCTCGCCGCCGTGACGCAGTCGTTCACGCTGGACTGAGAGGCGGCGGGCGCCGCGTCCGGCTCAGCAGCTCAGGACCCAGCCGACGAGCATCAGCACGACGAAGACCAGGGCGACCCACGAGACGCACGACGTGTAGCCGTCGAGCCACGACGCGCGCGCGAGCCGCACCTGCACGTCCACGGCCACGGGCTCGTGCGGCGTCCTCTCCGCCGCAGCCGCGCCGAGCCGATGCCCGCAGACGCCGCAGTAGGCGTCGCCGGCCGGGCGCTCGCTGCCGCAGACCTCACATCTCGCCATTTCGCCCTCCGCGTTGGGCTGCCGCAAGCATACGCGGCGGCGGGGACGGATGCCGCGGGCCCGCGGCGGGCCCGTGGCGCACCCCGGCTCGACCCGGTGGGCCGCGACGCCCCGTCCCGTCACCGGCGCGGCGCCCTGGCCTCCCGTCTCAGACGAGGAAGACGAGCGTCACGACGGCGAACAGCGGCAGCAGGATCAGGGCCGCGTAAGCCGTGTAGCCGAAGAAGCTCGGCATGCGGATCCCCTGCTCCTCGGCCATGGACTTCACCATGAAGTTGGGGGCGTTGCCGATATAGGTCATGGCGCCCATGAAGACGGCGCCCAGGCTGATCGCCGCCAGGAAGTCGGCCGGGACCTGGCCCGTCGGCGGCGTCGGCTGCGCCGCCATGAGGCTGCCGATGTTGCCGTCGATCCCCAGGTAGCCCAGCGCCGCCGAGGTGAACGAGAGGTACGTCGGCGCGTTGTCCAGCACCGACGAGAGGCCGCCGGTGGCCCAGAAGAAGTGCCACGGCTCCTTGAGGCCCAGCGCCGAGCCGTTCGCCTCGAGGAGGGCCAGGGCCGGCACCATCGCCGCGAAGATGCCGGCGAAGATGATCGCCACCTCGCGGATCGGCGCCCAGGTGAACTGGTTGAGCGAGCGCCCCTCCTGCGAGCCGACGCGGAGGGACAGGACCATGAGCGCGATCATGATGATCTCGCGCAGGAACGGGATGTGCAGCGCGGTGCCCACGGCGTTGATGTGCGTGGACAGCGCCACCGTGAGCACCACGCCGGCGAGGAAGGCCACGTTCAGGGCGCCCTTGACCCCGAGCGGCACGTAGTCGACCACGTCGAGGTCCTTGTCGAACGGAGTCTCCCTCTTGCGGTACACGTAGGTGTCGAGCGCGAAGAAGATGACGATCACGACGCTGTTGACCAGCAGCCACTCCGGCCACAGGCGGAAGGTCCAGGTGAAGTCCACGCCGTTGAGGAACCCGAGGAACAGGGGCGGGTCGCCGAGCGGCGTGAGCAGGCCGCCGATGTTGCAGATGACGAAGATGGTGAACACGAAGATGTGCACCGTGTGGTGCCGCTCGGAGTTGGCGCGCAGGAGGGGGCGGACGAGCAGCATGGCTGCACCTGTGGTGCCGATGAAGCTCGCGATCACCGCCCCCACCATCATGAACACGGTGTTCGTGAACGGCGTGCCCAGCAGGTTGCCGGTCAGGTGGATGCCCCCGGAGACGGTGAACAGGGCGGCCAGCAGGACGATGAAGGAGAAGTAGTCCTCGGCCGTGACCAGCACCTGCTCGCGGCCCACGTCCCCGAACCCGACCAGGAGGTAGAGCACGGTCGGGAGCCCGAAGACCGCGGCCACCACCGCCTTGTTGCGATGCCTCTCGAACCAGTGGGGCGTCGCCAGCGGCAGCACGGCGATGCACAGCAGCAGCCCCGCGAAGGGCAGGATCCACCACCAGTCGAGTTGTCTGCCGAGCTCCTGCATCCACGCCTCCTGCCGTCGGACGCGCCGGCTCCGGCGGTCCGGAAGAATGGGTCTGCGCCCCCGCGGGGGCCAGTCTACAGGAAGAGCGCGGCCGGCCGCCGCCCGCGCGCCGGTCAGGCCTGGCCGGGAGCGCCGGACCGGTCGTCCGCGCCGAGCTCGTCCGGACGGAGGGCGCGGCCGGCGGCGGCGGCCGCGGCGATCTCGCGGCGCGCCTCGTCACGCAGGACGTCGTCCACCGGCACCCGCACGACGAGCGCCGCGCCGTCGTCCTGTACGGCGCGCGCGGCGACGAAGCAGACCTCGCGCACCCGTCCCCGGCCCAGCACCGCCTCGGCCGCGAGCGCGTACGCGGCGCCCTGGGGGCGGTACCGGCCCAGCAGCACCTCCGGCCCGGCGGCGCGGTCGGTCTTGTAGTCGACCACCACCCACGCATCGCCGTCCCGGTACAGCAGGTCGACGGCGCCGCTGACCACGACCCCGTCCAGCAGCGCCCCCAGCGCGACCTCGCGCTGCACGGCCTCGGGGTCGAGCGCCGCCGCCCGGGCCGCCGCGCGCACCGGCTCCGAGCGCCAGCACGCGGCGGCCAGCGCGGCGGCGTCGGCGGCGACGTCCGGCCGGTCCACCTCCTGCGCGGCCGCGGCGGCGACGCGCTCGAGCGATGCCTCGTCGTCCAGGTCGCACAGCTCGAGCGTCCGGTGCACCGCCGAGCCCAGCGCCAGCGCCCGGGCGCGCCCGGCCGGGGCGCCGGGGCCGCCGCTGCGCACCTGCTCGTCCACGTGCTCCAGACCGCTCGGACTGGTGGCGGGCGCCGTCCGCCCCGCCCGCTCCAGGAGTCCCCCGCGCTGCGCCATCCACACGCTCCGCGCACCCGCGAGGTCGGCGTCCGGGGGCGCCGCCTCTGCCTCTTCCCTCTGCCGCGGCGCCCCCGGCGGCAGGACCAGCACGCCGCCGTCCTCGTACGCCTCCTCGAGCGGCGCGGGCGCGGGCAGCGCGTCGGCCATGGGTCCCAGCAGGACCGCCGCCCGCGAGCCGTCCTTGTTCCACAGCCGCCCGAAGCAGGTCACGACCAGACGGTCCCGGGCGCGCGTCGCGGCCACATACAGCAGGCGGCGCCGCTCGCTCGCCTCCATCTCCTTCTCGCGCTCGCGCAGGGCGACGTAACGCTCCGGCTCCAGGTCGCGCGCCGCCGCCCCGGGCAGCTCCGCCTTGAGCTTGATCGCGAGCCGCCGCCGCTCGCGGTCGACGATGGGCTCGCCGCCCCCGCCGCGCGTGCCCAGCGCACCGCCGGCCACCACGACGATGGGGTACTCGAGCCCCTTGGCCTTGTGGATCGTGAGCAGGCGCACCACATCGCCGTCGTCGTCCACCTGCGACTCCTGCTCGCCGGCGGCGTCGCCGGCCTCGGCGGCCCACGCCAGGAAGGCGCCGAGGCCCCTGCCCCCGGAGCCCGAGAACGCGCGCGCCCGGTCGACCAGCTTCTCGAGGTTGGCGATCGCCTGCGGCCCGCCCGCGCCGGAGGCCGCCAGGACCTCCACGGCCTTCGTCCTCCGCAGCAGCTCGGCCGCCAGCTCGAACGGCTCGCGGGCGGCGCGCCGGCTGTGCAGGTCGCGCAGCACGGCGAGCGCCTCCGCCACGGCGGCGTGCCCCTCCGGCTGCTCCGCGAACAGGTCGAACCGGCCGCCCGCTGCCCAGAACAGGAAGAGCTCGTCGTCGCTGAACCCGAACAGCGTGGAGTGGAGCGCCGCGTACACCGCCGGCCCGTCGCTGGGGTCGTCCACCGCCCGCAGACAGAGCAGGGCGTCGTCCACCTCGCGCCGCGCAAAGTAGGCCGTGCCGCCGTCGACCCGGTACGGCACGCCGGCCTCGCGGAGCGCCTGCTCGTAGGTCTCGAGCCCGGTCGTGGCGCGGAACAGGACGGCCACGTCTCCCCAGCGCGGCGCCCGCCACACCTCGTCGTCGGCGGGCGCCGCGCGGTCCTGCACCGTCCAGCGGTCCCCTCCCCCCTCGTGCATCTCGACCAACAGGGCGGCCAGCGCCTGCGCCTCGGCCCTCCGCGCCGCCTCGACCCCGCCGGCCGCCGTGTCGGGCTCGTCGCCGAGCAGCACCGCCACGCGCGGCCCCTCGGCCGGCGGACGGTACGGGTCGACCCACTGGTAGCCCGGCTGGCGGCCCTCCTCGGCGTCCTCGTCGAACACCGACGCGAACACGTTGTTCACCCAGTTGACGACCGCCGGCGTGGTGCGGAAGTTCTGGCGGATGACCTCGAGCGCGCCGGTACCGTCGGGCTGGCCGGCGATGAGCCGCTTGACCTGGTCGTACATGCCGATGTCGGCGCGGCGGAACCGGTAGATGGATTGCTTGGGGTCGCCGACGACGAACAACTTGCCCGGCCGCAGCACGACCTCGCGCCAGTCCCGCGCCCGCGGACGGCGCTCGCACAGATAGAAGACGATCTCGGCCTGCAACGGGTCGGTGTCCTGGAACTCGTCGACCAGCACGTAGGCGAAACGCGCCTGCAGCGCCGCGCGGGCGGCCAGGTCGCGCGCCAGAAGGTCGCGCAGGCAGCCGAGGAGATCGGTGAAGTCGAGCCGCCCCTGGGCGAGCTGCGCCTTGGCCGCCCAGCGTGAGAAGGCGTCGGCGACCGCCACGGCGAGCGCCGTGAGGTACTCCGCGTAGGCCTCGCGGGCGGCGCTGACGTGGGCGACCGCCGCCACGTAGCGGGTCTGCAGCTCGGCCTTGCCGCCGTGGGCGGCGCTCCAGTTCTCCTTGCGGCCGCCCGGCGCAGTCGCGTTGGTCCTGGCCGGCAGCGCGAACAGCCCGGCCGCGAACGTGTCCACCTCGCCGGGCGGGCCTTCGAGGAGGGCGCGGCCGAACTCGACCAGGGCCATGGCCGCGAGATAGCCGTTGTCCTCGACGTCGGCGCAGGCGGCGTCGCAGTGGGCGGCGAGATGGTCCAGGTCCCTCCCCAGACCGGAGAGGAGGCCTCGCAGGTCGGGCTCGTCCGCGTCCGGCGAGGCCGGATCGAGGTCGTACCGCTCGCCGAACACCCCTCTCGGCCCCACGGCGAGCTCACGCAGCCACTCGAGGCGCACGCCGGCGCGCAGCAGACGCGTGAGCCCCCGGCGCGCGGCGTCGGCCTCGGCCTCGCCGGCCGCCAGCTCCGAGAGCCAGGCGTCCCAGAGGTGGCCGCGCTCCAGCTCCGAGCCGAGCTGGTCGAGCTGCTCGAAGGCCGGGTCGATCCCCGCCTCCACGGGGAACTCCCGCAGCAGCCGCCCGGCGAAGCCGTGGATGGTGCTGATCGGCGCGTCGTCGAGGGCCTCGAGCGCGCGGCGCAGCACGGCCGCGCGCTCCGCCTCGGCCTCCTCGGCGGCGAGGGCCTCGAACCGCTCGCGCACCCGCTGCCGCAGCTCGCCCGCCGCCTTCTCGGTGAAGGCCATCGCCGCCAAGAAGCGCACGTCGCCGGTGCCCCGCTGCGGGTCGAGCACGCACTTGACGTAGCGGTCCACGAGCACCCGGGTCTTGCCGGTCCCCGCGCCCGCCTCGAGCAGGAACGTCGTGCCGAGGTCCGTGGTGACCCGGACGCGCACCTCGGCGTCGCTGGGCGTGCGCTCACCCATCGCGGCCCTCCGCCGGACCCGGAGATTGCAGGCTGATCACCGGCTCGAGCAGCTCGTGCTCGCACTTGCGGACGCGGGCCCAGGTGGAGACGCCGCAGGCGTAGCCCACGTCGCAGTAGTCGCAGCGCTGCCGCGTGGCGCGCGGGAAGAGGCCGGCGTCGACGACCGCGACCGCGGCGGCCACCAGGTCGTGCAGTCGCCGCGTCGAGGCCTCCTCGTCCTCGGGGAGTTGCAGGTCGGCGAACCCGCCGCGGCGGGTGACCAGGCGGTAGAGACAGGCGATCGTCGCGTAGTCGGCCTCCGCCGCCTGCCGCAGCGCCAGCCGGTACACGGGAAGCTGCACGCTGAGACGGTCCTTGATGCGCTGTCGCTCCGTGGCGCCCGCGCCGGTCTTGTAGTCGATGACCCGGGCGCCCTCCGGAGTCTCGTCGACCCTGTCCAGCCGCCCCGCGAAGCGGACCGTCCGGCCGCCTTCCAGCGGCAGGACGACGGGACGGCCCGCCGCCTCCCCGAAACGCCACTCCACCCCTGCCGGGCGGTCGCCCGCGGCGCCGAACACGGGGTCCCGGCGCACCGTCTCGAGGAGGTCCTCCCGCAGGAGCTTGCGGCGGACCTCCCACGAGAGGGCGGCGCCGGTGACCCCGCGCGCCTCGGCCTCGGCGCAGCCCTCGCGCCACGCCGTGACCACGGCGTCGCGCGCCGCGTCGCGCCCCAGGCCCTCGGCCATCACCCGGTCGTAGACACGCTCGAGGATCGCGTGCGCCAGCGTGCCGAACTCCAGCGGGCTCATCTCCAGCGAGTCGTCCGTCTCGTCCGGCGGCTGCAGACCGTAGACGTCCCGCAGCAGGAAGGAGAACGGGCAGGAGATGAAGCGCTCCAGGCGCGTGGGATGCATCTCGGCGTCGAAGGGATGCGCCGCCGCCAGGGCGGCGCGCGCCTCGGCCCCGAGCAGGCCGTCCCACGCGCCCGGGACCGGGCTGCGCGCCGCCCGCCAGGCGCCGAAGCGGCGCTCGGCGGCAGGGGCGCCAAGGAGCCCGGCCGCGTAGCTGCGCGCGGCCCGGTGACGCCCGGCGGAGCAGAGCGACAGCAGCAGCGCCACGTCGCGCTCGCGCGCGTCGACCCAGACGACGTCGTCGGCGAGCGGCGGCGCCCCGGCGAGCGAGCGCCAGACCGGCCGGAGCGGCTCCCCGCCGAGGAACTCCTCGAGGCCGACCGGCCGACCGGCCGCCCACGACGCCAGCCGGAGCAGGAGGCGCGACGGCAGCCGCGGCCGGCCGTCGGCGGCGCCGGAACGGGGCGCCGGCAGCACGAGGCGCTCGCGCGCCGCATGACAGGCGAGGCCGAACACGAGCAGCGACTCGGCCTCGCGCTGCTCGGCGAGGGGCAGGCGCACGCCGAGGGCCTCGGCCACGCGGCGCCGCTCGGCGTCGCCCAGCAGCGGGTCCGGCCGCCCGCGCACCGGGAACCCACCCTCGGCGAGCCCGGCGAACACGACCGTGTGGAAGCTCAGGCCGCGCACCTCGAGCGGCGTGAGCACCGCCACCCCCTCGCGACCCACGCGGCCCCGAGGGACGCGCGACCCGGCCAGCAGGTCGCGCAGCACGGCGACGGCCTCGGTCAGGTCGACCTCCTCGTCGAGCGCCGCGAGCGCGCGCAGCAGCGCCGCCGCATCGCGGGCCTCGTCCGCAGTCGCCGGGTCGAACACGGCCGCCACCACGGAGCTGAAGAAGTCGGCCCAGCCGCCCCACGTCGCCTGGGACGGCATGTCGCCGCAGGCCGAGAGGAGCGCCCGCGCCGCCCCGAGCAACGCTCGCGTCGCCGCCAGCCTGAGCCGCACCGCACCCGCCCTCGCGACGACCTCGTCGTCCTCGTCGACCGCCTCGTCCCCGTCTCCGGCGGCGGCTCGTGCCGCCAGCGCCTCGAGCCGGTACTCGAGCCCGCGACGCCGCGCGGAAAGGCGCTCCTCCCACTGCCCGGCCCCGGCCACCACCCCGGCCTGCCGGGCCTCGTCCAGCCAGAGCGCCGCCTCGCCCGGCTCGACGCCGACGCGGAGCGGGGCCGCGGCGAGCAGGTCGACGACCGCCCGCCGCGCGAACGCCTCGCCGGCGGGCGGCGCGAGGCAGTCGGCGAGCCGCTCCAGCACGCGCACCCCGGCCGACCGGTCCGGCACGCGGCAGGCCACCGGCAGCCCGGCCTCGCGCAGGGCCGCGGCGAAGGGCTCGATGTCGTCACCGTGAGGCACGACGACGGCGCAGTCCCACGCCGCGACCTCCTCGGTCACGGCCGCCAGGACGGCGCGCACCGCCTCGCGCCGCTCCGCGCGCTCGTCCGTGACCGAGAGCACCTGTACGGAGCCGTCGCCGGCCAGGCGCCTCTCCCCTGCCGCCTCCGACCACACCGCCCGCAGGAGGTCTTTGTCGCGGGCCGGAGGCGGCGCCTCGAGCTGCCGCCCCGCCCCGCGGAGCCGGCGGGCCACGTCCCAGCCGGGAAGACCGTCGGGCGAGAGCCTCTCAGGTACCGGCACGAAGGCGTCGGCCCCGCGCGCCAGCAGCGCGCCGACGAACTCCTCCTGCGCCTGGTTCAGGTCGTACAGGCCGTACAACAGTACCCGGGCGGCGCACGATGCGCCGGCCACCGCCTGCGCCGCGCCGCGCTGCAGCGCGGCGCCGTCGGCCACCCCGCGCGCCGCGAGCTCGTCGCAGTAGGCGCGGTAGAGAAGGGCGAGATCGGCCGCCCGCGCCGCGGCGGCGTCCGGCGGCGCCGCGGCCGGCCCTGCGGTCCGGCGGCCC
>ERZ747221.3155-NODE-3155-length-13545-cov-2.926567_pt1 | contig 13545 bp, 9 predicted proteins | sample MGYA00374949_ERZ747221 | MGnify/ENA primary metagenome ERZ747221 (study PRJEB28779, sample SAMN05720172) | bioreactor metagenome | isolation source: Anaerobic biogas reactor | place: USA:Washington, USA | collected 2015-08-08 ... | reverse complement strand
TAGAAGGTACGTCTGTAAAACAGCACGGGAACCATTTCCTTTATATAAGCCCTTTGCCTTTCACTCTTAATGTCTGAAAGAATGGAAACTATACGATTTGCAAGCATTATTTTACTCCTTTTTTCTATCTGTTCTATAAAAATACCGCATCGCAAGGGAACACGCTGCTTTCTATTGAATCCGCTCTATTCGCGGTCATGTCATCGTTTATGTACTTATCGCACACAATTCCTGCCGGATGCTTTAGCCTCATACATAAGGTCATCCGCTCTTTGGATTAGTGTATCAATTGTATCTCCCGGGCGATAAGCCGCCACCCCGAAACTGGCGGTTACTCTGCCGACGTCCGGAATGTCCAATTGGCTTATTTTTTCCCTCAGCTCTCCGGCGAAATGAACTGCATTTTGTACCGTTGTATCCAAGAGAAGAATAACAAATTCTTCGCCTCCCCAACGGGCAAGGGTATCTATTTTACGGATCCTGTTATTAATTGTTTCGGCAATAAGTTTAAGAACCAAATCGCCTGCGTTATGCCCAAAGCAGTCATTAATCCTCTTAAAATGGTCTATATCCATCATTATTAAAGAAAAACTGGTACCGGACCGTCTGGCGCGCTCCATTTCTTCTTTGAGCTTTTGAATAAAAAACCGGCGGTTATAGGTGTTGGTCAAATAATCAGTTACAGTTAAATAACGCAGCTCCTCTTCCTGCTGCTTCTTTACGGTAATATCGTCAATAATTATTTGGGCGCCTATCACTTTATCCCCATTGGTCAAAGGTTTGCCGTGTAGCCGCAGCCATACTTTCTTGCCCCATTTTGATTCATAATTCATTTCATATATGCCCGATTCGTTATTCCGCAAACATTTTTCAAGCTGACTTGAAAAGCCGTATTTGACCAATGGCGGAAATGAGAAAAGGTTAACCTTCATTGTTTCCTCAGCGGATGGGGAACCGAATATTTCCAATGCTTTTTGGTTGATGTAGGAAATTTTACCGTCAACAGTGCATATCAGGACTCCGATCGGGGCATCTTCGGCTAACTCTAAATATCGTTTCTGGCTGCTTTCAATTTCCTGCTGGGCGCGCTTTCGCTCGCTGACATCGCGCACGATTACCAGCACGTACAAAGCGCCTCTGATCCTTAAAGCTGACAGCGAAAGTTCTATTTGCAGCTCATGCCCATTCTTGTGCTTGGCTTCCAGCTCAAGTGTTTTTCCTGCCGCATCGTCTATTTCGGTCAGCTGATAATACTCGAAAGCCTGATGATAAACCTCATAAACACGATTGTCCTGTATAACCAGCTGGTGCAGAAGATTTCCCACCGCTTCTTCCTGAGAGTATCCGAAAAGCTGTTCCGCCGCCGGGTTCCAGAAACTGACTTTCCCTTGACCGTCAAGCATGATGATGGCATCTCTGGCAGCGTCCATTACAGCGTTTAGCGTTGTTTCCTTTTCCTGCAGACCCTCCGCCATTGCCTTGTGTTCAGTCAGGTCAAGCACTGATTCTATGCAGAATTTTTCACCCCGGTAATTCAGAAGCTGCAGATTTACTTCACCGGGATACAGGGAACCATCTTTACGGCGGTATACCTTATTTAACAAGATTTGTTCCCGTTCCCCGCTTACAAGCTGTTCAATGAGTTTTTGGAGATTGTCCTTATCCAAATCCGGGTTAATATCAAGAGGTGACATTTGAATTAATTCTTCTCTTGCATACCCGAGATTTTCTCTGGCAGATTTATTTACAACGACAAATTTCAAAGACTTCGGATGAAAAATATAAAGCCCGCTTAGGGAATTTTCAAAAAGCTGCTCAAACATTTTGGCATATGTATTTGCCTCATGGAGCTGCATAGCCATTTCTACGGTTGAAAGCAATGCGGCCTTATCCATGCCTTTCAGAACGAAGCCATATGCCCTGACCTCTTTTATTTTTAAAATTATTTCTTCAGAGGTGTTCGCTGTGAGAAATACAATGGGAATATCCTTATCTCCAATGATTCTGCGGGCGGCATCGATGCCATTCATTTCTCCCGCCAACTCGATATCCATAAGAATAAGATTCGGCGGATAATTATCAAGGGATTTTTCGATTGCCTCTTCTCCGGTAATAACGATTTCTGTCTCATATCCGTTTTCGCCCAAAAGCTCTTCTACAATCTTGGACGTTAGACGGCTGTCTTCCACGATTAATATTTTTTTACCTTTTTTCCCATTCAATTTTAGCATCCCCAATCTAATTATTCGATTGTTTTCCAACACTGTTTTTAAGGGCAGGCTTAAACAATCCGTTATCCGCCCGCATCCTGCATTGCCCGAAGACAGTGGCGATTGCAAAGTCCACAGCCTCGGGCGGGGGCTTGTACTTCCTTGTTTCTTGCGATTGCATACCGTTTGTCTGCGGCCCCGCGGGAAGTTTTTAAATGGCAGGTTAAGTTTTTGATTATATCAAACGGCCACGCTATATCGAACGCCTTTTGATAAAGGTGTTAAATTAATCATACTGCATATTTCCGCAATTGTCATCCTTTCTCTTTTATGTCATACAGTCCAATATGCAGCAGAATACTTCAATCGCCGCATTTTCGCAGTTAAGCCCGGCACATAGCCCTGTCAGTATATATTTTGCGGAATGTGCTGTAATAAGCGCGGGCGCGATGATGCTGCAAGATGCAGGATAACCCATATAACCTTGGAACTGACCTTGTATTTCTTTATTGAAAAAGATAAGGCAGTGGGTGCAAAATAGGCTTTTATTTTACAATTTATTAAATAAATTTACATTTTTTCAGGCTCTGCTCCCCCCGATGGGCTTGCGTGAGTAAAGCCCCTTATTTAGAATGGTGTTGTTTTATCAAAAGCTTGTCAGATAATAAGTCAGAATAATGCATAAAGCCGACTGAACAACAGCAGGCTCTGGGTATCGCAGCAGTGCTATGCGATGTTCAGAGCTTTTTTTGAGCCTATTATTCGGGTTTTAAGTTTGCGGTCATGCAATATAAATTCAGAAAAAGGGCAAAAAGCCGGGAAAAAATTTATATAACAGATGGGAGAGCATTGATATGGAAGAATTTAAAAAAGTAATTTCAAAAAAATGGACAGAACGCGCGCCGACTTTCGACGATGATCACGCAACCGAAGACATCACGCTGTGGCGTGAAACATTGGAAGAACTGATATGCAGAAAAGGGAACGGAAGCGTCCTTGACATAGGTACGGGAACGGGATTTCTCGCAAATATGATATCCGAACTTGGATACTGCTCGGTAGGCATAGAGTTTTCGGAAGGAATGCTGGAAGTCGGAAGACAAAATACAGCGCGGAGAGGGACTGCGGTCGAGTATATTCTTGGAGACGGCGAAACCTTGCCGTTCGCCGACAATACCTTTGATGCCGTTGTCAACTGCCGCGTTTTGTGGCTGCTTCTTGATCCGGTTAATGCAATCAAGGAATGGAAAAGAGTGCTGAAGCCCGGAGGTGCAGTGCTTTCGTTTGTCAGAATTACCACACCTGAAGAGAAAGCCCAGATGCTTTCTGACACGTCAGGCAAAATGAGATATCCAAAGAAAGTCGTACAGGCAATGCCTTTAATGGCCGCTGCGATTGACGCCCATCTTGCAGCTTATCAGGACGCCGGTTTCCACAATCCGGAGGCAATTCTACTGCGAAGAGATCTTTCGCTTCAGGAAGGCGCAAAACCTTGGTATGCATTCAGAGGAGTAAAGGAACAGGAGCCGGTATAATGATAGATGCAAAAAAAGAAATTATAGACTGCTGGGACAAATCTTCAGCTACTTACGACAGTCATTACGGACATGGAATAAAATCGGCTGATGAGGCGAGTGCATGGAAAAAAGCACTTGAGGATATAGTTGGGACCGAGTCTCTGAATATTCTTGATATCGGCACCGGAACGGGATTTCTTGCAATTATCTTGGCAGACATGGGTCACCGCGTCAAAGGAATCGACCTGTCCGAAGGAATGATGGAGAAGGCTCGAACGAAAGCTGATAAAAGCGGACTCAGCATAGCTTTTGAGATTGAGGATGCTGAGAAACTGTTATCGGAGCCGGACGAATATTATGATATCGTCATAAACCGCCATCTTCTGTGGACACTTCTTTCTCCGGAAAAAGCCCTTAGGGAATGGAACCGGGTGCTTAAGCCGGGAGGCCGCGTGGTCATTATTGACGGGAACTGGTCAAACCCTTCGCGGGGCAAAAAATTGAGAGTGAACTTGGGCAATCTGCTGATTGTGGTTACTGAGTTCAGAAATCCATGGAAGAAAAAAGGCAGCTACAGCGAAGAACTTTCAGAAATGCTGCCAATGAGGAAAAAAGAAAACTGCGGCAAAGCGGCTAAGATTGTCGAAAACTGCGGATTTCGAAATGTCAGGCAGTATTATTTGGACGAGATTGATTGGACCGAGAGAAAAGCCATGCCGCTGAAGCGGAGACTTACAACAACTTACAGGCGCCATGTAATAACGGGGATTAAACCATAAACTAACCGGTTTACTATTCGTAATGGAAAAACACTAAACGGAGGAAAGCAAATGAAAAAAGCTAAGGTAAAGAAATCTTTATCGGGGATTATGGGTGCAGTGCTGCTTTTAGGTCTGCTTACAGCCTGCGGCAGTGCTAATGCGCCTGAAGTCAGCACAGAACCGAATGCACAAGCAATGGCAGCGGAAAAAGTGCTTCACATCGGCGAGCTTTGGGCAATTGATGGTATTGATCCCGTCAATCAAGGTACTTTAGTAAAAGAAAAAGCGCTTGTGACCGAAGTGCTTTGCGAAGCCAATGAAAAATTTGAGCTTATTCCCGGTCTTGCGACAGAATGGACACATACTGACGATAACACATGGGTGTTTACCATTAGGCAGGGCGTTAAATTTCATGACGGGACAGCTATGGATGCAGAAGCAGTGGCGTGGTCTATTAACAACGCATTGGCAGTCAATCCGACTCTTGTAACTTCAACGAATATCTCGAGTGTCAGCGCCACAGGCGATTATGAGGTCACAATTGCTACTTCAAAGCCCAATGCGGAACTTCCCGAATATATGCACCTGTCCGGATTTGGCATTATTGCGGCAGGCACCTATGACAACAGCGGAAATTTTGTTTTGCCGATTGGTACCGGTCCTTATAAGGTGGATACCTTTAACAATTCCACCGGAGTATTGACTGTTATAAAAAATAATGATTATTACGGCACAAAGCCTTCTATTGATAAAGTTGTTATAACAGGAATGACTGATCCGAGTACCCGTGCTTTGGCTCTTGAGTCCGGTGAAATTGATTTTACCTGCGACGTTCCTTTCAATGAGACAGACCGCCTGGATGCCCTTGATAAGATCCGTATCGAGAAATATGTAACCGCGCGTACATACTGTATAAACCTAAATTGCGGTGATCTTTTCAGTGACAAGAAGGTTCGGCAGGCGGCATCTCTGGCAATGGATCGTGAGACAATAGCAAACGATGTTTTGTATGGCTGCGGCAGTGTGAGCAAATCTATGTACACCGACAACATGGCGTGGGACAACACAGAAATCGACGGGGCTGCTTTTGACTTGGAGCAGGCAAAGAAATTGATGGCAGAAGCCGGTTGGAGCGATAGTGACGGCGACGGATATCTGGACAAGGATGGTCGTGTTTTTGAGTTCACTTTAATAACCTATACACAGCGTCCCGGTCTTCCTCTGATTGCGGAAGCTTTGCAGGCACAGCTTAAAGAGCTTGGCATGAAAGTCAATGTAACCACTATGGACAGCTCTGCAATTACTGAACATATTAAGAGCGGTAAAGAGTGGGGGATGTATCTTTCCGGCAGCGCAACCTGCATGGCTCCAAGCTGTGTATATTTCCTGGAAAATAAATATTACAGCTCCAATATTTCCGCATATGGGTACTCCAATGCGGAGATGGATTCTATGATAGATAAATGCAAAACCGAATTCGATACTGCCGAACGTTATGAAATAAGCAAGCAGATTCAGGCTCTTGCGATGGATGAGCTGCCGGTAATATATGTCTGCAACTATGGTGTGGCATACGGATTCAACGAAAAAGTCTCCAATTTCAAATTCAACCCCACTGCTCATGACTATATGTGGAATGTTGATATTCAAATAAACTGATATCACAGGGCTGCTTTTGGAGCATTAACTGCTGATATGGCCGGGGGGCGGGGATATCATAATGCCCTGCCTCCCGAATCCGATATCCACTATGAAATGGCATGCTGTGCCGTTTCTTTGAAATTTAGGGAAATGATTATATGCTTAAATTCGCTGTTAAACGCGTTGTTGCCTGTTTTTTCGTGCTTATTGCGGTGTCCTTTTTATCATTTATTGTTTTGAGCCTTGCACCGGGCGATACGGCGGTAACTATATTGACTCATACCTTCATCGGCTTCGACGATATTATTCATGATGCCGATGTCCAGACAGTTTCCCAATTATATAATCTGGACAGTCCTCTTATATTGCAGTATTGGGCATGGCTTAAAGGAGCGCTGCTTGGGAATTGGGGAACTTCCTATGTACATAATGTGCCTGTATGGAGCCTTATCCTCAGCAAGATACCCTACACCCTTTTTCTGGGGCTTATTGCCTTTTTCGCTGCTTTTATAATCTCGGTTCCTATGGGCTTGTATGCGGCCGCACACCGCAACGGAGCTTTCGATCATATAAGCCGGTTCGTTACGATATTTTTCGGTTCAATCCCGAATTTCTGGCTGGCTTTAGTACTGATTATAGTCTTTTGCATTAAGCTGAACTGGCTGCCTGTCACAGGAATAGGCTCGCCCTTAAATTTTATTCTGCCCGGAATCACGTTGATGGTCGGCATGATACCGACGACTTTCCGCATTACCCGTTCAAGCATGAGCGAGGTCATGGGGCAGGACTACATTGCAACCGCAAAGTCAAAGGGACTCACGCCGCCGCAAATAGTTTCAAAACACGCGCTGGTAAATGTTGCTCCATCCGTAATTACAATGGCGGGACTGGAAATCGGACATATACTCGGCGGCTCTGTAATTGTCGAAACGATTTTTGTGTGGCCGGGGATAGGGAAACTTCTATATGATTCGATAATATCAAAGGACTATCCAATGATGCAGGGGTGTATTGTTACCATTTCTCTGGGATACATCATTGCTATGTTTCTTGTAGATGTAATTACCGCATCTATTGACCCGCGGATTCGCCTGGGGGGTAGCAGAAATTGAATAATAAACTTGATGGTTTTCGCCACTTCTGCCGGCGAAACTCGCTTTTTGTAATTGGCAGCATCTCAGTGATATTAATTTTGTTTACAATGACTGTCGGACCATCGCTATGTACACATGATCCGAATGCCGTCAAGTATTCGGAAAAATGCATTTCGCCCTGTGCCGAGTACCCTTTCGGAACAGATTTCAGCGGAAGATGCGTTTTATGCCGCGTTATCTACGGCGCACATATTTCTATCGGCGTAGCTTTGGTCGTTGTCGTGGTCGGTGCATTCATAGGAGTGACGGTCGGCATTGTAGCCGGATATGCGGGAGGTGCGGTTGACTCTATACTGATGCGGCTCGTGGAAATAATGCTTTCTTTCCCGGGAACGATTTTTGCATTAGCGGTATTGGGTACGCTTGGAAACGGAACGATCAATCAAATTATTGCTTTAACTGTCGTACGATGGGCGCACTATGCGCGTCTTGCAAGAGGGGAAACACTGACAGTTATGAACTCCGACTATATTCAGGCAGCACAAGCCATCGGAAACAGCAGGCTGCGAATAATTGTGAGCTATATCTTCCCAAATATAATCGGACAAATTATTGTAATCGCAACGCTGAGTATCGGTCCTGTTATTCTTGCCGGGGCAGCTTTAAGTTATCTGGGGCTCGGTGCTCAAATCCCAAGCCCGGAATGGGGTTTGATGATCAACGGGGGAAAAGAGTATATTCGGCAGGCTCCGTGGATTACACTGGCGCCGGGCATGGCAGCGGTTCTTACCGTCTTTGCCTTTAACTTGCTGGGCGAAGGAATCGGAGATATGATTGACCCGCGCCTGAAAGAAAAAGCGGAGGCAGACTGATGGACAGCAAAATATTGATTCAAACAGATCATTTATATGTGCAGTTTGCGATACCTAATGGAAAAGTGTGCGCAGTCAACGATTTAAACCTTTCAATCAAAGAAGGAGAAGTTCTCTGCCTTGTTGGTGAAAGCGGCTGCGGCAAATCGGCATTCGGCAACTCGATCCTGCGTCTGCTGCCGGACAATGCGACTTTACAGGGACATATTTACTATTACGGTAAAGATATAGTCCGAATGCCGGAAAAGGAGTTCCGTTTACTTCGCGGCAAGGAGATTGCATGCATTCCACAAAGTGCGGCTACCAGCCTTAATCCGCTTATCGAATGCGGCAAGCAAGTTGATGAGGTATACCTTCTGCATAAGGAGAAGAACAAAAGCGCAGCAAGAAAAAACACACTCCGGCTTTTTAAGATGCTTGGTCTTCCAAGGCTTCCCGAGCTTGCAGGTGATTATCCGCATGAGCTTTCGGGAGGCATGAAGCAGCGCGTTCTCGTAGCCATGGGAACTGCCGCCGAGCCGAAATTTATTGTGGTAGACGAGCCGACCAAAGGACTCGACTGGGCACGTAAACATGAGGTTATCGAGCGCATTGGATATATGCAGTCTATGCATAATTCCGCTATGCTTCTAATTACGCATGATTTTTCCGTTGCAGAGCTGTTGTCCGACCGCATTGCTATTATGTATGCAGGCGAAGTTGTAGAGCATGGAGAAACAAAGCAAGTGCTTCAAAAACCTCAGCATCCGTATACAAAAGGGATAATAAGCGCCTTGCCGCAAAACGGATTCAAAGCGATAGAAGGTTTTTCCCCGGCACTTACCGAAATCCCGTCCGGATGCAGATTCCATCCGAGATGCCCGAATGCAACCTGCGAATGTACCGTTCAACATCCCGAGCTTCAGAAAATCAACGAACCAAATCATGTTTCGAGGTGTCTGTATGCTGGAGTTTAAAAATGTTACTAAACAATACCACAGCGGTGTTTTTGGCACATATATTACTAAGGCCGTAGACAGTGTAAGTTTTTCGATTGATGCCAACGAACGCATTGGCCTGCTTGGGGAGAGCGGCTGCGGAAAATCTACAATTGCAAGATTGGCGACAAAGCTGCTGTATCCGTCCAAGGGGAATATTGTATTTAACGGAAATGATATTAATAGGATGTCCGCCGGTGAAATCAAAGAATATCGGCGAGATGTTCAGATTGTTTTCCAAAATCCCCAGCAAATATTCAATCCCCGGATGAAACTATATGATACAATTGCAGAACCGCTGCGTCTGTACAAGCTCACAAAGTGCCCCAAAGAGGAGAAAGAGAAAATTGATGAATATATGTCAATGTTCGGGCTGACGGATGATATTCTCAGCCGTTATCCTAAGGAAATCAGCGGCGGGCAGGCACAGCGCATTGCGATTATGCGTATAATTATGCTTGAGCCGAAGCTGATAATTGCCGATGAACCCACGACAATGCTTGATGTATCTGTTCAGGCTCAAATCCTTAGGCTGCTTCAGAACATAATGGATGTTAACAAAACTGCCCTGCTCTTTGTCTCTCATGATCTGGATGTGATCCGCGCTATGTGCCAGAAGATTATAGTGATGAAGGATGGACGCATTTTAGAGATCAATACAACAGAAGAAGTTTTTGAACACCCCAAAGATGAGTACACGAAATTCTTAGTCGGAAAAACGAATTTGTATAATGTGCAGTCGGTTTTTACTGCATAGCTTGATTTGGCAAGTGTGAACATTGCTTTTCTGTAACTGTTCAAAATTCCAGACTTCTGCGCTTCATAGTGGTGGAGACCGGAGCTGGAAAACGCCTGTATATAATAGCAATGAGGGTCGCGGTTTTGCCATGTTAAATCAGGCGGATATTAGTAGTTTAATATTTCAGCTCAACAGCAACGTAAGAACCTGTGCGAATAGATTGAAGTCTATTCGCACAGGTTCTATTATTTTGATTTTATCACTGCAAATCAAGTGCGGATTTTCGGCATTATGGTAGAATGGAATCAATGGAATATAAGTACGAGCCGTCTTGAGCAGCGCAGACTGCTTTCATATATGCAGTTGCTTCTCGTTCACCTAATAAGCAATATGAGAATAAAGGTGGCAATTGAAATTCTGAAAGACAGACTTGAGGATTCTGTTTGTTATTCAAAATTCTCAGGACTCTTATAAGTCTCTTTGATCCGCTTCGTCAATTCTCGCAAAAGTGGTCTCTGAGGCGAGCTGGTGCGGTAGCAGCAGTGGCACTTTCCCATCAGCACTGGGTCGACGATCTTGCGGATGACGACGTCCGGGTTCGTAATGTGCGGGATTTCGCAACTCAAAAGCGTCACGACGATGTCGTCACGTTTGAGATGGTTTATAAATCCGACCAGATTTGTTACATTTGCCACATACTGCGGCCAGACATTTGACTGCTCGCAGTAATGCTGCAAATGCAAAGCAGCGCAGTTCGTATTGGAACCGGTGACGGTCTTTACGCCTTTAAGCGCGGAAAAGGGGACTGGTCCTGTTTCTGCCGCCAATGGGTGGGTTTTGAGCATGACAATGCAGCCAAAATCCTCGCGGAGCAGCTCATGTTCAAGCATTGTGTCGTCAAAAGGCTCGAGCAAAAAGGCCATGTCGACCTTTCCCCGGCACAGCAGGCGGATGCACTCGACGCCGGGGCGCTCTTCGATCACAAGCTCCGAACCGGAGAAGTCCCGGGCAAGTTCGGACAGCAGACTGACATCGATATAGTTTGACATGCCGTCCGACAGCGCGATAGTAAGCTTTGGCGCAGCTTTGCACTCCTGTGTGCTGCAGATATCGCGGGCTTGTTCAAACCGATCCATCATCTCCTGCAGTACAGGATAGATCTGATGACTTACATCGGTTGGAAGCATTCCGGTCTTCTGCCGGATAAAGAGCTGCACGCCAAGCTCTGCCTCCAGCCCCCGAATTTGCCGGCTGAGGCATTGCTGCGAAACATACAGCCTTTCGCTCGCTCGGGAGAGGTTCCGGGTGTCGTAGACCATCAGAAAGGTCTCTATCGCCTGTATCTGCATAGCCTTACCTCCTTTTAAAACGCAGGCAAAACAAGTATTTTCACTCTTATATTACAACTTTTTGTTGTAGATAAGCAAGACATTTTATGCTTTTCTTTATTTCTGTTATCTCTTATACTATACTTTAGATAAAGTGCCTAAATAATATCATGGTAAGGAGAAGCACTTTGGCAGTATCAGAATAAATATCAGTAGGAGGACAAAAAATGGCAGTCAGAAAAAACTTGATCGAGCTGTGCGAAAAGATCAGCGACGGTCACTACACAATCGACGAGGATTGTGCAGAGTATAAGCTCTTTGAAAACTGGATCACGGACGACCAGATCGCCGTCCTTTTGGCGATGGATCTTCTGCAGCCCGCTTTCCCGGAGAGCATCGCGGAAGCGACCGGCTTCTCGCCCGAGAAGACGCTCGATCTTCTGCGTGAGCTTGCCGACATCGGCGTCATCGCCAAGGTCGAAAAGTTCGGCATGGAAGTTTTCATGATGCTCGTCTACGCGCCCGGTGTCTTTGAGTTTATGCTCGTCAACGAGGAATTCTGCAACGAACACCCCGAAGTTCCGCGCTGCTTTCAGGGTCATGCTACAAAGTCCATGGAGAACTACATTGCCGGCATCCCGATGGGCGCGGGCGTCATGCGCACGATCCCGGTTGAAAAGGCTATCCCAACTACCACCGAGCAGATCGACTTTGACCGCGTGAGCTACTACATCGAACAGAACAAGAACCACATCGCGCTCCTGCCTTGTCAATGCCGCCGTGTGCGCCGCTTTATGAACGAAGGCGGCGGCGACCTTGAGGGCGCCGCGGACTTTGAAACGGGTATGTGCATGTTCCTCGGCATGGCCGCCGACATGTTTGTCGCCAACGGCCGCGGCTTCAAGATCACTAAGGAAGAAGCCTATGCAAAGATCAAATATTTCGAGGAGATTGGCTGCGTTCACCAGATTACCACGCTTAACAAGGGCGTTTCCGTCGCAATCTGCAACTGCATGCCCGGTACCTGTCTCGCCCTCGGTGCAACACAGTATTTCAACACGCCGGATGCCTCCCGCTCCAATTATGAGGCTGTTGTTAACGCCGAAAACTGCGTTGCCTGCGGACAGTGCGTAGAAACTTGCCCGAACAATGCCTTGAAGCTTGGTCAGAAGGTCTGCACCAAGACGCCAATCGAGCACACGCTTGCCGACCTTCCGCGCGACACCGAGTGGGGTCCCGAAAAATGGAACGTCAACTATCGCGAGAACCGTGAAAACGTCGTTGAGACCGGTACGGCTCCCTGTAAAACGACTTGCCCTGCCCACATTGCCGTTCAGGGCTACATCAAAAAAGCCGCCGAGGGCAACTATATCGACGCCCTCGAACTCATTAAAAAGGAAAACCCGTTCCCCGCGATCTGCGGCCGTATCTGCCCGCACAACTGTGAAAACGAGTGTACCCGCGGCGACATCGATCAGCCGGTCGCCATCGACGAGATCAAAAAGTTCATCGCCGATAAGGAATTGGAATCCGGCTTCCAGTTCATCCCGAAGAAGCTCCACAACTACGGCAAATCCATCGCCGTCATTGGCTCCGGTCCTGCCGGTTTGTCCTGCGCCTACTACCTCGCGGCGGACGGATACAAGGTCACCGTCTTTGAAAAGCAGCGCGTTGTCGGCGGCATGATGATGCTGGGCATCCCATCCTTCCGTCTTGAGAAGGACGTTGTTCGCGCCGAGATCGACGTTTTGCGCCAGATGGGCGTCGAGTTTAGGACCAACTGCGAGGTTGGCAAGGACGTCACGATTGCCGAACTCCGCAAACAGGGCTTTGAGGCCTTCTACATCGCCATCGGCGCTCAGGCAGGACGCAAGCTCGGCATCGAAGGCGAGGATGCTGAGGGCGTTATGTCCGGCGTTGAGTTTCTCCGCAAGATCAACCTCTGCAAAACAGTTAAGCTTTCTGGCAACGTAGTCGTCATCGGCGGCGGCAATGTCGCTATCGACGTTGCCCGGACCGCTACCCGCACGGGTTCTGAAAATACCTCTATGTACTGCCTTGAAAGCGAGAAAGAAATGCCCGCTTTGCCCGAGGAGCTTGAAGAAGCCCGCGGCGAAGGCATCGCTATCAACAACGGCTGGGGTCCGAAGCGCATCATTGTCGAGGACGGCAAGGTAACCGGCGTCGAGTTCAAAAAGTGTATCTCTGTCTTTGACAAGGATCACAAATTCAACCCGCAGTATGATGAGAGTGATGTCATCACCGTTCCGGCGGACTTCGTTATCATGAGCGTTGGTCAGAGCATCGATTGGGGCAACCTCCTCGACGGCGAGAAGGTTGAGCTTGGCGGAGGCAACACAGCGAAGGCGGACTCTCTTACCTATCAGACCGCGCAGCCGGATATCT
>ERZ747221.3148-NODE-3148-length-13567-cov-6.684804_pt1 | contig 13567 bp, 19 predicted proteins | sample MGYA00374949_ERZ747221 | MGnify/ENA primary metagenome ERZ747221 (study PRJEB28779, sample SAMN05720172) | bioreactor metagenome | isolation source: Anaerobic biogas reactor | place: USA:Washington, USA | collected 2015-08-08 ... | reverse complement strand
CAAGCAGATCTAGAAGTGGCGGAGCCCTCGAGCCTCACCGTCCGGGTCACCGGGGCCAACGGAGGTGATAACCGAGGCGGACTTGAGGTGGACTTGTTCCGGATCAAGTCTTGGGATTTCAGTCTGGTTCCGCTGCGGGGGATTACGATCAACACCTCGTGGTGATCATTCCTGGAGAGGGGACTACCGGACAGCCCACGATTACCTGTGGCCGGAGTGAATCGGCCCCGGCGGCCCCGTCGCTATCCCCAGGACAGGATGCCTGTGCCATGATGTAGGGAGACCGAGAGCCCATGGCGATAGGAGGCCCGGCATGGCTGATTCGATCCTCGTGGCCTGTGCGACCAGGTACGGTTCCACCCAGGAAGTGGCGGAGGCCATTACCGCGACTCTGCGTGAGAGCGGACTCCAGGTGGATCTGAGGCAACTGAAGAACGTGAAGACCCTGGAAGGCTACGGCGCGGTAGTGGTGGGTGCTCCCTTGCAGATGTTTAAGTGGCACAAGGATGCACTCGGCTTCCTCAAACGCCACCAAGAAGCTCTCGGTCGTCTTCCCGCGGCCGTCTTTGCCCTTGGCCCCATGAACGATGTGCAGAAGGAATGGGATGATGTGCGCGGGCAGCTCGAGAAGGCGCTGGCCAAGTTCCCCTGGTTTGCGCCGGTTTCGGTTCAGGTATTCGGGGGGAAGTTCGATCCCGCCACGCTCCGCCCACCCTACAGTCTGCTCCCGGCCATGAAGAGACTGCCGGTCTCTGACATCCGGGACTGGGAAGCGATCGCGGCCTGGGCGAGAGAGTTGGCAGTCAAGTTCAGTCCTGCCTCGGCACCGGTAGAGGGGTAAGCCGAAGACGGACAGCTGACGCCTGAACCGCGTCCTAACCAGAAGAGCTCTGCCACCTCTACGAGAGGCTCTCCGCCGAGCAGCGCGATGAGCTTTCTCCGGTGCCCCGTTCGGTCACGCTCGAGCCTACCTAGCGGACCCTGGGGACCCTTTGCGCGCCGAAGGTTTGAATCGTCCCTCTCGGGCGAGTGGGCCTGTGCTATCCGATTGAGTGCCGCTGGGTTTCTCGCCCGGGATTCCTCCAACCGGATGCTGGGAATAAGAGGGACATCGTCGGGGCACGAGACTCTTTCACGACCTGACGGACGAAGCGAAGACCGCACACCGGATCGGCCAGGACGCGAGCAACGAGACGTGGCTCTACTGTGCCCACTGCAAGAGAGCCGTGGCGCAGGGAGACTGCGTCCTTGATGATGACGAGGACTCGTTGCGGTGCCCCTATGACGACTGCGGTCTCGGGAGCAACTTGGCGTTTCAGAGTTTATACGGCTGGGGTGCCTATCGGCAGGCGCACGCGAATGAGACCATCCATTGGCCCGAAGGGCCGGTTCCGGGGAAGCGATACGAGCTGCGAGACGGAAACTCATAGCGCACCGGAGCCACTTTGGCAGCGAGGGCGTTCGCGGTTCCGGCTGGCGGAAGGGGGCGATCATGAAGGTGGGGGTGGCCGCCGATCACGGCGGATTCGAGCTGAAAGAAGAGCTGAGGCGGGCGCTGGGAGACGCAGGTCACGATGTGGTCGACTACGGTGCCCGAAGGCTCGAACCGGGCGACGACTACCCGGACTTCGTCATTCCCTTGGCGACCGCAGTCGCTCGTGGCGAGGTCAATCGGGGGATGGCGGTTTGTGGGAGCGGGGTGGGAGCCTGTGTTGCCGCCAATAAGGTGAGAGGTGTGCGAGCAGCACTCATACATGACGTCTTCTCAGCCCACCAGGGCGTGGAGGACGACGACATGAACGTGATCTGCCTGGGCGGACGGGTGGTGGGATTCTCGCTCGCATGGGATCTGACCCAAGCGTTCCTGGACGCGAGCTTCATCGGTGGCGAGCGGCATCGCCGGCGACTTGCGAAGATATCCACTCAGGAACTCTAGCGCCGTTGTCCACGACCGAGGGTAGGTGGGACGGCGAGACGAGCGGAACGGCCTGACAGTGATCTCGGTGGATCCAGCAAGGTGGATCTAGTAAGCCAGACCATCTCCGAAGGGTGATTTGATCCTATCCGTCGCGGCCAGGGCTCAGTGACAGTCAGTCACTCGGCGCGCAGACCCCATGCTTCCACCGAGCGTCGATGGATCGCCACGCCAGCGAGGTGCGGGCAAACGTCCCGCCTCCGGCACCCATGCCCCATCCATCATTCCACATCATGTGAGAGCCTCCTTGGGACGCAGTGGTTCTCAGGCCGGGCACATCCCCCTACTCATACCAAGCTCGATATCACGCTCGCATCTGTTCGATCTCGTCGGTCTGGGTACTGATGATAGACCGCGCCAACTCTTCGATCTCCGGACGGTCGGTGCGGGATAGGACCATGCGGGCCATCATCACGCCCATCTGGTGGTGCGGGATCATCTTTTCGATGAAGTGGCGATCCATATCGCCCACTGCGAACCGGGCGTTGGGTCCAGAGGACCAAAGGACCGAAAGGAGCACGAGCACTGCCAGGCCTACGGCGATGCAGGCTATCCCGGAGATGACGAGTGCCTTATTCATGGGTCCTCTGTCGGCCTCGAGACCCGCTCCCGGAGACAGATGACCGGTTGGCCGTTGCTCCCTCCTCAGATGACCTCCTCTCGAGTAGGCCAAGCCCGCATGCCGGGAGGGTAGTTACGAGATCCGAGACCAGCACGTATCGCCCACGCGCTGCACACAAACAGGTTCATCTTCCGTCGATCGACCAGCAAAGGCCGTTTGCGATGGGTTCTGATGCTGTAGTGTGAGTGGCAACGGGCATGCGCCTGACGGCGGTGACTCGTCTTGGGTTCCGTGCTCAAATGGGGGGACTGTTCGTGCTACCGGCGCTTCTGTGGGGAGGATTGGCGGCCAGCTCATTGCTGGTCGGGTACTTGCTGGCCGAGCGGGGACTCTCCAACCGGGCTCTCGGTCTCGTAATGGGGTTCGGTGCCGGTGCACTGATCAGCGCCATAGCGTACGAACTGGTGCCCGAGTCGGCCATTGTCGGTTGGGAGATGGCCGTGGCCTTCGTGCTGGGTGCAGGGGCCTTCTTCTTGGTTGATTACCTTGTGGATCATATGGGCGGCGCGCATCGGAAGAAGATCGTCGGCAAGAGAGTGGAGGGTTCGGGTGCAGCCATCTTCATCGGTACGCTCCTCGACGCTATCCCGGAGTCGCTCGTGCTGGGAATCGGGCTGGCTCTGGACGGCTCCGTAAGTGTGGCGTTTCTCGCGGCCGTCTTTATCTCGAACCTACCGGAAGGAGTCGCCGGAACGGTGAACCTGGCTGCCGCTGGCCACTCCCGACGCAGCATTCTCTGGATGTGGATTGTAATGGTTCTGGTCTCGGCTGGCTGCGCGGCACTTGGCTACGTCCTTATCCAGCGGGTTCCCACTGCCGATTACAGCGTTGTTCAGGCCTTCGCGGGTGGGGCCATGCTCATGATGTTGGCCGATGTGATGATGCCTGAAGCCTTTGAGCATGGCGGGCGATTGGTGGGCCTATTCACCGTGTTGGGTTTTGCGGCTGCTGCCGCGCTGTCGATCCTGGCATGATCCTGCTGCTCCGGGGTGACTCGGGCGGCCGGCGGGATGCGGAGCACGGCGGAGCCGGCGGCGCTGCCGGTGTCTACGCCATGAGCTCGGCCGCGTCATGGACCGCCGCCGGCATTGGAGCCCTGCTGGCCTGCGTGGGCTGGTCGGCCGGCGCCCTACTTGCGGGGCGGAAGCTCAGAAGAGCACGTATTCCCCGACGTTCGATACTCGTGGCGGTGCTTGCCGGCATCGTCGGGATGTTCGTGATCCCCGTAGCCGGTCTGTTCATCGGCTTTGCCGCCGGCCTGCTTGTGGGCGAGTACCTGAGGCGGCGAGACCTGCGGTCGGCCCTCAGGTCCAGCGGCGAAGCGCTCAAAGCGATGGGTCTGGGAATGCTTGTCGAGTTCGGAATGGTGTCTCTCGCGGGATCGGTCTGGACGGTCGGAGTCATCGTCCATTTCGCGATGGCATAGGACGCGTAGACATCACGGCCCCGGCCACCCCGTCGCTGTCCCAAAGACAGGATGCCCGTGCCATGATGTAGGGAGACCGAGGGCCCGTGGCGGGAGGAAATGGCATGCGGTATCAGGTAGTGGGTCAGTCAGGCATAGAAGCATCGGTGGTGGCCTTCGGCGCTTGGCCGGAGAAGTACAGCATGCTGGATCGGTCGACGTCCGCTGAGCAGCTACCTTACTGTCGGCGCAACAGTATTGCCATGCTCGCCTACTCGCCGCTCGGCCAAGGGCTGCTTACCGGGAAGATGACAGCGGATCGAGAGCTCTCCGTGGGCGACCTACGCGCGCAGAGCTCAAGATTCAATGTGGCCGGACGCAAGCGGATTCTGGCTTTCTTGGACGAGATTCGGCCTGTTGCCGACACCCACTCGGCCACGCTTGCTCAGCTGGCGATCGCGTGGACGGTGGCCCAGCCGGGACTGACGCATGCCCTGGTCGATGCCGGGGACTGAGGGATTCCTCCTCGACCGGCCGGACAGAGGGGTGGTCTCTCGACGCCTTACATATCCGGGCGCGATAGGGTAACCTACTCAGCCAATTGAAGATTTCCCCGCATTTCCCTTCGCGTCGCCTTCCCAGGCAGTAGTTGAATCACGTGAAGGTACGACCAGGAGAGGCCTGTCCTCCCGACAGGGGTGGTCGGTCATCTCGTTCTCGGCGGCTCAAGTGGCTCACGTACGTTATGGCTGCCGGGGCACTCGCCTACGTGCTTTTGAAGTTGAATCTCTCCGATCTGGGGGCAGGCATCTCCCAGATGATGTGGTGGCCGGTGGTCTTGGCCGTGGTGCTGCAGATGGCGCCCCGCGTGGTCCAAGCCTGGCGCTGGGGCTACCTCCTGCGCCCCTTGAGGACCCGCATGCGGGTGTTGCTCCACGCCATCTTCGTGGGCACGCTCATGAGCGGTATCCTGCCGCTGTGCCCGAGCGACCTGGTCCGGGGGGTCGTGGTGGCCAGGCGCACCCGTACGGGGACGATGCGGATTCTCTCGTCGCAGGCAATAGAACGGGCCGCAGACGGGGTGGCCCTAGCCCTGGTGGCTTGGCTGGCCATGCGAGGTTTGCGAGTGCCGGCAAGCGTTGATACCGCGCTGTGGGCGCTGGTCGGATTAGTGGTTGTTCTCTTGGTTGTCGGTCTTCTCATGAGGCTTCAGCATAAACGGTTGCATGGCTATGTGGATGCTCGTCAGCCGGTCGGCCGGCTGGGCAGAATGGTCAAGACCACCTCACTCGACCTGCTCCAGGGTGCCAAAGCGGTTAAGGTCTGGACCATGCCCGTTTCCATCTCCACCGGCCTGGGCATGGTCGCCCTGCAGGTCACGGTGATGTGGCTGATGCTCTATGCCTATCACCTTGATCTTTCTCTCCTGGAGGCCGCCGGGCTGTTTGGCATCATCACCATCGGCACCCTCATCCCAAACGCTCCGGCTAAGATCGGGGCCTGGCAGTTCTTCTGCATCCTGGGGCTGGGATTGTTCGGAGTGCCGGCTACTCATGCGGCCGGCTTCAGTCTGGTCGCCTTCGCTATCTGGACGGTTCCCTCTCTGCTGGTGGGAGTGGGGGCTCTGGTCATCTCTCCCGTGTCCTGGGCCGAGCTTACCGGAGCGCGACGTGCAGAACGGACAGCTGCAGAGGCGGCCTGACCGGTGCAGCCCACCTCTGCTGTGTCAGAGGGCCTGTGACAAACCCTTGCACGGAGGAACCCGAGCCGTTATCGATGTTCAGCCCGGCCGGGGTCATCAGTGCGCCAATCCAGCAAGTACGGTTGGGTGACCCCGCGAGCATGGCCCCTGCTGGTTGCCTCTCGCCGCTCCATCAACTTCCGTCAGTACTCCGGTGACGGTGCTTGTCCCAGCGCTGGACTGTCTGCTTTGATAGTCTGGGTAGGCACCTGACCGAAGACCTATCTAAGGAAGTATGCGTGATGGTTGATCTGACAACTGATCTGTGTGGTATACAACTAAAGAATCCTCTCATAGTCGCTTCTTCTGATGCGTCACGCGACATAAGACAAATCAAACAGGCAGAACAGTGCGGGGCATCTGCGGTTATCATTAAAGGCATGTTACCACCAGATGCAGTCGGACTGAGCTGGCTGCTGCGTTTCTACTTAGATCCGTCCACGAAAACCGTTTGTGGCATTGCCGGAGGCCATATGCTGTCATATGACCAAGGTATAGACCTGATAAAAACGGCAAAGCGCACTACCAATATCAAAATAGGCGCCAATATTCCATTTATCGGGCTTGAGGCTCTTGATAGCTTCGTTACCGTGGCGCAACGCGCCGAGACAGCTGGGGCTGATTTTATTGAACTCAACTTCTCGCCGCAAGTATCGGGTCATGCCGGTTCACATCTAAAAGCCGGTGAATTGCTCAGCAAAACAGATGTAGATATGATTCAATCTACTATGGAGCAATTTCCGCATTGGGTATCGGTAGGGATAGAAGCCACCAAACAAGCAGTAGATATTCCTATACTTGCGAAGATATGCCCCGAGGGAATAGATGTAGTGGCAACGGCCAAGATTATGGAGATACATGGCGCTGATGCTCTTGATGCAATTAACATTGCTAACGGTTCCTACAAAATCGATATTTTTAATGACGGCCAGTTAATGATGACGGGTGCACAGAATGCGGCACTTGCCACCGCGGGTGCGCCTCTAAAGCCGTTTGCCCAGGGTATTGTCGCCCGCATAGCGCGTGAGGTGAACATCCCGGTAGTTGGAACGGGAGGCCTTCTCGACTGGCAGGATGTTGTCGAAATGATGATGTTCGGGGCGACGGCAGTGTCGTTTTGTACTCTGCTACTGGTTGACGGTTTTGAAGCTATCGGTAGGATAGAGAGTGAAATCAGCGAGTTCATGGAGTCGCAGAAGTACGAACGTTTGGAGGACTTTAGAGGTATTGCATTACAGCATTTGGCGCCTTCCGCGCACGCGTTTGAGTTTGTACCGGCAGTGGCGGAAGTTAGAGAAGAACTGTGTACGGGGTGTGGGGTGTGTCTTAAGCCGGCACATTGTCTGGCTATCGAAATGGTCGACGGGACGGCGCATGTGCGTGAAGAGGACTGTTTAGGTTGCGGAACGTGTTCTGTCTTATGTCCTGTGCAGGCGATAGCGATGCACGAAGCGTAGACGATGGCAGGTCTGGATGTTCTCAGTAGACAGTACGGCCGAAGAGGCAGCACTGTTGTCCCCACGTCTTGCCCTCAACAATTCAGTTCTCCAGCGTGAACGGTGGATAGCGGTCGGTAATCAACAGGATGGCGTATGCCTCGACCCTTAAGGTCCACCGATTCACACCCACTACGTAGTCGAAGAGGGAGCGAGGGTATCTGCCCGTAAAAAGGATGGCGAACCAGGCGATGACAACGCACACAATCGCTCCGATCCACAGGAAACACAGCACGATCCAGTGAGGGAGCGCCAGCAGCCACTTGACGATCGGCAATCCCCGGCTGAGTTGCTGAGCATCGGGGTAGTCGAAGTCCAGGTGGACCGCCTGCTCCTCGTCGGTAGAGGGGTACTCGTCCCGAAGCAGAAGGGCATAGGCCGCCACACGCATGAGGAACCGGGACAGCTGTAGGTTCCAGTCGAACCACCAGCGTGGATACTTCTTGCGAAAGAGGATCATGAGCAGCAGTGGAAGGAAGAGGAAGCCGCCCGCGCCCCAAGACCACGCCCAGGACTCACCTCCGCCTCCCGAGGCTCTCCAAGACCACTCGTAAGACTCACCTCCGCCTCCCGAGACGATCAAGGCCGCGACGATACCGATGGGGATGATCCACAGGAACCGAAAGAAGCTGGTCAGTCGATTGAGCTGCCGGTCGGGGTAGTCGACATCGAAGGTCAGAGGGTACGGGGGTTGTGGGGGATACGGAGGGGGCGGCGGGTAGTTGTCGGCCGGCGATATCTCAGCGCTTGGTGGATTCTGGTTCCCGGGTTGTTCCATGACGCACCTCCACGTAGTAGCAGTTGCCGCTCATGTTCTGACCATCCGTGCGACCGGCGCATCAGGCCGGTCGCGCAGGACGAGGCGCTCGCCTTCGGGCCACCAAGCACGAAGACCCACCGCCATGGTAGGTTCACTCGAGCGGCCGGTCAATGAGATCGCATGGTGATGGGTGAGGCAGTGACGCACGCCGGCAAATATATCGTCTAGCTCTCCCGGACTATCCCCTCAGCCCTATCGGTGACCTGCCACCTACCTTCACTACCCAGTGGCAGACCGAGCCGTGTGAATTACGCGACCCACACTTCTCTCCGGTTGACAGTCCGCTGTGTCCACCTAGAATTAGAAATATCGGGGAGAGGAGTTTTCTCTTCACCTGTTTGCTAAGGACGGCCATCACGATGGGACAGCAGCGCATCAGGCGGTTCTTGTAAGGCTGATCGGTCGAAGGGGGAGCTTGGATGGCTACAGTCGAACACAAGACTCATATCAAGACCACTATGGACAAGGCCTTCGACTACATCGTCGAGCCGGCCAATAGACCGAACTGGCTGGGAAGCGTCATGTCCGTCTCCGACATCTCCGCGGGCCCGACCGGGATCGGCACGACGTGGATGGAGAAGCAGAAAATCGCCGGAAAAGTGTTCGAGTACAAATGCAGGATGACTGAGTTCGATAGACCCAACAAGTGGGCCATGGACTTCGGGATGATGGGGGTCAGAGGCAAACTGATGAACTCCTTCGAAGCCGAGGACGATGGCCGCATCCTGATGTATCTGGCTATCGACTACTCCTTGCCCGGCTCTATCTTCGGTCAGCTTGCCGACCGTCTCCTATTCGAGAGAATCTTCGAGAAGACCTGCCGGGAGAATGCTGTCACGGTGAAGATGATACTGGAGGGTTGAAGTCGACCGGCGCTCCCCGATTCGCAGGGATTCGGCAATCAAGCAGTTCACGCCGGGGTTGAGAAGCCCGGGGCGCGATGAACTGCTTGTGACGCATCTCGGGCGAAGAGGTGTCCGCTACTCAGTCACTCGAGCGGACGGTCCCGAGGCTCCTTGTATCTGACGGTCGTCTCGATCGTTTCGGAGGCCACTTCGATGCCGGCTTCTCGCAATCGCTCCAGGACCCTGCGAGAGAAGCCGTCCTTGATAGACCGCGCCATACGCACCGGCACTACGAACCGGGCGGCCAATTCGACCCAGTTGTCGGTCATGCGCACGAACACGTGCGGTTCCACCTCGATGCGCGGCACGGGGTAGCGTTTGAGCATCGTGCGCATGGCCTGTTGGGCTCCATCCGAGCGAGAGACGGCCTCGGCTTCTTCGAGCATGATCTTCTCGGCCGTCATCCAGTCGGCTCCGTGAGGAATGGGAACCGTCATCTCCTCCCAGATGTACTCAAAAGTGGCCGAGTAGTTGAAAACGGGGTCGGTGAAGGTCTTTTTGTTGGAGACAGCCACGATCCTGCCCGTGTACTGACGCCCCCGGACCCAACTGTCTGAGCCCGCGGGGGAACCGATCTCCATGACCTTGGTCCGCAGAAGGGTGATGTCGATCACATCTCCCCGTACGCCCGCGATCTCGATGCGGTCGCCGATCCCATAGATACCACCCGAGATGATGTTCACCCAACCCGCGACCGCTCCGATGACCTCCTGCAGGGCGAAGGCGGTCCCTGCTCCAAGCAGGCCGATCACCAGACCGAGTTGACCGGCGAATGGGCGCCAGATGAAACCGATGGCTATGAGTGCAAGAAGTGCGATGACGTATCCTGATATCTTTCTCGAGTGATAGCGGGCCAGGGGATCGTCCACCCTCCAGCGGAGCAGCAACCTCACCCCGAAACCGATGATGAGGGCGACGACCACCACGACGGCGGTGGTCACCAGGCGGCCGCCCACCGTCTCGCTGTCGATAAGCAGGTCCATGAATGAGCCCATCGGAGTCACCTCGTGGATGATCGGGCGCGTCGAGATATCGGCACCCTATCGTCGCCTCTGGTCATGACCGGCCTGCCGGTCCCCCGGCAAGCCGCCGGTTTCCGGCTCCGCGGCCGCCGGCCCGGGTAAGCCGGAGCCCGCCCGTCATGCATTCCTAGCTTACTTCGTCGATTGTATCCTTGGGCGTCTCGATGACGACGATGTGCGCTCCGTCGACCATTCTCTCCGAGGTGGAGAAGACCGGATCTTGGAGCCCTCGGGCCGGATCATCGATGAAGACCTGGGTCTCGGGCCCGAGACCCTGCGCTTTCTCAAAGTGATCCAGCAGTCGCTTGACTTCACCGAGTGTCATGGTGCTCCCCTCCTTGTGGACCCAGTGGGGCAGCGGCCCGCCTTCGCCTGTCGATATATCCAGAGTAGCGCGAATGGAACTCGGATGGGTCGTCAAGGGTATACGGTCTTCGAGAGAACCAGCGCATCATGCCCGGGCAGGATCGTGCCTCCAAGGTCCCTTAACCGGTCCAGGCTTTCGTAGTACTCCCTCAGGTCCAGGTAGAGCGGTCCGGGCCAGAACGAATCGCCCTTGGGAACCTGCATGTTGACGTAGTGGGCTATCGTGTCTCCCGCCAAGATGAACAGACCGCCCTCCGTGTCCACGAGTACGGCCTGGCTCCCGGGAGAGTGTCCCGGGGTTACGATCACCCTGACGCCGTCCGCGATATCAGCATCGCCATCCAAGAAATCAAACTTCGTGGTTGATAGGTCGACATCATATGCCGGTCTGTGCGCGGGAAGGGGATGGAGCGCGTACTCCAATTCCCTCCTCTGGACCACAAACCGGGCGTTTGGGAGGAAGTGGTTGCCGGCGCAGTGGTCGATGTGCAGGTGGGTATTCACGACCAACTGAATCTCTTCAGACGCTATGTCGAATCTCCCGAGCTGAGCCTCTATGGTCTGTTCCGGCGTCCGTTTGAATTGACCCTCCAGATCCTCTTTGTCCATCGCTCCGAAACCGGTATCGACCAGTATCGTCTGGTCCTCACTTCGAAGCAGCCAGGCGAGAACAGCGGTATCCATATTGTCTCCCGGCGGCGACAGGAGGAGAGCCTGCGAGATGTTCCTCACCGCCGTCGCAAGCACCAGGGGCGCTATCGTCCAGTTCTTGTGTGCCATCTCGTAGTCTCCCTCCGGATAGTCAGCGTACAAGCGTTCACCATGCCTACTTAAAGCTTATCGCAGTTGCTGCTAATTCGGGGGAACGAACGTTCGTATGCTCAGATGTTTCTTATGATCCAGTCCCAGATGGTGGGCTCGGTGTCCACGGAGGGGGTTAGCTCCAGCCAAGACCAGGTTCGAGTCTCGCCTTCGGCATCGCCGGATTTGCAGGTCTAACCAGGAGTTGACGATGTAGAAGACCCCAAAGATACCGGTGCCTATAGATATAAGCGGGAGGGGCTCGTGCCTGTCGGTCGAGAGGCCGATGGGCACGAGAGAAGGCACTCGTCGTAAGCACGCTCGCGTCCCGCGCCCTTCGGCCTAGCCCACTGTGTCGCCTGTGTCATGCCGCCTGCTGCCGTCACCCTGCCGATATGCTGGGCAAGAAGGTCACAATCACGGGGAAAGCGATAATCAGCACTACAAAGCCGAGTTCCACGAGCAGGAAGGGGATGACGCCTCGAAATATCTTCCCGATGGGGATGTCCGGCGCGATGCCCTTTATGACGTAGAGGGTCATCCCCACCGGCGGGCTGATCATCCCCACTTCGACGACCATGACGATCAGGACCCCGAACCAGATGGGGTCGAAACCGAGCTCCACGATTAGCGGAAAGAACACGGGGATGGTGAGCAGCACCGCCGATATCGCGTCGATGATGGTACCGAGGAGTACATACACGATTATGATGATGATCATCACCAGGATCGGCGGAAGTCCCAGTCCACTCACCCAACCGGCCAGTTCCATCGGAATGGTCGACACGGCCAGGAACGAATTGAGGACCAACGCTCCCATCAGGATGGTGAAGATCATACCCGTAGTACGGAGGGTCTGTACCAGAGCCTTCTTCAGACCTTGCCAGCTGAGCCGTCTCCGGAGGAGCGACAGCACCAGCGCACCGAGAGCTCCCGCGGCGCCGGCCTCAGTGGGTGTGAACCACCCGATGATTAGTCCAAGGATGACGAGAACGAGGAGGACGACCATCTCCACGGAGTCGGTGGTGGCTGCCAGCTTCTCTTTCGGAGTGGTCTTCTCTCCTGCCGGCGCGAGTTCGGGGTTGAACCGAGCGCGGATGTAGATCATCAGCATGAACAGCAACGTGAGAATGATCCCGGGCACCAACCCGGCTACGAAGAGTTTGGTGATGGACTGCTGGGTCATGATGCCGTACATGATCAGCACGCCGCTCGGCGGGATGAGGATCCCGAGTCCACCACCCGCCGCTAGACAACCGGTGGCGACTCCTACGTCATACTTGTACTTTCGCATCTCCGGCACGGCGACGAGGCCGATGGTGGCCGCAGTGGCGATGCTCGAAGCACTGGCGGCGGCGAAAAAGGCGCAGGCGCCAAGACTCGCGATAGCCAGTCCGCCTCGTAGCCGGCCTATCCAGGTGTATACGAGCCTGAAGAGACTCTGGCCCATGCCTGCCTCCAGGCAGATCTCTGCCATCAGCAGAAAGAGAGGAAGCACGGCGTAGTCATAGCTGGTGATGAGGCCATAGGGGACCGAGAACAAGACCTGAAAGGCGCCACTGAGGTGCACCACGTAGGCGAACCCGAAGAACCCAACGGCAAGCATGGTGTATCCGATGGGCATGCCTATGAACATCAGGACGAGCAGCGCTGCCAATCCGACCAAACCCGCGATGATGGGGGTCATCGTTTGGCCGCCTTCCGAACAGCGCTGACGATGTCTCGCAGGAGCACTAGGAAGAGCAGCAGGAGTCCTATCGCCCAGAGATACTTGATCGGAGACGTGGGTGCCGAGACCACCAACGTCACCTCGCCAAAACTGGCCGCGTAGTGGGCCTCTTTGAAGGCTATGTATACGACGAACCCCACGATCGCCAGGCCCAGCAGGAACGTGAATGCGTCGAAGAGCCCTCTCATCCGCGGTGGCAGGTGCGAAGCGAGCACGTCCACCACCACGTTCCGTTTCTCCCGTGCCGCATACGGTATGGCGATTGCTGCGCCAACTGCTACGCTGAGTCCCGCGATCTCGATGGTGCCTACTATGGGACTGCCGACCCATCGCCCGAACATGTTGAAAGACACGACAACCATCAGCACGAGGAGCGCTACAGAGCCAACTATCAACAGAAGCTTGACCAAGCACCCTTCATATGTGGCCCAACGCATAGACGTCTTCTCTCCTTGTACAAATCACGGACTGCCCGGGTCACGCGGGAATCGATCCAGCATGGCCCGGGCAGTCTCTTTTGTAGCGACTTCAGGCAGTCGCTATACTTGAGTGACTAATTCGCCGAGTAGAAGTGGGCACGCTCGAGTGCGAAGTTGACCAGCTCAGTGCCCGGGAAGCCCTTTCCGTCCAGATCTGCTGCTATGGCATCGAAGGCAGGTCGCACGGCGGCGTCCCACCTCTTCTG
>ERZ747221.3143-NODE-3143-length-13577-cov-4.989185_pt1 | contig 13577 bp, 12 predicted proteins | sample MGYA00374949_ERZ747221 | MGnify/ENA primary metagenome ERZ747221 (study PRJEB28779, sample SAMN05720172) | bioreactor metagenome | isolation source: Anaerobic biogas reactor | place: USA:Washington, USA | collected 2015-08-08 ... | reverse complement strand
CGGATGCGGCAGGTGATCAGGTTGGTCACCAGCAGGTAATCAAGGTCCTTTTGGTAATCACCAAATGACAATATGACATGCTTGCCCTTGTCCAGGTTGAGGATGATCTCACCCAGTGTGTCTGCCGCCGGGCTTTCCACGATATAAGGACTTTCAAACAGGCGCCCCATCTTGCTGTGCAGCCCCTCCGCCGCCGCCACGTTGATGCCCGCCTGGTTGGCCCAGGCTTCCACGCTATCATCCGCTGGCACCTTTTTACCGCTTTCTTCATCCACAACCTTTGCCCCGCTGCGCATGGCTTTGAATGCGCTGAACCAGTTGCGCTCGCCAAAGTCACGCTCCAACCCCGCCAGGGTGGTGGCGGTGGTGTCACGCAGGTTCATTTCACCGCTCAGCATCAAAATATCCTCCCCCCGGATATCCGCCTCGGCGATCTCAAGGGTGTAATCGGGGCTCATATCCCTGAAACTGGTGTCTGCCCCCAGCCCCACCAGCCTGACCTTGCCGGGGAACTTGGCTTTCAGCCCGGGCACTGCCAATCCGGTGTCGGAGGAGATATCATCCGGGCCGTATTCGTTGTGCATGTCAAAGATCAGCGTCGATGCATGGTCGGCATGGATCAGCCCCGCCAGGATCACACGCGTCAAAAAGCTCTTTCCCGTGCCGGTGGCGCCAAAAATGCCCGACGAACGCTGCACGAACTTGTCCAGGTCCAGTGCCACCGGGTGCCCCTGTTCGCGCGTTGTGCCGATGCGGAACAGCTCCTTGCCGTTCTCCTCGCCGAATATCTCGGCAATGTCCCCTGCCGATGCCAGTTTGACCTCGGTGTGGTGTTGGGGGATGGTTTTGACCGGGATGGGGCGTGCATCCTCGGGGTGTGCCTTGCGCCATTCATCATAGCCTGCGGAACCGGGCTCGGGACCCATGTCCAACATCAATGTGGATAGCACCGACAGGTTAGTGAAAAGCGTCTGCCCGTGCAAAAGGCTGGCAAGCATGGGCGGCAGGCGGTTCTCGCTCTGCTCATCGGCAAAGCGCGGGTCTGTGGCCCCCAGCAGCATGTCGGTCACCAGCCCGTAAAAGCGCAAATTGCCGCTCTCCATCACCACGAAGGCCCCCTCCTGCACCTGCTGGGCGGGGATGGTCAGGCGCACGCTCAGGTTCTCCTGCAGCCCGCCGCCCACCACGTAGCCGATACTGTGTTGATCATGGTCGTCCGTGTAATTTTGCATCATATCGCTCATTTTCTCCCTCCCTATGCCACCCAGTCCGGGTCAATGTTGGCCAGTGCCCCCAAAACGTTGGTCAGCGTGGTGTGGTCGTCGCGCAGCAGGGTGATCAGTTCACGCGCCGCCTCCCCGAACCACTGCGCGTTGCCTGCTGCCAAATGGGCTGTCTGGGCCTGTTTGAGGTGCGCCGCCAAGAGCTCTCCGACCGGCAGGGTGAATGCCCGCAATATGTGCCGGAAGTAGCCAAAACGCCCGCTGGAGGTGAAGCGCACCAGTTCCGCCGGCGAACACAGGTAGATCGTATCCAGCGAAAGTGGGGGGCGCGGCGGCAGCAGGTGGTAGATCGCCAGTTCCTCGCGGTAGCCGACGGTCAAAACGCTGATTTCTACCGGCAAATTGCGGTTGTAGCGGTTGTCGGCGCCATATTCCGGTGGCAGGCTGACCCCCGAGACCAGCTGCCTGACCAGCCCGTCATCGGCGATGCTGATGTTGGCGATCAGTCCATAAACATCGATCTTCTCGTTCAGTTCCACGCGCACCAGTGCGCCAAAGGCCGGCGCATCCAGCTCGGAAACGCGGCAACCCGCCACGAATTGCGCGTTATCCGCGCGCAGCAGCTTGCCGATTGTGATCTTGCTTTCATTCATCAGGTCTTTCCCTCCCGGTGATCATTTTGTTGGCTTGTTTGTTGGACTGCATCCCCAGCGGGATGCCCTCTGTGCTGTATGCTTCCATCAAGAGGCGCTCGACCTCTTCGTGCTCGTTCAGTTGGATCACCGCCAGCTCGTGCGCACGGTGCAGGATGTAGGGATAGGGGTGCAGGTCCAGAACGCGCGTCTCGCGCAGGATGGCGGCATGCAGCAGGTTGATGCGCTCCTCAAAACGCACCATCCAGCCCGGTATCTCCACCTTCACCAGGTAAGGCGCTCCCTTTGTGCCGATGTTGAGGTAGAAAAAGTGCACCGCCAGGTCGTTTTCGCTCTTGCGGTCCTGGGTGGAGATCACCTCGAAGACTGCCGAACGCTCCCCCGGTTCCGTCAGCACGTTTTGCAGCAGCGCGGCGTCCGATATGCCCTTGTAATAGCGCGTCTTGCTGTCATAACCGGCTCTTTCGTTCTCTGGCAAGGCTAAAAGGCTGAACATGCGCCCCAAGAGGTCCGAGCCCGGCTTGTCGATATAACCGGCGCACATCACCCCCTGCTCGGCGAGCGCTTTGTAGGCCGCATAGATCTCATTGGCAAGTGGCGGGATCTGCTGGTTGGTGCGCGAGCCCATGTAAAGCCCCAACAGCCCGTCGGTCAGTGCGATGACCGGGCTCTGCAGGTCGGCGGCGTGCTCCAGCAGTGCCAGCCGCTCGGCGTGGTCGCGCCACAGTGACACCATGTCCTCGTTGACCAGCATGCCGTCCTCGAACAGCTCGCCATAGTCGACCAGGCGGCTGTGCATGTGCGTGTCGGGCGCTTCACTGCTGCCCATCCGCGCGGTGATCACGCCAACGTTAACCACACAGTAGGGCAGCGCTTTGTGCCGGCTGGGCTGGATCTGTGAGCCGTCCGCCGCCATGATCGTGTAGTTGGGGGGCAGGCTGGGGCACGGGCGGTGCGTCAGCAGGGGCTCATCCGTCGGGCAGGCACACCACAATCGTCTTGCCTGTTCCGCGGCATGGCGGATCTCGGCACGCAGTTTGACCACCTGCGTCGACGAGGATTCAAAGACCTGCCACAGCTCATTTTCCAGGCTGGACTGTTGAGCCGTGTGGGTCTTGACCTGTTGCGTGTAAGCTGCCAGGGCTTGCTTGACCTGGACAAAATTGACTGGCATGACATTCCCTCCGACTTGTCGTTTGATCCTGGGTGTAATTATATCGAAGTTATGGTCATTTCTCGCAGTTTGGTAGGTTGGGTTGAGGGCGATAAACATGAAACCATACCTTTGCCACCCCCAAAATGCCTTACCTGGCGTGCCCGAAACCCAACACTCCGCCACCCCATCACACGTTTGTTGGGTTTCGGAGACCGGTTGGTTGAAAAACGTTCCTTGCACTGTCAGAATCCTTGTTTCGACTCCTCAACCCAACCTACCCCGACACACCTTGTCAAACCATGCAATAGTTGGGTTTCGGAGACCGGTCCGCCCCCACTCACTGGTAAAATTGAACCCATGACCCAAACGCCCACCCTCACCCTGCAAGCCGCGCGCAACCTGGCCCTCGCCGCCCAGGGGCTGCTCACCCCGCCCGCCGAACCCGCCAGCAAAGCCGCCCTGCTGCAGGCCATCCGCCGCCTGCACGCCCTGCAGATCGACACCATCAACATCGTCGAGCGCGCTCCTTACCACACGCTCTTCACCCGCGTGGGCACCTACCCCAAAGCCTGGCTGGAAGAACTGTTAGCCGAAGGGCAGCTCTTTGAATACTGGGCGCATGCTGCCTGCTTTTTGCCGATTGAAGACTACCCCATCTACCGCCGCGTCATGCTGGATGACCGCGTCGGTTGGGATAATATCAAGCAGTGGGGCAGTGAGAACCAACCGGTGCTGGACGCTGTCCTCAATCATATCCAGCAGAACGGCCCCGCCCGCTCGGCCGATTTTGAACGCTCCAAGAACGGCGGCGGCTGGTGGAACTGGAAATCCGAAAAAGTTGCCCTCGAATACCTCTTCACCAAAGGCGACCTGATGATCGCCCGCCGCGAGAAGTTCCAGCGCGTCTATGACCTGCGCGAGCGCGTCCTGCCCGCCTGGGATGACAGCCGCGCTCTGCCTTACGCAGACGCCCTGCAGCGCCAGGTTCTCAATGCAGTCAAGGCGCTGGGTACAGCCCGCGAGGACTGGGTGGCGACCTATTTCTACCTGCCCAAAGAGCCGGTCAGCAGTCTCCTCAAACAATTGTCTGCTGATGGTCAGCTCACCCCCATCAGCGTGGAGGGTCTTAACAGCAAGCCCTTCTACCTGCACCCGGATAATCTTGATTTGCTCGGCCAGGCTTTGCATAACGACCTGCCCGCCACCCATACGGCCATCCTCTCGCCGTTTGACAACCTGGTCAATGACCGCGCCCGCACCAAGGCGCTCTTCAACTTCGATTACACCATTGAGTGCTATACCCCCTCAGCCAAACGCGTCTACGGCTACTTCTGCCTGCCCATCCTGTGGCGCGGGCAGCTGATCGGGCGGGTGGATGCCAAAGCCTGGCGCAAGGAGCGCACCCTCGAGGCGATCAGCCTCTACCTTGAACCCGGGGTGACCATCAATGACCAGTTGATCGAAGACCTGCGCCAGGTGCTGCAGGCTTACGCCGCCTGGCAGGGCCTGGACGAGGTGCGCATCACCCGCACCCAGCCCGAAGGCCTGAAGGAGCACCTATCATGATCGTGCAGCCCATTTTCGTGATGTGCTACCTGCAGCGCGATGATCAGCTGCTGATGATCCACCGCAACAAGGCGCCCAACAAGGGCAAGTGGAACTGCGTGGGCGGGCATATCGAGCCGGGTGAGACGCCCCTCCAGGCCTGCCTGCGCGAAGTGTGGGAAGAGACCGGTTTCACCATCGCCGCCCCCACTTTCCACGGGCTGCTTACCTGGGAAGGTTTCGAGATCCCGCTGGGCGGTCTTTACATCTTCTCCTGCCCGGCACCCGATGGGCTGGAGCCTGTCTCCAACAACGAGGGCGACCTGGAGTGGAAGACGGTCCAATGGGTCCTGAGCGCGGACGAGGTCGTCGACAACCTGCACCTGGTCACGCCCCACGTCCTGGCACAGGAACCGCCAATGCAGTATCATTTCATTTACCAGGACATGCAGATGTGCGGCTCACAGTTCAGCCCCCTGCCCGACTGGGTGGACATCCACCGGCCTTTAACCTGACCATTCCTGCGAAAGGAGACCCTGCCATGGAATACAAGAGAGATGACTTCCTGATCAGCACCGACAAGAGCCACCTGCAGATCGATGTGATCCTCCAGTACCTGCAGAACAAAGCCTACTGGGCTTTGGAACGCCCGACCGCTATCATTGAGAAGTCCATCGCCAATTCACTGTGTTTCGGGCTGTATGACGGGGACCAACAGGTGGGCTTTGCCCGCGTGGTGACCGACCTGGCGACCTTCGCCTACCTGTGCGACGTTTTTGTGCTGGATGACTGGCAGGGGCGCGGGCTGGGCAAATGGCTCATTGAGACAGTGGTGTCTTACCTGGATGAGCACGGCGTCTCATGGACCATGCTGGCAACGCGTGATGCGCATGAACTATATGGCGAATACGGGGGATTTCAGAAACTCTACCTGCCGGAGAAGTGGATGGGGCGCTCCAACCCCAACCTGCTGCGGGCGCAACCGGACGACGGCATCATCGAGATCTGAGTTCGGGGGAAGCGGTCAACCTTGCAGGGTGAACTGGTGCGTGACCTGGTATTCACCGTTGGGCAACTCGCTGAAATAGGCCAGGTTGTCAATTTTCATTGTGCAGTCAAAGTGCTTGCTACGCAAAAAGCGCAACACAGCCGGCAGCTGGGCATTGCTCAGGTCCTGGTAAGCAAAAGTGATGTGTGGGCGCCACAGCGGCGGGCTGTAGAGCACGTTCTGCCCGCTTGACAATGGCAGAACGCGTTGCCAGACGTGCAGGTGGGTGCGCAGCAGGTGCGGACGGCGCAGCACCCGGATGTAGACGACCGGGCTTTCGCCTTCGAACACCCCGATGCCCCTGGCGATCACCTCGAAGGGGCGGGTATGGGCGGCAAGCTCTTCCAGGGCTGGGAAAAGCGCCTGTTCAGCGTAGCTTTCGGCTACCTGGTAGGAAAAGTGCGGCAGGGGGGTGATGTTGACGCCCTTGATGCCAAAATGTGCTTCCAATTCACCCCACAGGGCGGTGATGCGGTCAAAATAGGGCTGCGGCAGGATCGAAACCAGTCCCGGCATGATTGTTTCTCGCTTTGTTTTACCAGTTTACGCCATTATATCAGGCCTGGACGCTTATGCTAAAATGCATGCATCAGATCATGAAACGCTTGTTGTTCAGTATTACTAGTATTTTGATGTACATTGGCTGTTTATCAGCCTGCCGACCGCTGGCTGTTCCCACCTTACCGCCCGATTCACCGCTGCCGGATCTATCAAGTACCCCATGGCTGGATAGATCAACATGGTGGCGCCCACAGCCGGGTTTGGCCTGGCAGACGCAGTTCAGCGATCCCCTGGAGATCATCCCCGGCATCCAGGTCTATACCCTGGACCTGTATGAGACCACACCAGAGCAGGTGGCTGAGTTGCATGCCCGGGGAGCAAGGGTGGTGTGTTATATCAGCATGGGTTCCTGGGAGGATTGGCGGGTTGATGCCGACCTGTTCCCGGAAAGCGTCTTAGGCAACAAATACCGCGGTTGGCCTGGAGAACGCTGGCTGGATATCCGCCGGGTGGATCTGCTGGCACCGATCCTGTCTGCCCGCCTGGACCTGTGTGCGGCAAAGGGTTTTGATGGTGTAGAACCCGACAACCTGGATGGGTTCCTCAATAAGACCGGTTTTGCTCTCACTTATGATGATCAGCTGGCATTTAACCGCTGGGTGGCAGACCAGGCGCATGCCCGTGGGTTGTCAGTTGGCTTGAAGAACGACCTCGACCAGGTAGCTGACCTGGTGAAATGGTTTGATTGGGCTGTGGTGGAGGAATGCCTGGTGGAAGGCACCTGTGACCTTGCCAGCCCCTTCCCCGTTGATGGCAAGCCAGTAGTCATGATGGAATATACAGACCAGCGAGTGGACCGCGAAGAAATGTGCCGTGTGGCAGCCAGGCTGGGCTTAAGCGCCATGTTGAAAGACCGTGAACTGACTGCCTGGCGCGAGGGCTGCCCTTAGCGGGCTTGAGGTCACCCCAGACTCATGATATGATGCATAACAATGACTGAAAACAGGCCAAATCCCTTGCCCGGCAAGGGTCAAATCTCCATTCCAGGGGCTCCTTCAAAGCCGGAAGGCGAAGATGAAGTTGAGCAGACCCTGACCCTCTGGCAGAAACTGCAGCAGATGCACCTGTCTGATCTGGTGACCAGGTCTGGCATGGTGCTGGCAACGCTTACATTATCATTGCTGGTGATCTGGGTGATGGGGCGCTACTACCCCCACAGCATCAGCCGCTCCGACCTGCTGACACGCGGCAGCGCACTGCCTGCTGTCACACCCATCGCCGCCGCTGAGCTGCCCGAGCTGTCACTTTTACCTGCAGATGCAGGCGGGGGCGGTTTGTCGCGCCAGGCATCCCTGCACACCATCCTGCCATCCCGCGGGCGCAATGAGATGCTGGCATACACCGTTGTGCCGGGCGATACGCTCTTCTCGATCGCCGAGCATTTTGGACTGCAGCCTGAAACGATCCTGTGGGGCAACCGCTACACCCTGGGCGAAGACCCGCACACCATCTACCCCGGCCAGGTGCTCAACATCCTGCCGATGGACGGCGTGATCCACAAGTGGAGCGCTGGTGAGGGCCTTAACGGGGTGGCCGGTTTTTATGAAGTGACCCCCGAAACCATCATCAACTATGCCCCCAACGGGCTGAACATGGCGACCATCGGCGACCTGGCTGACCCCAACATCCCCGAAGGCAAAATGCTGATCATCCCCGGCGGCAGGGGCGTTTTCACCGACTGGCGCACCCCACGCATTACACGCACCGACCCGGCGCGGGCATCCTACGTTGGGGCGGGGGCCTGCAGCGGTTCTTACAACGGCATCAGCGGCACGCTGAATTTCTTCTGGCCGACCAACACCCGCTACCTCTCGGGTTATGATTATTCACCCGCCACCAACCATTTCGGCATTGACATTGCCGGCGAAACGGGTGACCCGATCTATGCGTCTGACAGCGGCGTGGTGGTCTATGCCGGCTGGAATGACTGGGGCTATGGCGAGATGATCGTGATCGACCACGGTTTCGGCTGGCAGACGCTTTATGCTCACCTCAGCGTGGTCAACGTGGGCTGCGGGCAGGAGGTCTACCGCGGTGATGTGATCGGCCTGATGGGCTCCACTGGCAACTCAACCGGTTCACACCTGCATTTCGAGATCCGCAGTGACGAATACGGGCGGGTCAACCCCTGGGACATGCTGCAGTAGCCTTTCCAGCAGGGGATGCAGGCACAAGGTCGTTGTGCTACAATAATCTTATGAACACCAAGATCAAAGACATCCGTCCCTCGCCCATCGCCGGTGCCTGGTACCCGGGCAACCCGCAGAAACTGCGCACCTCGGTCGAAGGCTACCTGGCGGAGGCGGACACGCCAACCCTGCAGGGCGAAGTGCTTGGCCTGGTCGTGCCGCACGCCGGGCACATCTACTCCGGCCCGGTTGCAGCCTGTGCCTTCAACGCGGTCCGCGGCAGGTCCTATGACAGCGTCTTGATCGTCTCACCCAGCCACCAGTATTACCGCGAACCCATCCTGACCAGCGCCCACCAGTCCTATGCCACGCCCCTGGGCACTGTCGAAATTGACCGCCAGGCTGTGAATGCCATCGACCGCCACCTTTTGGGCAACCTGGGCTTTGGCCTGACCCCGGTGGCATATGACGAGGAGCACTCGCTGGAGATCGAGCTGCCTTTCCTGCAGGTTGCATTGGAAACATCCTTCACACTCATTCCCATCATGCTGCGCGACCAGTCGCCAAAAACTGCCCGCGCCCTGGCGGAGGCGATCGCCGCTCAGGTCAAGGGTCAAAACACCCTGCTGGTGGCATCCAGCGACCTTTCGCATTTTCACACCGAGACCCAGGCCAACAAACTTGACCAGGCCATCCTCGACCAGGTTGCCGCATTGGACCCCGACGGGCTCTACCGGGTCATGGCGGATGGCAGGGGCGAAGCCTGCGGGCTCGGACCGATCGCGGCGCTGCTGTGGGCGGCAAAAGAACTCGGTGCGGAGCATGCCGCAGTCATTCGGCATGCCACCTCAGCGGCGGTCACCGGTGACCGCAGCTCCGTGGTTGGCTACGGCGCGGCGATCATCACGCGCAGCGCCTGAGATTGCATTCAGACAGGCCGGGGAAATGAGCAACAAGCTTACCACCATCACCAAAACGCTCCTCCTCCTGCTGGGCTGCCTTGCGCTGCTCCTGAGCGGCTGCCAGGCAAAAGAGTTCATCGGGCGCCCGACCGTCATCCCGACCCACACGCCCACCCAGACCCTCACCCCGACGCGCACGCTCACCCCGACCCTCGTGCCCACCATCACCCCAACCCAAACGCGCACGCCCACCGCAACCCTGACCCCCTACCCCAGCCTGACCCCCACGCCAACCGCCACGCAAGTCACCCCCAGGCCGGCGGAACTTTTCCCCCTATTGGACGCAGACGGCAAAGTCATCGACTGGTCATATGCCTACGTGACCGCTATTGGCTTTGGCGAAGACGAACAGGTCAACCAGCTCTCCGCCATGCTGGCATTCCGGCTGATGGACCGCGCTGTCTACCGCCATTCGCTGCGCTTCAATGGTCAGGATGTCACCCTCTACTTTTTGAACGTGGTGCACGACTTCAACGGCACGCTCGTTCCCCTGGCGCTGGTGATCGGCGGCACCTTTGGGCGGGATGTGCCGCTCGAACTGATCCCGGCGGATGGCTCGGCTTACCTGCAATTGCTGCAACTGGATGCCACTGACCGCCTGGACCCCTACCTGGTGCACCGCCAGGCCAACCTGCCATTTGAGCGGCGCAGCCTGGTGTTGGACGAGATGCTGCTGACCACTTTTGAAAAATTGCTGCCAACACTACCGGATGAACTGATCATCCTCGCTGAACACCCCATCCTTTTCCCGCGCAACGACTGGCAGCAGGCTAAGCTGGATATGACACGCATCAGCGCCTATACCGCCCGCTACTACCCCTTGTTCGAGCTGGATGCCTATGACCGCATCGTTGACCAGAGCGACTTTGCCTATGCCCTGCGCGACTACCTGCTCAAGCGCAGCGACCTGCCGGCGGGCATCTACTTCTACCCCAGCCAGGTGCTCGTCCTGGTTACGCCATGAGCTTGCCATCCCGGCGCTGCGAACTGGGCGGCAGTCGATCCTGAACGAGGGTAAAATTCAAGCATGCCGCAATATATTGCCGTAAGCGTCAACCTGGCGAACATAGACCAGGTCTTCCATTACCACATCCCTGCCGAATTGGAGGGCAGCATCCAGCCCGGGTCGCTGGTGGTGGTGCCGTTCGGGCGCCAGGTGGTGCAGGGCGTGGTGCTGGGCTTCCTGGACGAGCCGGAGGTGCCCCAGACACTGCCGGTGATGAGCATTTTGGACGAGCAGCCTGTGCTGACAGCGCTGCAGATCGCGCTGGCTAAATGGATGGCCGATGCCACCCTGGCACCGCTCAGCGCCTGCGTGGGGCAGATGATCCCCCCGGGGCTCTCGCGGCAGGCCGACATCCTGGTCAGCCCGGCGCAGGTGCCCGAACAGGCGCTGGCTGAACTGCCCGAACTGCAGCGCAGCATCCTGACCCTGCTCAAAAAGCGCGGTGCACTGCGCGGCGCCCAGTTGGAGGCAGCTTTCAAACATGTCAGCTGGCGCCCCAGCCTTCTGTCGCTGAAGAACCGCGGCTTCGTGCACACCACCAGTGTGCTGCCCGCCCCGCGGGTCAGCCCAAAAACCGTGCGCAGTGCCCAGCTTGCGGTTCCCACTGAAGAAGTGGGGCGCCTGGCAGCAGAAAGCGACCTTGCCAGCGCGGCTGCCCAGAGGCGGCTGGCGGTTTTGCAACTCCTGGCATCTGAACCCCTGCCGGTGGCCTTTTCGTGGATCTATGCCCAGGCGGGCGCCAATTATGCTGACCTCAAGAAACTGGTCGAGCAGGAACTGATCCTTTTTAATGAAACAGAAGTGTGGCGCGACCCGCTGGAGGAGATCCGCCTGGAGCCTGACCAGCCGCCCGTACTGACCCCCGACCAGCAGGCAGCCTGGGAGCACATCCGGCAGGTCTTGCAGGAGGCCGCACAGGGTTTGACCCAAAAGCCGATCCTGCTGCATGGTGTGACCGGCTCGGGCAAGACTGAGATCTACATGCGGGCGGTAGCCGAAACGCTCAAAGCCGGGCGCCAGGCGCTGGTTTTGGTGCCCGAGATCGCCCTGACCCCCCAGGCGGTGCGCCGTTTCATGGCACGCTTCCCCAACCGCGTGGGCATCTACCACTCCAAACTTTCGGCTGGCGAACGCTACGACACCTGGCGGCGGGCACGCAAGGGTGACCTGGGCGTGGTGATCGGCGCACGCAGTGCCCTGTTCATGCCGCTGCCGGATATCGGGCTGGTGGTTCTTGACGAGTGCGACCAGGATTCGTATGACCAGTCTGACCAGTTGCCCTTTTACCACGGGGTGCAGGTGGCCGAAGCACTTGCCCGCCTGGCGGGGGGCACGCTGATCCTCGGCTCGGCGACGCCGCGCATTGAGCAGTTTTACAAGGCATCCAGCGGCGAATGGGATCTGCAAACCCTGCCGCGGCGCGTATTGGCACACAAGGACGCCATCCAGGAGCAAGCCAGGCAGCTCAAAGTGGAGATCCCACTGGATGCGGACGAGGACGGGCTGCTCAGCCTGCCGCTGCCAAAGGTCTCGGTCGTTGACATGCGCCAGGAGCTGTATGCCGGCAACCGCAGCGTCTTCAGCCGTGCCCTGCAGGAGGCACTGCGCAGCACGCTGGAACGCAACCAGCAGGCGATCCTTTTTCTCAACCGCAAGGGCAGCGCAACGTATGTTTTCTGTCGTGAATGCGGCGAGGCGATCAGGTGCCCGCGCGATGACCGCCCGCTGATCTACCATGCCTCGCGCAAGGAGCTTTTGTGCCATACCTGCGGCTATTCCCGCCAGGTGCCAAAGGAATGCCCGCACTGCCACAGCACGCAGGTGCGCCAGCTGGGCACCGGCACCGAAAAACTGGTCGAGCTGGTGCAGGAGATGCTGCCGGCGGCGCGTATTTTGCGCTGGGATGCTGATACCACCGCCCAGAAAGGTGCCCACGACCTGATCCTTTCGCATTTCAGCGCCCACCGTGCCGACATCCTGGTGGGCACACAGATGCTTGCCAAGGGGCTGGACCTGCCCCTGGTGACGCTGGTGGGGGTCATTTTGGCCGAGGTGGGTCTGAACCTGCCAGACTATCGAGCCGCTGAACGCACTTTCCAGGTGCTGACGCAGGTGGCGGGCCGGGCCGGGCGCAGCCCGCTGGGCGGGCAGGTGATCATGCAGACCTATACTCCCGACAATTACGTCATCCAGGCCGCTGCTGCGCAGGATCATGCCGCCTTTTATGAAAAAGAACTGCAGGCACGGCGCGAACTGGGCTACCCGCCTTTTATGAGACTGGCCCGCCTGGAATACCGCCATGCGGACAATGCCCTGGCACGGGCGGCTGCGTTTTATATGGCGGAGAACCTGCGGGAGTGGATCAGGAAGGCTGGCGTGCGACAGGCAAGCCTGGTGGGTCCGGTGCCCTGTTTTTACACCCGCCTGGAGGGTAAATACCGCTGGCAGATCGTGCTGCGCGCCCCCGACCCGGGGAAGGTGCTGCACGGCAGACCGCTGAGGGACTGGCTGGTTGAGCTTGACCCGCCAGATTTGCTGTGAGGAAAGGGAAAAAATGCCAGCCTGTTGCTTGAAGCAGGTTTGAATTTGTGAATTTGTCAATGTTAGACGCCAGACACCGCAAAACACTTCGCCTGCCCGGGTATGATTATGGCCAAAATGGGGCTTATTTCATCACCATTGTCACCCAGGGGCGAAAATACCTCTTCGGCGAGGTTGTTGATGGGGAGATGATATTGAATGATATTGGCAAAATGGTTGAAGAAACCTGGTTGAAGATACCCGATCATTTTGATGGAGTTATTACAGACACATTTGTCATCATGCCAAACCATGTGCATGGAATCATTGAGATTGAACGGGATGATGAAAGGTCAGGCGTAGTGGCGACGCATGCGTCGCCACTACCTCTGCATTTCAACGGACCTGTTCCAGGCTCAATAGGTGCAATTGTTGGTTCGTTCAAGTCTGCGGTGACAAAAAGGTTTCATGAAATGGCCAAAACTCCAGAAATTCCTCTCTGGCAGCGCAATTACCATGAGCATATCATCCGCGACGAAAGCGACCATCGCTCGATCTATGACTACATTATCACCAACCCTTTGAACTGGGAAAAGGATACTGAGAGGTAATTTTTAATCACGATCAGTTGTGCCTTCTTGTGTTGGGTTTCGGGCACGCCAGGTAAGGCACTTGGGGAGTGGCAAAGCTATGACTTCATGTTTATCGCCCTCTACCCAACCTACCCGAACTGGGCAAGGTGCGAAAGATCGCAAAGATCGCAACTTCGCTGCA
>ERZ747221.3138-NODE-3138-length-13582-cov-3.453536_pt1 | contig 13582 bp, 11 predicted proteins | sample MGYA00374949_ERZ747221 | MGnify/ENA primary metagenome ERZ747221 (study PRJEB28779, sample SAMN05720172) | bioreactor metagenome | isolation source: Anaerobic biogas reactor | place: USA:Washington, USA | collected 2015-08-08 ... | reverse complement strand
CCGAGGGCCGGGTGATCATGAAATACCCGGTGCGCGTGGCGCTGAACCCTTTCGTCAGCACCGTCGGCTGGGCGCTGCCTGGCCTGATCTCGGGGACGACGATCGTCGGCATTGTGCTGGGATTGCCCACCAATGGGCCGCTGCTTTTGCGCGCGCTGCAATCGCAGGATATGTACCTGGCCGGCAGCTTTATCCTGATCCTGAGCACTCTGACCGTGATCGGGACCTTTTTGTCGGATCTGCTGCTCGCCTGGCTGGATCCGCGCATCCGCTTGGCCTAGGAGGACACGATGACCATCCGCGAGCCAGAGATCTCCGAAGCGCCCGAGGTGGTTGGGGCGCCGCCCACGACGTCCGAAGAGAAGGTCTATGTCGCTTCGCAATGGCAGTTGATGTGGTGGCGCTTTCGCAAGCACAAGATGGCTGGCGTCGGAGGTGTCGTCCTGATCATCTTTTACACGCTGGCGATCTTTTGCGAGTTCTTTGCGCCCTTTGACCCCCTCAAGTTCGACTCCAGGCTGGTCTTTGCGCCGCCGCAGGCGATTCGCCTCCGCAGCGTGCAAGGCACCTGGCATTGGCCCCCCTTTATCTATGGCGTCAAGCAGCAGATCGACCCCGTCAGCTATCGGCGGACCTATGTGGCGGATACCTCCAAGGTCTACAACGTCAGGCTGTTCGCGCGGGGCGACCCCTACAAGCTCTGGGGGCTGATCCCCTCCACCATCCACCTGCTCGGCACAGAAGGCAACGCCGGGCCGATGTACCTGATCGGCACCGATCGCATGGGGCGCGACATGTTGTCGCGGCTGATCTATGGGGCCCGCATTAGCCTCTCCATCGGCCTGGTGGGCGTCTTCCTCAGCCTGATCGTGGGCATCCTGATCGGCGGCTTTTCGGGCTACTATGGCGGCATCTTTGACATCATTGCCCAGCGTATCATCGAGTTCCTGCGCTCGGTGCCGACCCTGCCCCTGTGGATGGCGCTCTCGGCCGCTGTGCCGCCGTTTTGGCCGCCGCTGCAGGTCTATTTCGGCATCACCCTGGTGCTCTCGCTGATCGGCTGGACGGGCATGGCGCGGGTGGTGCGTGGCAAGTTCATGGCGCTGCGCGAGGAAGATTTCGTCATGGCCGCCAAGCTGGCGGGCTCGAGCGAGTTTCGCATCGTGACGCGCCACATGGTTCCCTCGTTTCTGAGCCATATCATCGCCTCGGTGACCCTCTCCATCCCGGGCATGATCCTCGGCGAGACCTCGCTCAGCTTTCTCGGCGTGGGGCTGCGCCCGCCGGTGATCAGTTGGGGCGTGATGCTGCAAGAAGGGCAGAACCTGGCCACGGTGGCGTTGTCGCCCTGGCTGCTGGTCCCCGGCCTCGCCGTGATCGCGACCGTGCTCTGCTTCAACTTTTTAGGCGACGGCCTGCGCGACGCCGCCGATCCATATTCGAGATAGGAGCAAACGATGACAGAAAGAGACCTGCTGATCGAAGTGAAGGATGTGAAGACGTACTTCTTCCTGGACGAGGGGACCGTGCGGGCGGTGGACGGCTGCTCGTTCGACATCCTGCGCGGGCAGACGCTGGGGGTGGTGGGCGAGTCGGGCTGCGGCAAGTCGGTGACGGCGCAGTCGATTCTGCGGATCGTGCCGCCGCCCGGGCGGATCGTGTCGGGGGAGATCATCTTTCACCGGAAGGAAAAGGGGAACAAGGCCAGCTCGGTGGTGGAGCAGGTGCGGTTGCACGAGCTGGACCCGCGGGGTCCGGAGATTCGCGAGATTCGAGGGAACGAGATCGCGCTGATCTTCCAGGAGCCGATGACGTCGTTGTCGCCGGTGCACACGATCGGTGACCAGATCATGGAAGCGATCATCCTGCACCAGAAGGTGGATAAGGAAGAGGCGCGGAAGCGGGCGATCGACGTGTTGTCGCGGGTGGGCTTGCCCAAGCCGGAGCAGCGGGTGGACGCGTATCCGCACCAGTTGTCGGGCGGGATGCGGCAGCGGGCGATGATCGCCATGGCGTTGTCGTGCACGCCGAGCATGCTGATCGCGGACGAGCCGACGACGGCGCTGGACGTGACGACGGAAGCGCAGATTCTGGACCTGATGCGCAAGTTGCAGCGGGACATCGGGATGGCGATCATGTTCATCACGCACAACCTGGGCGTGATCGCCGAGATGTGCAACGAAGTGGTGGTGATGTACCTGGGCAAGCAGGTGGAGCGGGCGGACGTGGACTCGGTCTTTTACAATCCGCAGCACCCCTACACCCAGGCCTTGTTGCGGTCGATCCCGCGGATCGGGCAAAAGTCGCGGGAGCGGCTGGAGTCGATCAAGGGCATGGTGCCGGATCCGTACTCGATTCCGCCGGGGTGCCCGTTCCATCCGCGGTGCGCGCAGTACATGCCGGGGATCTGCGACCGGGATCAGGAGATCCCCTTCTACCAGATCAGTGAGCACCAGTGGGCGCGGTGCTATCTGTACGACCAAGACGTGAAGAAGCAGAAAGCTCAAACGGAGGGCTAGTCGATGACAGGTCAAGTGGGACCCAAGCTGGGAGACGATGTGCTGCTGGAAGTGCAGGATCTGGTGAAGCACTTTCCGATCCGCAAAGGCTTTCTGCGACGGCAGACGGGCGCGGTGAAGGCGGTGGACGGCGTGTCGTTCTTCATTCGGGAGGGCGAGACGCTGGGGCTGGTGGGCGAGTCGGGGTGCGGGAAGACGACGACGGGGCGGTGCATCCTGCGGGCCATCGAGCCGACCTCGGGGCAGATCTACTTCAAAGACAAGAACATGGGGCGGGTGGAGGTCGTGGGGCTGGAGAAGACGCAGCTGAAAAAGCTGCGGCAGAACATGCAGATGATCTTCCAGGACCCCTACTCGTCGCTGAACCCGCGCATGACGCTGTTGCAGATCGTGGGCGAGCCGCTCTTGGTGAACGGGGTGGCCAAGGGGAAAGAGATCGAGGACCGAGTGGCGGAGCTGCTGCGGGTGGTGGGCTTGCGGCCGGAGTACATGGTGCGGTATCCCCACGCCTTCTCGGGCGGGCAGCGGCAGAGGATCGGGGTGGCGCGGGCCTTGGCGCTGAACCCGCAGTTGATCGTCTGCGATGAGCCGGTGTCGGCGCTGGACGTGTCGATCCAGGCGCAGATCCTGAACATGTTGCAGGACCTGCAGGAGCAGTTCGGGCTGACCTACCTGTTCGTGGCGCACGACCTGTCGGTGGTGGAGCACATCAGCGACCGGGTGGCGGTGATGTACGTGGGCAAGCTGGTGGAGAGCGCCAAGACGGAGGAGCTGTTCCTGAACCCGATGCACCCGTACACGGAAGCGCTCCTCTCGGCGGTGCCCAAGCCGGACCCGCGCTACAAGTCGAAGCGGATCGTGTTGGAAGGGGACGTGGCCGACCCGGCGAACCCGCCGCCCGGCTGCTACTTCCATCCGCGTTGCCGGTACGCCATCGATCGGTGCAAGCAAGAGCTGCCGCTGTTGCGCGAGCTCAAGCCCGATCACTTTGTGGCGTGCCACCGCGCCGAGGAGCTGGCCCTGGCCGGCGTGGCCGAACAGGCCGCCGACGTCACCTATCGGTAGAGCTTTCGGCTTTTCAGATCATTGGGCAGGCAAGATGGGACAGCAGGCCATCTTGCCTGCTTTTTCTATGCCACGGGCGCGGCGGAGGCGCCAGAACGGCGGCGCCGGAACGGGGATTTGACCGCCTACCCAAACGGTGGTATAATCCCTTCCGTCGATGCGGGGTGGAGCAGCGGCAGCTCGTTGGGCTCATAACCCAAAGGTCCTAGGTTCGAATCCTAGCCCCGCTACTGCGCAAAAAAAGAGCGACCAGTGATCTGGTCGCTCTTTTTCGTTCTCCTCGCCCCTGGTTCAGGGCTCCACGGCCATCCGCAGCCCCTGGTCCACGATCCGGAAATCCATCACCGTGGCCCCCGCCCGCCCCAGCGCCTGCTTGACCGCCGGGACCCGTTCCGGCGGCGCGTAGGTGATCATGCCCCCGCCGCCGCCCGCGCCGCAGAGCTTGCTGGCCAGGGCGCCCTCGCGCTGGGCCGCGGCGACCATGGCTTCCACCTCCGGCGTGGTCACGCCGGCCGCCAGGCCCTTGCGGTTGTCCCACTCGCGCGCCAGCAGCTCGGCCAGGCCGTCCACATCGAGGCGCCGGAGGCACTCGCGCATGGCCAGCGCCACCTCTTTGATGTGGTGGATGCGCGCCACCGTGTCGCCCTCGCGCTCGATGTAGCGGCGCAACATGGCCCAGTTGGTGATGCCCGAAAAGCGCGAGATGTTGGTGTGCGAGAGGATGAGGCGCTGGTTCAACAGCTCCGCGAGATGGTTGCCCGCGGAGAGCGACTCCAGGCGAAAGCCGCCCACATCGAACCAGATGCAACAGACGCCGCCGTACAGCGGCGGGAAATAGTCCTGCTTGCCCGTGGGGATGCTGATCACCTGGGCCTCGATGTTGGCCCCCAGATCGATGATCCGCTCCCGGGAGAGCCCCAGCCCCTGCACCTCGTTCAGCGCGCTGGAGAGCGCCATCAGCAGCGCCGACGAGGCGCCCAGCCCGGAGCCCTGCGGCACCTCGCTGCGCAGCGAGATGTCCAGCCCCTGCGCGGGCCGGTAATGGCGCAAGGCCCGCTTCACCAGGTCCAGGTCGCCGCCCAGCGCCATGGACTCCAGATCGGCGATCTCTTCCGCGGCGTGCCGGTCATCGGAGCGAATGACGATGCGCCGATCCGGGCGGGTCTGGACCGTCACGTGCCCGCACACATCGATGGCGGCGTTCAGGGTCAGGCCGCCATCCTCAAAGAGGTACAGCGGATAGATATCCAGCGTCCCACCGGCCAGGTCGATGCGGGTGGGCACCGTCGCCGATACTCTCATGGCCGTCCCCCTATTTGGCCCTGGCCTGGCGGACGAACTCGACCGTCTCCATCAGGCCGCGGTTCAAGCTGACCGTGGGCTCCCAGCCCAGCTCGCGCTTGGCCTTGCTGGCATCGAGATAGATGCGCAGGATGTCGCCCGCCTTGGCCGAGCCATAGCGAGCCTCCCCGGCGTAACCCGTGATCTGCTTGAGCAGCTCAAAGAGCCCGTTCACGGACAGCGGGACGCCGCTGCCGATGTTAAAGGCCTCCCCCTCGCCGCGGGTCAGGGCCAGGGCGTTGGCGCGGGCGCAATCGGCCACGTAGACGAAATCGCGCTCCTGGCGGCCATCGCCATAGATGATCGGCTTGCCGCCGTTGAGCATCTGGCCCACAAAGATCGCCACCACGCCCGCCTCGCCGTTGGGGTCTTGCCGGGGCCCGTAGACGTTGGCGTAGCGCAACACCGTATAGTCCAGGCCGTGCAGTTGCTTGTAGAGGTACAAGTAATGCTCGACGGTGTGCTTGGTGACGCCATAGGGGCTCATCGGCCGCACGGGGTGCTTTTCATCGCAGGGCATGTACTCGGGCTCGCCATAGATGGCCCCGCCGCTAGAGATGTAGATGGCCTTGCGCACGCCGTACTTGGCCGCGTTCTGCAGCAGGTTGAGCGACCCCAGGATGTTCACCTCGGCATCAAAGACGGGATCGGCCACCGAGCGCCGCACCTCGGCCTGCGCGGCGTGGTGATCGATCGCCTCGGGGCGCTCGCGCTCAAAGACCTCGGCGAGCTGGGGGCTCCGCAAATCCATCTCGTAAAAAGTCGCTTTGGGGTTGAGATTGGCGCGCCGTCCCGTGGAGAGGTTATCCACCACCACCACGTCGTGGCCCTCGGCGATAAAGCGATCGACGACGTGAGAGCCGATGAAACCCGCGCCACCCGTAACCAGGATCTTCATGTGACTGCACCTTCCTCGCTTGACGTCAAATCGGCGACAGTATACGCCGGACCGGCGAAACTGTCCAGATGGCAGGAGCAACCTCGGGCATCGTCCCCGAGCGCGGTCAAGAGGCGCCGGAAACCTTGCTGACGGCCAGCTCCTCGACCTCCGGTTCGGGCACGCCGGCGATGAAATGCCGCAGCTTGGCGCCGCTGATCCGCCAGTGCTGGCCGATCTTGAAGGCGGGGAGCTTGCCCGCCGCGCACCAGCGCTGCACCGTCGCCTTGCTCACCTTCAGGATCCCGGCCACCTCTTCCACCTTGAGCACTTCTTCCATTTTGGCGCTCCTCGCTACCTCGCCCTCTCCAGATGATCCGGCCTGCGCAGCCACCAGCCCGCACCCAACAGGACCAAGCCCAGGGGAACCGCCCACCAAAGAGGGGCCAACCGGGCGTCCCTGGCCAGCTCCAGCTCCACATCCTGGTTCAACCGCCCCGCGAAGGCCCAGGCGCGCCGCCCAGAGCGCAGCGTCACCTGCCAGGGCACGTCGGCCAACCCCGCCTGCTTTTGCAGCAACAGGCGGTAGGGGCCCGCCGCGGTGACATCTTCCGGCAAGCGGTAGGCGAAGCGCACCTGCCGCGACTGCCCGGGCGGGACCAGCAGGAACGCGCCCAAGGCCATCTTGTCCCGCTCGAAGGTCAGGTCCAGCGGGGCGCCCCCCACATCGGCGCGCAGGTCGCTGGCGCCCGCGGGGAAATAGAGCCGCAGATAGTCCCAGTAGCAGCCCTGCATGAGATCCTCGTAGCGGCTGGCCTGGTAGTAGCGGCGGTCGGCCAGGTCCTCATGGCGACAGAGGTCGCCCGTAGCGGGGCTGCGATTGGCGTAGGTCAGGGTCATCAGCGCCTGCGGCGGCGACTGGGAGAGATCCACGCGATAGTCGATGCTCCGCTCGATCTGGGCGTCCACCTTGTTGAAGCCCAGGTTGGCGTCCACCACCATGGCATAGTCGCCCTCGGCCTGGCGCAGCGCGCCATCCCAGCCGCGGCTGGCCAGCAGCGCGGCGGCCTCCGGGTCGCGCGCATAGAGCAGCAGGTGGCGCCCCCGCAGGCTGCCCATCAGCGCCGACCCCAACTGGCTCAGGTCGATGCTCCAGGGGTCCCCCCGCACCTTGTCCAGCGCGGCGGCCAGCAGATCGCCCATCACGTCCTTGCGATGCTGCCACCAGTCGCTGGTGGCCTGCTGCTCGATGGTCGCCTCGCCCACGGGCGCGGCCCAATACTGCTGCAACATCGCGATGACGTTCTCGCCGGTGATGGCCTCCGGGTACCCCTCCACGGTGAGGGGCGAGACGGCGTCCAGCAGCCGTTGCACGGCGATGAGGTCCGCGGCGACCACCGTGTCCACCGGCGAGCCTGGCTCGGAGAGCTCGTAGAGGTTGGCGGCCACCTCCGCCGAAGTGGGAAAGTCGGGCGACCAGTTGGCGTCGCGCAGGAGCAGGATGCCGGCCCACATGTAGCGGGCCAGCGGCGCCGGAGCGGGGGGGTAGACCTTGAGGTGGGAACTATCGTAAGCGTAGCTATCCTTTAGCGCCAGCTCGAGGATCTGCCCGCCATCCACCGCCAGCGTCCCCACGCCGGAGATCTGCCCGCCGGTGGGGCGCAGCTCGTGGCTGTTCTGGGCCAGGAGCAGCACGGTGGTCGGGCCCTCGCCCTTCAGGAGCGCTGGCGCCAGCACCACGCCCTCCAGCCCCGCCTGCGCCAGCGGCAGGACCTCGTCCAGCCGGCCCAGCAGGCTCTCCAGGGCGGGCATGAACCCGGCGGCGTCGAAGCGCTGGCGCGCGTCGGCCGCGCGGCCCAGGGCATCCCCGGACTGGAGAAGGTAGCGCTGGCTGACGGACAGGCGCCGCAGCCCCTGGGCCAGGGGCGCCTCGGCGCCGGGAAGCAGCAACTGCGGCACGAGATCGAGGAGCGGCTCGGCGCCCAGGAGGCCCCACCAGCCCGCGGAGACCAGCTCGATGCCCATGTCCAGGGCGGCGGGCGCGGCGGCCACCTCGGCGCCGACCTTGGGCAGCCACCCCAGATGCGGGCACAGGGCCAGCGCCAGCGGGAACTCGGCGCGCAGCCCGCGCAGGCTGGCCTCCAACAGGCCGAGGTCGTCGAGCAGGGCAGCCACCTGCCCCGCCTCCAGGCTCTCCAGCCCCAGGCCCCCTTGCGCCAGCGCCTGAAAGCGCGGGGCCAGGCGCACCAAGGCCTGCGCGTGCGGCCGGACGCGGATCGCCTTGATGGCGATCCAGGCCACCAGCGCCAGCGCGAGCAAGACGACCAGCAGGCGACCCAGCGGGAGACGCGCCCGGTTCATCCTCTTATGTCACCTGTGGGGCAACCAGGGGGGCCGGGAAAGAAGAGATCGCGTCCAGGGGGGACCAGCCGTTGGGCGCGCCTCACGATGCGGAACGATCCTCAGGCGCCCCCCGCGAGGCATGGCGGGAGGAACGGCCGTAGAGGAAGGGGAAGGCGCGCGCCAGGGGGTTGGTCTCGCGCCGGCGACGCCGCCGCACGGCGCCCGTGCCATCGCTGGCGTCATAGTAGTAGTAATAGTACCCGCCGCGGCTGTGGGTGACCTTGTTCATCACCGCGCCCATCAGGCGGGCGTTCACCTGGCGCAGCGCCTGCACCGCGCGACGGCAGAGCTCGGTGCGGGTCCCCCCCATCAGGACCACCATCACCACGCCATCCACCCTGGAGGACATGATGGTGGCATCGGCCACCGCCAGCACCGGCGGCGTGTCCAGGATCACCAGGTCGGCGTCCGCCCGAAGCAGGGCGATGATCTCGTCCATGCGCGGATGCTCCAGCAGCTCGGCGGGGTTGGGCGGGCGCGGGCCGCTGGTGAGCAGCCGCAGGTTGGGGATGTGGGTGGGCACCACCACATCATGCACGCCCAAGCTCTCGTCGAGCAGCATGCTGGTCAGGCCGATGCTATTGGCCATGCCAAAGACCTGGTGCAGGGTCGAACGCCGCAGGTCGGTGTCCACCAGGATCACCTGCTTGCCGGCCTGGGCCAGCACCGCGCCCAGGTTGGCCAGGGTCGTGGTCTTGCCTTCTCCCGCCTCGGTGCTGGTGACCATAAAGACCGAGTTCGCCTTGCCCACGCCGGCGAACTGCAAGTTGGTGCGCAGCACGCGATAGGCCTCGGCCACCGGCGACTTGGGCGCCAAGGAGGTGACCAGCACATCGCCGGGATCCTGCACATCCTGGATCGTCGAGATGGCCCCCAGGGTGGTCAACCCCATGACCCGCTCTACGTCCTCGGGCGTCTTGACCGTATCGTCCAGGTATTCCAGCAGGAAAGCCGCGGCGATGGCGAGCCCCGCGCCGATGGCTGCCGCCAGCAGGATCGTCTGGCGCACGTTGGGGCTGATCGGCACGGAGGGCAGGCGAGCCGGCTCGATGATGGAGATATAGTTGATGGACCCGCTCTGCAGGCTCTGCATCAGCGCGGCATAGTTGGCTTGATAGCTGTTGCGCTTTTGGTCCAGCGCGGCGATGTTGCTCTGGTACTGCTGGATGGCGCGGGCGCTGCTGGCGGCGTCGAGCTTGGCCTGCTCGGCGTCCATCTCGGCGGTGGTCTGCTCGATCTTGGCCTTCAGGTCGTCGATCTGGCCCAGGATGAACGCACGGTCGCGCTCCACCGTGTCCGAGGCCGTGGGGCTCTGCTGGATCAACTGGTTGGCGATCTCGTCGGCGATCTTGACGGTCATCTGGGGATCGGTATCGCGCACGCTGATCTGCAAGAGCTGGGTATTGGGCACGCGGGAGGCGGTGATGTTGCCCGGGTTGGGGATGTAGCCGAGCTTGAGCGCCTGGGCCACGCCCTCCAGGATGGGGCGGCGGGTGACGATGTCGGCGTAGGTCTGGGCCAACTGCTCGCTGGTGTAGAACTCTTGATAGTTGGGGTTGGCCTTCTCGATGGCCTGGCCCACGCGCACGGTGGTGGTGGCTTGATAGACGCGCGGGATGGTGCGCGTGCTGAGATAGCTGGAGAGCGAGGCCACGATGACGCAGGCCGCGATCAGCCAGAACCATTTGAGGATGACGTTGACGTATTGCTTTAGTTCCATCAGCACGACACCTTTCCCGGGCCCCGCATCAGGATACGGGTCTCGCCCAGAGAGTCAAACGCACAGTGTCCCATCGGCGCGCTCAGGCTACAGCCGGCCGGCGGCGCCAGCGTTGCAGCCGCGACCAGAGGTCGGAGAGGGCCAGCGCGGCGAAGGGCATCGCCACCGCGTCCACGGGGAGGCGGTAACGCGGCATGGCCCAGGTGAGGATGTGGAGCAAGGCGTAGAAGGCCATAAAACACAAGATCATCGCCACCGGCGTGGCCGAGAAGCGAAGCCAGTCCGCCCCCGAGCGCAGCGGCCCAGCCTGGCGTACAGCCAGGACGATGCCATAGATGAAGAAGGGCAGAAAGAGCGTGAACGAGCTGAGACGCCCGACGTTATGCAGGAGCGAGGTATCCGTGGGCCAGAACTCGAAAAAGTCGAGCACGCGGCTGAGCGAGAGCAACAGGTAACGGCCCGGGTCATCCAACACGAGCTGGATGCCGCGGCGCATCAGCAGGCGGTCCCACTGCGCCTCGTTGAGGTCCTGCCCCACCAGGTCCTCGGGCAGGGGCGCGGCGCCGTGCTCGATAAAGCTGATGCCGTGCATGGGGTGCTGCGCCGAGTACATGGCATAGCCGGTGTTGGAGTTGAGGAGCAGGAACTGGCCATAGGCGGCATAGTTGCGGATGGTGAAGGGCAGGATGCAAGCGAACAGGGCCAGGCCCGCCAGGATCAGCAAGCGAAAGGCCCGCGCCAGCCAGCCCTCGCGCCAGCCCTTCCAGAGCAGCCAGAGGAACAATACCGGCACCCAGGGGAGGATCGACTGGCGAAAGAGGGCCGCCAGCCCGAGGCTCAGGCCCAATGTGATGGCTCGGCCGCGACTCGGCCCTTCGGTCAGGGCGATGGCGCGCTCCAGGGACCAAAGGAGGGCGATGATGTAGAACGTTTCGGTGAGCAGTCTGGCAGCATAAAGGATGAAAAACGCATAGAAAGCGACGCATCCAGCCACAAGAATGCCCAGTGCGTTGCGCCGAGGAAACACACGATCGGATAGCCGAAGAGCCATGAGGGGCAAGAGTGTACCGCCAAGGATCGCTTGCGCAAGCCGCGGCCACAGGGGCTGGTACCCCAGAATGCGATAGAAGGTCCCCAGAAACAAGGGATATGCAAAGGACCAGAAGGCCGTCGGGTGATCCGGCCGTGTGAAGGGATACCAGTTACTCTCAAAGCTGTACCCTTGTCCTGCCGATAGGCGCTCGCCCAGCGCTGAGTAGCTTTCGTCGTCGTGCTCAGGTGGGACCCAGTCGCCGTAGTAGACAGCGAGCGCCAAGCGTAGTGCCACCGACACCAGCAACACCAGAAACAGGATGCGCCCAAGCTTCAAGGTCACTCAGCCTTCCTCGCTATTGTGAGCAGGGAGATACCCACAGGAACTGGGATCGCTTGCTCCAGTCGCCGCAGCAGGGGCACCATCCTGTTAAACGCTTTCAGCTGGTCAGTTGGAGGTACGCTCTTGCGCAGAAGGCGGCTGTTTACGAACCATCCCAGCGCTCCTGCCAGGTTTATGTATTTCTGCATGACAGGAACCAGGTGAGCGCGTGTCAATGCAGCGGCCATAGACGCTTTATCATACCTTCGCAGGTGCCCTATTGCGCGATCTATGGAGCCGTACAGCCATGGATGTGCAGGCACAATGGTGATGACATATCCCCCGGGCACGACCAGATCTCCCATGTTCGCTAGCGCACACACATCATCCTCAACATGCTCCAAGACATTGATCGAAATGGCCGTATCCAGGGCAAAGCGATCAAGGCTCCTAGCCTGATCAGAGCAGATATCCATACAGAATAGACGAACCCTCTCGCTACCGCTGTAAATCCCGCGCAACGTCTCGATGCTGGCCATGTCCGTGTCCACGCCGACCACCAACTCTCGGTCACACAGGCGACCCACGAGATTCCCCAAACCACAACCGACATCAAGGATCCGCTGGCCTATATGGGGGTCGAACTCGCTATAGATCCAATCGTCCACACGATCGATAAGAAACCGAGTCTCCCGCACTTGTTGCAGAGCGTTCTCGTCAAATCTCATGATTATGTCGCATCTCTCCTGGCGCGGGGGCGAATGCCGAGGCCTGAACTGGCAGGACTGTCACAAATATTCGTAGATCCTATCGACCTGTTGGTACACCACCTGCCAGGCGTACTTGGCCTCCACCCAGGTCCGGCCGTTGAGGCGCAGGCGCTGGTTGAGGGCGGGATCGCCTAGCAGGCGAAGCACCGCCTCGGCAAAGCCCGCCGCATCCCCGGCGATCAGGATGTTCTCCCCATCCTGCACCGCGATGCCTTCCGCACCGATGGGCGTGGCGACGATGGGCAGGCCCCAGAGCCAGGCGTCGAGGATCTTGACGCGCATGCCGCCGGCGGCGTGCAGCGGGACGATGAAGGCATCCGCTGCCTCCAAGTAGGGCGCCGGATCTTCCACGTAGCCGGTGACCTGGATGCGCGGGTCAGCCGCTAGAGCCCGCACCTCGGGCAGGGGATCCTTGCCCACCACGACAAAGCGGGCCTCGGGGGCGCGCTCCCAGATGCGCGGCAGCACGTCGCGGGCAAACCAGAGCACGCCCTCGCTATTGGGCAGCCAGAACATGGTCCCCAGGTGCAAGATCGTCGGCGGGGCAGGGCGGTGGACGACCGGCGACACCTGGGAGGGATCGACGCAGATGGGGACGGGCACGAATCTGGCCGCCTGCGCTGCCCGTTCCGTCTGGGGGTAGAGCTGCAGCAAGAAATCGCGGTCCTCGCGGGTCACGGTGAGCACCGCGTCGAAGGCGCGGCAGACGCGGGCCTCGTAGCGGGCCATGGCGCGCGCCTCGCGTCGCAGCGCCAGTCGCTTGGCCGGGTTGCGCTGGCCGCTCGCCAGGCGCTCCAGCACCAGGTACATGGCGTTGTGCATATCGATCACGCCCCTAAGCTGGCCCTGGCGCATGGCCTGCAGGCCATACTGGGCCATGGAGATCTGATCGGCATGCACGGCGGCGAAGCGCAGCTCCGTGACCAGGCGCCGGATCAGGGCGCGCATCTCGCCGATCTCGTCGCGGGCGATGACCACGGGCAGGCCGGTCAGCAGGCCCTGGAGCGCGGCGCGCCCGTCGCGCCAGCGGGAACGTCGCATGGGGACGGTGTGCACGGCGGCGCAAAAGGAGGCCAGGTGAGCCACCTGCTCGGGCGTGTTGTCCGGGCGCACGAAAGAGACCAGCGTGACCTGATGCTGCTGGCTCAGGTAGCGGAGCATGTGGTATTGGCGGATCTTGGCCCCGCTATCCAGGGGATAGGGCAAGACCTGGGTGAGGACGAGGATACGCGCCAACCTATTGCCCCCGCAGGCTGAACATGATGGCCGGCGTCTTGAGCAGGATCAGCAGGTCCAGGTAAAAGCCAGCGTGTTTGACGTAGTAGAGATCGTGTTCCAGCTTGATGCGCGCATCGTCCACCGAATCGCCGTAGCCGTAGCGCACCTGCGCCCAGCCGGTGAGGCCGGGAAGCACGGCGTGGCGGGCGCGATAGAAAGGGATTTGCTCGGCCAGTTGGGCCACAAATTCGGGGCGCTCCGGCCGGGGGCCGATCAGGCTCATCTCGCCGCGCAAGATGTTGAGGCACTGCGGCA
>ERZ747221.3136-NODE-3136-length-13586-cov-3.874380_pt1 | contig 13586 bp, 10 predicted proteins | sample MGYA00374949_ERZ747221 | MGnify/ENA primary metagenome ERZ747221 (study PRJEB28779, sample SAMN05720172) | bioreactor metagenome | isolation source: Anaerobic biogas reactor | place: USA:Washington, USA | collected 2015-08-08 ... | reverse complement strand
ATTTCCATGAAAACGAGGATACCCTATGCGTTCACGAGCAAGTACTGGTCAATCAGAAGTACAGTGAGACTCATGTATTTCGATACCGCGAGTTCAATGTAGAGACACAGCGATTTCCCTATCCAGACGGGCATTTCGACGGCGTGCTGTTTTGCGAAATCCTGGAGCACCTGACCAGCGATCCAGTGGCTGCGCTAGCGGAAATCCATCGTGTCTTGAGACCAGGCGGGTGGCTGCTCGTGACAACCCCAAACCTCGCCCGGTATGGGAATATCGTCAAGCTGTGGCTGGCCCAAAATCCGAGCGATCAGTATAGCGGCTACGGAGCTTATGGGAGGCATAACCGGGAATACACCTACCCCGAACTGCAACGGCTCATTAGCAGACAAGGATTCGCGATAGATCGCCTGGAAGCGCGACGCATTCACACACACACACACAGGACGCTAGCTGATCTGCGCATGTGGATTGTCACCAAGCTCAAGCCCGCTCGCTTTCATGAGGATAACCTCTTTTGCCTAGCAACCAAACATGGCGAATGCCCTGTACTGCGTCCAGCCTGGCTGTATCGCAGCCTGGCTGCGGAGCAACTTGATATGGCGGACGGATAGGTCGAGCTCCTTCGGCCCCGAATCGGCCAATTCGGGACCGCACGGTGGCGCGCGTTGGGGATCAAGAGCTGATACTGCCATAGCCGCGCCTGATCCTTCGGCCTATGGCGTTCTGGGGGCCGCAGCAGAAACCTTGTGCCCTGGAGGATGGGCGACATGCGGATATTGGTCATCACCAACTTTTTTCCTCCCGAATACGTCGGCGGGGCCGAGGTCAGCGCCTTCTACACGGCCTACGGGCTCAAGAACCGCGGCCACGACGTCCAGGTGCTGGTCGCCTTTGCCCGCGCCGACCACGAGGGCCGGGAGGAATACGCCTTTAAGGGCCTGCCGGTGCGCAAGCTGACCTTCGACCACCGCGCCGGGGTGGAGGCCACCCGCATCCTGGACCCGGTGGTGTACCGCCATGTCCGCCGCGAGATCGAGGAGATCAAGCCCGACCTGGTGCACATCCACAACGTCTCGGGCGCCTCGCTGGCCCCCTTTCTCGCCTGCCGGCTGTTGGGCCTCCCCGTGGTGGTGACGCTGCACGACTATTGGATGATCTGCCCCAACAACATGCTGCTGAGATCCGATACCAGCCTCTGCGACCCGGCGACCTCGCCGGCCTGGTGCCGCGACTGCTACCGCCGCTACGATTTCTGGGGCAACGTCCCGCTGCGCCGGCAGATCATCCAGGGGCTGGTGGGCGACGTGCGATTCTTTATCTCGCCCAGCCAACGGCTGGCGGACCTGCACGCGCAGGCGGGGTACGACCCGGCGCGCTTTCGTGTGCTCAAATACGGCATCGACATGAGCCTCTTCCAGGCCCCCACCTCGCCCACGGTGCGGCAGGTGATCCAGGAGAACGCCGCCTACAACACCATGCTCTTCGCGGGGCACATCGTGCGCATCAAGGGGCTGGAGGTGCTGGCCAAGGCCCTGCCCGCCATGCAGCGCCACATCAAGGATTTCCGCCTGTTGGTGGCGGGGGCGGGGGAGCAGGGGTTGGTGGACGGCCTGGCGGAGCAGGCCCCCGGCGCGGTGCGCTACCTGGGCAAGCTCCCCTTCTACGAGCTGCGCCCGGTCTATGCCGTCAGCAAGCTGACCACCGTTCCCTCGATCTGGTACGACAATTCGCCCATCGTGCTCTATGAGAGCCTGCTGATGGGCACGCCCGCCCTGGGCGCGCGCATCGGTGGCATCCCCGAGCTGGTGCATGAGGAGGAGACCGGCTACCTCTTTACCCCCGGCGACGCCGACGAGCTGGCGGCCAAGGCCATCGCGCATTTCGACCGGCCAGCCAGGGAGCGGCGCGCCATGCGCCAGCGCTGCGCCGAGTATGCGCAAAAGAACCTGACGCTGGAGCGCCACGTGGACGACGTGCTGGAGGTCTACCGCGAGGCGCTGGGTTAGGGATTGGCTCGAATGAAGCGACGCGCATATAATCCTGAGCGAGCGTGTGATATGTCAAACTGCTCTGCGGAGGCGACGCCCTGAAACCGCTGCGCATCCTGCACATCACCCATCAATACCGCCCCGCCATCGGCGGCTCCGAGCAGCATATCATCAATACCTCGGAGGCGCTGGCCCGGCGCGGCCACCAGGTCCAGGTTTTCACCACCCGCTCGGTGGACTATCGCACCTGGCGTAACGAGCTGCCCCGCCATGAGGTGCTGGACGGCGTCGACGTGCGCCGCTTCGGCAGCCTCCGCCGCCGGGCCTACACCTGGCACGTGCTGGATTACGGCTATATCAACTATCGCAAGGAGCGGCGCATCCGCTATCAGCCCTTTATCATGTTCGGCAGCGGGCCGCTCTCGCCGGGGCTGTTCCTGAACGTGCTATTGCGCGGGCGCGGTTTCGACGTGATCCACGTCAATACCCTGCCCTATAGCCACCTGTGGTACACGGCGCTGGCGGCCAAGGCCATCGGCGCCCCATTGGTGATCACGCCCTTTTTGCACACCCAGCAGGCCGAGATCTTTGACGTGGAGTGGTTCAACGCCGCCATGCGCTCCGCCGACCGGGTGGTGGTGATGACCCAAGTGGAGCGCGACTATCTCGCGCAGCGCTTTGTGGACCCGGCCCGCATCGTCATGGGCGGCGTGGGGCTCAAGCCGGAGGAGATCCAGCAGGCCGCGGTGGGCGGGACGCGCGCCCAGTTCGGCATCCCGGAGGGGGCCTTTGCGGTGCTCTTTGTGGGGCGTCGCGCCATCTACAAGGGGCTGGACACGCTCCTGGAGGCGCATTTGCGCCTGCGCGCCCAACGCCCCGACGCGACGCTGGTGCTGGCGGGGCCAACGGAGCCGTATTGGGCCGAGTTGCGCGCTCGCTATCCCGATATCCCGGGCCTCATCGACCTGGGCACGGTGAGCGACGAGGACAAGGCCAAGCTGTTGGGCGTCTGCGATGCGCTGGTTTTGCCCTCCACCGGCGAGTCCTTTGGCATCGTCTTTTGCGAGGCCTGGGCCCTGGGCAAGCCGGTGATCGGCGCGCGGGCCGGCGCCCTGGCGGACATGATCGCCGATGGCGAGGACGGTTTTCTGGTCCAGCCCGGCGACGCCGACGAACTGGCGGCCCGGCTGCAGGCGCTGCGCGATGCCCCGGCGCTGCGCCAGGCGCTGGGCCAGCGGGGATACGACAAGGTGATGAGCCGGTACACGGTGGAGCGGGTCACCGACCAGGTGGAAGCGCTCTATGCCGAGCTGGCGCAAAGCAAGAGGGGACCGAGATGAGAGTCAGCCTGATCAACCTGAACCTGATCGCCAAGGACGCCATCGGCCGCAGCCTGATGGACAAGGCCCGCTGTTTTCGCGACCGCGGCGACGAGGTTCGCGTTTACGTGCAGAGCATCGCCGACGACGTGCCGGGAGACGTGCGCGCCCTGTGCGTGACCTGCAACCTGGCCCAGCTAGTGGGCGGCGACAACTGGCCCGCCGGGCAGCGCGAGCACTTTTTCGCCAGCGACCTATATGTCTATGACTATCCCAACTGGTACGAGCTGGTGGAGAGCATCCGCGAGGTGGACCGCGGCGTAGTGGTGTTCGACTATCACGGCGTGACCCCGCCCGAGCTGTGGGGCAGCGAGGAAGCGCTGGGCATGTTGCGGCGCTCCCTGGACGAGCTGCCCGACCTGCTCTCGCACGCCGATTACGCCATCGGGCACAGCGCCTTTACCCACGGCGAGCTGGTGGAGCGCTATGGATTCCGCGCCGATCGCGCCTTCATGTTCCCTTACGCGGTGCCGCTGGAGGATTTCTCCCCCGGTGAGCGCGACCCCGAGATGGTCCGCCGCTACGGGCTGGCGGGCCAGCGGGTGCTGCTCTACGTGGGGAGGATGGCGGGCAACAAGCGCGTCGACCTGCTGGTGCGCGCGCTGCCGCTGATCCGCCAAGAGTACCCCGAGACGATGCTCCTCCTGGTGGGCGACGATCGCTCCTCCGCCTACGCTCCCCTGGTGGCGGACGTCAAGCGGCTGGCCCGCGAGCTGGGCGTGGAGAAGCGGGTGGTTTTCACCGGGCCAGTGCCTCACCTGCCGCCCTATTACCGCCTGGCCGACGTCTATGTCACCAGCAGCCTGCACGAGGGCTTTTGCGTCCCGCTGATCGAGGCCATGGCCAGCGGCCTGCCGGTGGTGGGGACCAACTCGACCGCCATCCCCCATACCCTGGGCGATGCGGGGCTGACCTTCGCGCCGGAGGATGTGGAGGGGCTGGCCGAGCAAGTGCTGTCCCTCTTCCGTGATCCCGCGCTGGCCGAGACGCTGCGCCAGCGCGGCCTGGAGCGCGCCGCCGCCTACTCGCTGGAGGCCTTCCACCAACATTGGGACGCGGTGCTGGAGCAGGCGATGCGCTATCAGGCGGGCCTCAGCGAGGCGCGCACGCCCGCCGAGCCCGCCGCGCCGGCAGCCAGCGAGCCTCCGACGATGGCGCCGGCGGCAGCCCCGGCGATCCCGGCGCCCGCGCCCGACCGCGAGAACCACTACCGCGAGCTGGAGGCCGCGGGGGATATCGCCCTGCGCAGCTACACGGTGCGCTCCGACAAGCCGGTCATCGGCCCCATCATCGCCTGGATACGCCGCAACCTGACCTCCCACCTGAAAGAGCCGTACGTGGACCCGATCATCGAGCGGCAGGTGCAGGTGAACCGCCGGGTGATCTGGGAGCTACGCGCCCTCGATGGGCAGGTGCGCACGGCGGCGGCCGCCAGCGAGGGCTGGCGCGAGCATCTCGGCCAGCTCCGCCAGCAGTTCGAGTCCTGGATGGCCCCGCACCAGGCGCAGCAAGAGCAGTTGCAGGCCCGGATTCAGGCCCTCTCCGAGGCGCTGGAGACGGACCTGGCGCAAACGCTCAGCTCGGCAGCGGCTGAGATGGCCCACATGAACCAGGCCTCGGCTGCTATTGAGGCGTTCGAGGCGCGCGCCGCCGGCTGGCAACGAGAGGTCGAGACGCGCACCGCCGCCCTGCAACAAGAGCACGAGACACGCGCCGCCGCCTGGGAACAGGCGGACAAGGCCCGCGCCTCCCGGGACGCCGCCTTGTGGGCGCAATGGGAGCAATTGCGCGCGGCCCACGACGCGCTGACCCAACGCCAGGAGGTGCTGGCCCAGCAACTGGCCGACCTGAGGCAGTTGCTGGACGAGAATCCGGAAGCGGTGCGCCGCGACGTCAAGGCGGTGCGCGAGGCGCTCGGGGGCCTGTCGGACGAGATGTCGCAGCGCCTCGAGCAGCTCTCCACGTTGCTGGCGCCCTCAGGGCAGATCGAGGGCGGGTTCAACTATTTCCTGCACGCCGACGCGGTGGGCGGACGGCCCGATATCGTGCGGCAGGTCTATGCGCCGCTGGTGGAGCGCTTCCGCCACGCACCGGGGGTGGTGGACCTGGGATGCGGGCCCGGCATCTTTTTGGAGCTGCTCCGCGAGGCGGGCATCCCCAGCTATGGTGTGGACCTGGACGAGGACTCGGTGCTGCTCTGCCGCAAGAAGGGGCTCGACGTGCGCCAGGAGGACCTGCTGGCCCACCTGGCCGCCGTGCCCGACAAGTCGCTGGGGGGCATTTATGCCGCTCACGTGGTGGAACACCTGCCCGCCCCGCGGCTGTGGGAGTTCGCGCAGCTCTGCCACCGCAAGCTGCTCTACGGCGGGCCGTTGGTCCTGGTCACGCCCAACGCCGCGAGCTTGAGTATCTTTTACCACACCTTTTACAAGGACCTGACCCACAACAAGCCCATCCACCCGCAGGCGCTGCAGTTCCTGTTGGAGGCCAACGGCTTCCGCAAGGTGGAGCTCAGCTCCCTTTCGCCCATGCCGGAGGAGCTCAAGCTCGACCTGCTGGACGTGGAGCTGGCCGCCGACGAGGCGCAGCGGCAGTGGGCGCTGACCCTGAACCGCGACCTGCAGCGGGTGAATGGCCTCCTCTTTGGCGACCAGGATTGCGTGGCCTGCGCCGTCAAATGAGCGGGGAGGGGCGAGCTCGGTGAGGATCCTACACGTCAATATCGGCTACCCGCCCTTTATCGGCGGCGCGCAGGTCTTTGTGCAGCAGGTCGCCCGGCGGCTGGCGCAGCGCGGCCATCGGGTGGAAGCCTGGGTCAGCGACGCGCTGGAGGTCGATCACCTCTGGTCGCACAGGAAGGGCCGTCTCCCCGTGGGGCAGGAGCAAGACGAGGGCGTCGTCGTCCGGCGGTTTGCGGTGCGCCACCTGCCGGCGCTGCCCTATTCGTATCACGCGCTGCGCCGGCTGGCGGTAATGGGCTCGCAGCGCGCCGGGGTCAGCGAGGCGGCGCTGTGGCGGATGGCCCGCTACACCCCGTGGCTCCCCTCGCTGGAGCGATCCTTCGATTCACAGGATATGCCCTTTGATTTGGTGCACGGCTGGAACATCCCCTTCGAGTCGCTGCTGGGCCCGGCCTGGCGCTGCGCCCGGCGCGCCGGGATCCCGTTTGTCCTCACGCCGCTGGTGCACCTGGGCGGGGCGGGCGACCAACGGGTGCGCCAGCTTTACACCATGCGCCACCAGATGTCGCTGATCCGCGGGAGCGACGCCGTCATCGCCCTGACCGCCATCGAGGCCGACTATTTGGTGTCGCAGGGCGTCGCCGCCGAGCGGGTGCGCATCGTCAGCGGCGGCGTCGATGCGGCGGCCCTCGGCCGCGGCGACGCGGCGCGCTTCCGTGCCCGCCACGGCATCGCCCCTCCCTTCGTCCTCTATATCGGCGCGCTCAACGAGCACAAAGGGGCCACCTACCTCGTGCAAGCCCTGGGCGAGCTGCGGCAGCGCGGCTACGACGGCGACCTGGTGATGCTCGGCCAGCCCATGGCCCACTTTCAGCGGTTCTACGACTCCCTGCCCGAGGGATGGCGCGCCCATTGCCACCTCCTGGGCGCGGTCAGCGAGGAGGACAAGGCGGACGCGCTGGCCGCCTGCGCGATGCTGGCGCTTCCCTCCCGCACCGAGTCGTTCGGCCTGGTGTATCTGGAGGCCTGGGCGGCGGGCAAGCCCGTCATCGGCGCGCGGGCGGGGGCCGTGCCCGCAGTCGTGGAGGACGGGGTAGACGGGCTGTTGGTTCCCTTTGGCGACGCGCCGGCGCTGGCCGCCGCCATCGCGCGGCTGCTGGACGATCCCGCGTTGGCCCAGCGCATGGGCGCGGCGGGGCAGCGCAAGGTGCGCGAGCGCTTCACCTGGGAGCGGGCGGCGGCGCAGTTGGAGGAGCTCTATCGGGAGCTGGCGGGAGGCGGCGGCTAGATGCGCATCCTGCAGGTCGTGCACTGGTTCCTGCCTCGCCACACCGCCGGCAGCGAGGTCTACACCTACCAGCTCGCGCGGGAGCTGGCGCAGCGCCACGAGGTGGCCCTCTATTGCCGGGAGGAGGGGCGCCCCGAGCGCGAATTGGCCGCGGAAGATGACGCCTACGCGGGGCTGCCGGTTCATCGCGTGTACTATAACGCGCCGCCCGGCCCGACCCAACTGGCTCGCCGCGCCCTGGCGCGCTTTCGCAACCCCCAGATCGCGCACGATTTCGCCGCCTATCTCGATCGCTACGCAGGCGGCGGGCCCGACGTGGTGCATTTTCAGCACCTCTTCAAGCTCTCCGGCGAGCTGATCTCTATCTGCCGGCGGCGGGGTATTTCCACAGTAGTCACCCTGCACGACTACTGGTTTCTGTGCTACAACGGCCAGTTGCTGCGGCCGGGCTTGCGGCCCTGTTCGGGCCCGTTGGGCGGGGCGCGCTGCCCGGGCTGCGCCGAGCTGCCGCTGCGGCCGTGGCAGCGCTGGGCGCTGGCCCCGGCATTGTGGCCGCTGTTCATCTACCAGACGCGCTATCTGCGGCGCTGCCTGCGCCAGGCGGACGCCCTCATCTCACCCTCGGCCTATCTGGCGGAGGTGTTCGCCCGGCACGGCTTTCGCGGGCGCGTCCGGGTCTCGGACAATGGCAGCGACGTTTCCTGGCAAGTGAGCGAGGGCCGCACCCCGCATACGCCGTTGCGTTTCGGCTACATTGGCACCATCGCCCCGCACAAGGGGCTGCACGTGCTACTGGACGCCTGGGCGGGGCTGAGTGGGCAAGCGGAGCTGTGGGTCTATGGCAGCGCCGGGGCCGACGCCGCTTACGCGCAAGCGCTCCAGGCCCGGGAGCTGCCGGGCGTCCGCTTCCAGGGGCCCTTTGCCCACGCCGATATCGCCCGGGTGCTGGCCGAGCTCGACGTGCTGGTGGTCCCCTCGGTCTGGGCGGAGAACTCGCCGGTGACGATCCACGAGGGGCGGACCGCGCGGGTGCCGGTGTTGGCGTCCGAGATCGGAGGCATGCCCGACCTGGTGCGGGAGGGACGGGCGGGGTGGCTCTTCCGGGCGGGGGACGCGGCCGACCTGCGGCGTCAGATGCAGCGGCTCGTGGATGACCCGGCCCAGGTGGCTCAGGTCAGCCAGGGCATCCTGCCGGTCAAGTCCATCGCCGCGCAGGCCGCCGAGCTGGAGGCGCTCTACGCCGGGCTGGCGAGCCGCCGGAGCGCCTGAGGTTTTGACAAGCGGTCAGCTTGCCGTATACTAGATCGTGGCCAGGTGGCAGGTATCGTTCAGCGTCACGATCTCGAACACGCCCTCGCGGTACTCAAAGACGTTGAGGCAGGCGTTATCCTGGCGGATGCGCCAAAAGTGCGAGTTATCCAGGCCCAGCACGGCGCAGAGCAGCACCTTGTTCACCACCTGGTGCCCGACCAGGGCGATGGTTTGTCCGGGATGGGCAGCGATGGCCCCTTGCAGGGCGGCCACAGCGCGCTCGCGCACATCTTGCAGCGTCTCGCCGCCGGTGGGGCGCGCCAGGTGCGGCGCCGCGCGCCAGAGGGCGTGGGCTTCCGGCTCGGCCTGGGCCACTTCCTCCGGCGTGTGCCCGGCCCATTGGCCATAGTTGATGTCCAGCAGGCCATCGAGGATTTGCACGGGGAGGTTCAGGGCCTCCGCGAGGGGTCGGGCCGTCTCGCGGGTGCGCCCGAGCGGCCCGGCGTACAGGGCCGTGATGGGCCAAGTCGCCAGCTTGCGCGCCAGCGCGCGGGCCTGGGCGCGTCCCGCGTCATTGAGCGGGACGTCAAGCTGGCCGCGGAAGCGTTCGATGCGGTTCCACTCCGTCTGTCCGTGCCGGACGAGCACGATGCGGGTCATGGGGGCCTCCTTGGGGCGCGGTGAGCTGCTCGCATTGTAGCGCCATCGCCCCGCCAGGCCAATCCGGCCATGTTTCACGTTTTACATCGCCCACACGTTTCACGTGCAACCTATCACGAGAGGTGTCCAGTGGGGTCTAGCCAGGAACACGCCACGCCGGCCGTCATGGACTATGAGGGCAGCGGCTATCGCACCGAGTTCTGGGAGGGGCAGGGACGCGAGTACGAGGATGCCGCCGAGCGGATCGCCCTCCGCGCGCTGATCCCGCCCCGCGGGCGGCGCCTTGTCGACCTCGGCGCGGGCTTTGGGCGGCTGGCCGACCTCTATGCGGGCTATCAGCAGGTGGTCCTGCTGGACTATTCCCGCTCCATGATGGAGGACGCCCGCCGGCGCCTGGGCGCTGACCCGCGCTTCACCTACGTGGTGGGCAACCTCTATAGCCTCCCCTTCGCCGATGGCGCCTTTGACACCTCGGTCATGGTGCGCGTCATCCACCACCTGGCCGAGCCGGGTACGGCCATCGGCGAGATCCGCCGCATCCTCTCCAGCGATAGCCGCCTGGTGCTGGAGTTCGCCAACAAGCGCAACCTCAAGGCCATCGCCCGCTACCTGCTCCGCCGGCAGCCGGACAACCCCTTTGCGCGGAAGCCCTACGAGTTCGTGCCGCTGAATTTCGACTTTCATCCCCGCTTCATCGGCGATCTGCTGGCCGGGGCGGGGCTGGATGTGCAAGCCAAGCGGTGTGTTTCCGCCTTTCGCCAGCCCTGGCTCAAGAGACATATCCCCGTGCGCGCCCTGGCCGCGCTGGATGGCCTCTTGCAGGCGCCCACGGCGCCGCTGGAGTGGACCCCCAGCATCTTTTTGCGAGCCCGGACGGCCGGCGAGGCCGCGCCGCTGCCCGCCAGCCCCTTCCGCTGCCCCGCCTGCCACAGCGCCGAGCTGCGCCCGGGCGACGAGGCGTTGATGTGCTCGGGCTGCGGACGGGCGTGGTCCACGCGCGAGGGGATTTACGATTTCAAGACGCCGCTCTAGGCGGGGAGGATCGCGGTGAGGGTCGCCTGTCTCCAGGAAAACCTGGCCAAGGGGCTTGCCATGGTCAGCCGAGCCGTGGCGACCCGCAGCGCGCTGCCCGTCCTGGCGAATATCCTGCTGCGCACCGCCGGAGGCGAGCTTACCCTATCCGCCACCGACCTGGAGCTGGCCATCGGTTATCGCGTGGGGGCCAAGGTGGACGAAGATGGCGCCATCACGGTCCCTGCGCGCCTGCTGGCCGGGTTCGTCACCTCGTTGCCGCCGGAGCGCATCGACTTGGCGGTGGATGTGCGAACCAAATCGCTCAACCTGCGCTGCGCCCAATACGAGACGAGCATCAAAGGCATCGACGCCGTCGAGTTTCCCCTCTTGCCCGCCGCCGCCCCCGATGACCCGGTGATCGCCCTGGCGCCGGAGCTCTGGCGCGAGATGATCGAGCAGGTGACGCTGGCCGCGGCCGCCGACGAGAGCCGCCCCGTGCTCACCGGCGCGCTGTTACGGCTGGAGGGCCACACCCTCATCCTGGCCGCTTCCGACGGCTTTCGGCTCTCGGTGCGCTCCGCCGAGCTGCCGCGCGAGATGGGAAACGTCCAGGAAGTGGTGGTCCCCGCCCGCGCGCTGCAAGAGGTGGGCCGCGCCTGCCAGGAGGAGCCGAACGAGCCGGTGGCGATGAGCATCTCGGCGCAACGCAGCCAGATCTTTTTCCGCGCGGGCAAGATCAGCCTGGTCTCGCAGCTCCTCGAGGGCAGCTTTCCCGACTATAGCCGGCTCATCCCCACAGGCTATGTCACCCGCGCCACGCTGGACACCGCCCAATTCCGCGACGCCGTTCGACTGGCCCTCTTTTTCGCTCGCGATTCGGCCAATATCGTGCGATTGCGCCTGATCCCCGCCGGCGCGGGGCCGCGCGGCCAAGTGCAAGTGGCCGCTTCCTCCGCCGAGGCCGGCAGCCACGTTGGGCAGCTCGCCGCCGCGGTGGAGGGCGACGAGATGTCCATCGCCTTCAACGCCCGCTACCTGCTGGAAGCGCTGAACGTCATCCACGCCGAGCAGGTGACACTGGAGGCCACCGCCCCCACGCGGCCGGGGCTCCTCCGGCCGGCGGGCGACCCCACCTTTTTGCACGTGATCCACGTCATCGTGGTCTAGAAGACCCTGCGAGTCGCGCGAGATGTACGGCTAGAGCTTGGCCCAGGCATCCTCGACGCCCAAGGTCCAGCCGAACCAGATCGCATACTTTTCGATGTGCTTGACCCATTGGCCGAGCGCGATGTCGGTGTTGACCCCCACCGCCACATCCCAATTGGGCGCCTCCAGCAGCCAGGTGTGGCCATAGCCATTGCCGCCCTCGCCTCCGGCGGTAAAGGTGCCCAGCAACTTGACCCCGGCGGCCTTCCACTTGATCTCGTCCTGCCTCATGAGCTCCAGGAGCCTATCCCGCTCCTCCTTGGGCGTCAGACGCCAGGGATTGCCCAAGGTAAAGCTCCACATGATCCGAACCGGCGTATCCACGTTCCCACCCTGCCCTTTCCGGCCCATGGCCCTGATTGCCGAGTGGATGCGGCAGGTCCGCGCCCCTGCCCAGGCGTGCGATGGAGATCGGCACTTGTGGCGTCCCGCCTGCGCGATGGTTCCTAGGAGAGCTGAACACGACGATCGCCCGGCTCGCGGAGCGGCGCGGGGATCATGATCGCAGTATACCGCAGGGAGACCCAGCCTGTCAATGGCTTTTTGCTTCATATGCTTGGCGAATTGCCCATTCTGTAGTATACTAGGCGAAAGCTGAGGCTTGAGACTGCTCGGTCCATCGGCTTGCCAGCCAGCGAAATCCAGGGAGGTCGCCAAGATGAAAATCTCCTGCCTGCAAGAGAACCTCGCCAAGGGGCTATCCACCGTCGGGAGGGCCGTGGCCACCCGCAGCACGCTGCCCGTCCTCTCCAACATCCTGCTGGCCACGGACAAGGGCCAGCTCAAGCTCTCCGCCACCAACCTGGAGATCGGCATCAGTTGCTGGGTGGGGGCCAAGATCGAGGAAGAGGGAGCGGTCACGGTGCCGGCGCGCCTCCTGTCCGATTTCGTCAACCAGTTGCCCGCCGACCGCATCGACATGGCGCTGAACGCGCGCACCAAGACGCTGAACCTGCGCTGCGCTCGCTATGAGGCAAATATCAAGGGCATCGATGCCGCCGAGTTCCCGCTGATCCCCACGCTAGGCGAGGATGGCCAGGTGAGCCTCGGCCCGGAGAGCCTGCGCGAGATGATCGAGCAGGTTACGCTGGCCGCGGCGACGGACGAGAGCCGCCCCGTGCTCACCGGCGTTCTGGCCAAGCTGGAGGGTGACCAACTGACCCTGGCCGCCTCCGACGGCTTCCGGCTCTCCGTGCGGAAAGCCCAGCTCCCGCAGGCAGTTGCCCAGCCGCAGGAGGTGATCATCCCCGCTCGCGCGCTGCAAGAGCTGGGGCGGGTCAGCGCCGAAGAGTCCGAGGCGGTGCAGATGGTCATCTCGACGCAGCGCAGCCAGGTCTTTTTTCACATGACCAGCGTGGATCTGGTTTCCCAGCTGGTGGAAGGGGCTTTTCCGCCCTATCAGCGCATCATCCCGGCCTCCCACGCCACGCGAACCGTATTGGATACCGCCAGCTTTCGCGACGCCATCCGCCTGGCCTTCCTCTTTGCCCGCGACTCGGCCAATATCGTGCGCGTCCGGGTCACGCCGGGCGAGGCCGGCGGCAATGGCCATGTGACCATCTCGGCCACCTCGGCCGAAATGGGCGATAATGTGGGCGAGATGGATGCGCAGGTCGAGGGCACCGAGGTGGAGATCGCCTTCAACGCCCGCTACCTGCTGGACGTGCTGAGCGTCATCAAGTCGGCGCAGGTGGCGCTCGAGACCTCCACCGCCTCCAGCCCCGGCGTCATCAGGCCAGTGGGGGGGTCCGATTTCCTGCATGTCATCATGCCCATGCACATCGCGCGCTAGGTGATGTCGCGGGCCAAGCGCAGGCCGAGTAGATGATTCTCAATTCGCTATCTTTGACCAACTTTCGCAACTATGTGCGGCTGGAGATCACTCTCCCGCCGCACATTACCATTTTGCAGGGAAACAACGCCCAGGGCAAGACCAATCTCCTGGAGGCCATCTATTACCTCTCCACCGCCACCTCGCCACGGGCCGAGACCGATCGTCAGTTGATCCATTGGCTGGCCGAACGAGACGTCCTCCCCTTCGCCCGGCTCGTGGGGCAGGTGACCAAGGGAGGCGAGGCGCTGCAGGTCGAGATCACCCTGATGAAGGGCCAAAACGGCA
>ERZ747221.3122-NODE-3122-length-13645-cov-3.190522_pt1 | contig 13645 bp, 12 predicted proteins | sample MGYA00374949_ERZ747221 | MGnify/ENA primary metagenome ERZ747221 (study PRJEB28779, sample SAMN05720172) | bioreactor metagenome | isolation source: Anaerobic biogas reactor | place: USA:Washington, USA | collected 2015-08-08 ... | reverse complement strand
CGTAGCGGCCGTCGAGCAGCTCCTGGTCGGAGAGCGCCGCGTAGCGGGAGAGCGCCTCGACGAGCGCCGCCTTGAGCGAGGGCATGCCCTTCTGCTTCACGTCCGCGGGGTCGACGATGCGCTCGATCACGCCGAACTCGAACAGATCCTTCGCGGTCAGGCGCAGGCTCTCGGCGGCCTCCTTCGCGCGCTTCGCGTCCTTCCAGAGTATGCTCGCCGCGCCTTCGGGGGAAATGACCGAGTAATACGCGTCCTGCAGCATCCAGACCTCGTCGGCGACCGCGAGCGCGAGCGCGCCGCCGCTGCCGCCCTCGCCGATGACGACGGAGAGGACCGGCGTCTTTAAGGTCATCAATTCATACATGTTCTCGGCGATCGCCTGCCCCTGCCCGCGCTCCTCGGCGCCGATGCCGCAGAACGCGCCGGAGGTATCGACGAGGCACAATACCGGCCTTCGGAACTTCTCGGCGAGCTTCATCTGCCGGAGCGCCTTGCGGTAGCCCTCGGGGTTTGCCGAGCCGAAGTTCCTGCGCACCTTGTCGGGCGTGTCGGAGCCCTTCTCGATGCCGATGACCGTGACCGGCATGCCCGCGAGCCAGCCGAGGCCCGCGACGACGGCGGGATCGTCGCCGAAGCGCCGGTCGCCGTGCAATTCGACGAAGCCGTCGATCAGATTCGCGATGTAGGTGAGCGCGGTCGGCCTGCCCTTCGCGCGCGAGGCCTGCACGCTGTCGTACGCCTTCATTCCTGGGCCTCCCTTCGGTGGAGCTTCAAAAGGCCCGCGATCCGGTCGGTCAGGTCTCGCCGGTCGCAGATCATATCGACGAAGCCCTTCTCGAGCACGAACTCCGCGCGCTGGAAGCCCTCGGCGAGCTTCTGGCGGATCGTCTGCTCGATCACGCGCGGCCCGGCAAAGCCGATCAAGGCGCCCGGCTCGGAGATCGTGATGTCCCCCTCCATCGCGAAGCTCGCCGTCACGCCGCCGGTCGTCGGGTCGGTCAGGACCGCGACGTAGAGGTTGCCCGCGTCCGAGTGGCGCTTGACCGCGCCGGTCGTCTTCGCCATCTGCATCAAGGACAGTATGCCCTCCTGCATGCGCGCGCCGCCGGACACGCAGAAGCCGACGACCGGCAGCGATTTTTCGAGCGCGTATTCGAACAGCCGCGCGATCTTCTCGCCGACGGCGGTGCCCATCGAGCCCATCATGAACGACGGCTCCATCGCGAACAGGCACGCGGGGATGCCGCCGATTTGGCACTCGCCCACGACGACGGCCTCGACCTCGTTCGACTGCTCCCGCGCGCTCACGAGCTTCTTGTCGTAGTCCGGGAACGCGATCGGGTTCACGCCGCGAAGCGTCGGCCAGAGTTCCTGGAACGTGTTTTCGTCCGCCGTCAGCGCGATCCTGCGCCGCGCGGACACGCGGAAGTGGTGCTGGCACTTCGGGCATACGTCCGCGTGCCTTGAAAGCTCCTCGGCCGGGTTCATCGCCTTGCAGTTCGGGCAGGAGGCGTAGAGCTGGCCCGGAATCTCCGGCCTCGCCATGCTGTTTGCGCCCGCGTCCTCCAGCTTGTTGCGGGGGCGGCGGAACAAATTTCTCGTGAGCATTTGTTACCTCCCGCTCAGATAGTCGGTCGTGTAGGTCCCGTCCTCGAACGCGCGCTCGGCGATCAGCTCGGCCTGCATCCAGCCGGTGTGGTCGACGCCCTCGATGACCATCTCGCACAGCGCCGCCTGCATCTTGCGGATGGCCTCGGCGCGCGTCGGCGCGTGGACGATCAGCTTCGCGATCATCGAGTCGTAGAACGGCGGGATCACGTAGTCCTGGTAGAGCGCCGTGTCGAAGCGAACCCACGGGCCGCCCGGCACGTGCAAGAGGCTCACCTTGCCGGCGCAGGGCCGGAAGTTCTCCTGCGGGTTCTCGGCGTTGATGCGGCACTCGATCGCGTGGCCGCGGAGCTTTATGTCGCTCTGCTGGAACGGGATCGGCGTGCCCGCCGCGACGCGTATCTGCCACTTGACGAGGTCGATGCCGGTCACCATCTCGGTCACCGGGTGCTCGACCTGCAATCGCGTGTTCATCTCCATGAAGTAGAATTTCCCGTCCCGGTCGAGCAGGAACTCGACGGTGCCGACGCCCTCGTAGCCGACCGCGCGCGCGGCCTTCGCCGCGGCCTCGAGAAGCCCCTCGCGCACCGCGGGCGTCACCGCCGGCGACGGGCTCTCCTCGATCAATTTCTGGTTCCTGCGCTGCATCGAGCACTCGCGCTCGCCGAGCGTCACGACGCTCCCGTCCATGTCGCACAACAGCTGCACCTCGATGTGCTTGACCTTCTCGAGCAGCTTTTCCATGTAGACCGCGCCGTCGCCGAACGCGCTCCCGGCCTCGGCGGTCGCGGCGAGGTACGCGCGCTCGAGCTCGTCCTCGGAGTTCACGCGGCGAATTCCCCTGCCGCCGCCGCCGGCGCGCGCCTTGATGAGCAGCGGAAAGCCGATGCGCCCCGCCTCTTCGCGAAGCTGCCCGACGCTCGCGACGACGTCCGAGCCGGGCACGACCGGCACGCCCGCCTCGCGCATCGTGCGGCGCGCCTCGTCCTTGTCGCCCATCAGCCGGATCACGTCTGCGGACGGGCCGATGAACTTGATCTTGCACCGGCTGCACAGGTCGGCAAAGCGCGGGTTCTCCGAGAGCAGCCCGTAGCCCGGATGGATCGCCGGCGCGCCGGTCACCGCCGCCGCGGAGAGGATCGCCGCCATGTTGAGATAGCTTCCCGTCGCCGCCGCGGGGCCGATGCACACGCTCTCGTCCGCGAGCGACACGTGCAGCGCGTCGCGGTCGGCCTCGGAGAACACGGCGACGGTCAAAATGCCCATCTCCTTGCAGGCGCGGATCACGCGCACGGCGATCTCCCCGCGGTTTGCGATCAGTATCTTTGCAAACATCGCCTACCGCCCGGCATCGCTTAGCATCATCAGAAAGGTGCCCTCAGCGCAGAGCTCCCCCTCCACCCGTGCCTCGCCCGCGATTTTCACCATCATCCCCGTCCGGCGGACCAGCTTGCAGCTGGTGTGGATCACGTCCCCGGGGCGCACCATGCGCCGGAAGCGCACCTGGTCCATGCCGATAAACAGGGGCAGCAGGCCCTCCTGGAGCGTTTCCTTCACCAGGATGCCCGCGGACTGGGCGATGATCTCGCAGAGCACCACGCCGGGCACCACGGGAAAGCCGGGGAAATGCCCCTGCAAAAAGGGCTCGTCCCCCCGCACCTGATACTGTCCCCGGGCCACGTCTTCCCCCGCCAGGGCCACCTCGTCCACCAGCAGCATGGGCGCCCGGTGGGGCAAAAAGGTCTGGATCTCGTCTCGGTTCATTTTTCCCTCAATACAGTTTAATCAGCGTCTGGCCAAACTCCACCACGCTGCCGTTGGCCAGGCAGATGTCCGCCACCTGGCCGTCCTGGGGGGCGGTCACCTCGGTCACCTGCTTCATCACCTCGATCAGGCAGAGCACATCCCCTTTTCGCACCTGGTCCCCCACCTGGACAAAGGGCTTGCCCCCGGGCTCCGGCGCCTCATAGAAGATGCCCACCACGGGGGATTTCACCTCGATGATGCGGTTGAAATCAGGGCCCTCCGCCTGGGCCAGGGCCTCCGGCTGGGCCGGGGCCGCCTCCTTGTGGGGGGCCACAGGCTGCGCCTGCGCCCTGATCTCCCGGCGCAGGCGATAGCGCTCGCCCTCTGCCTCAATATCAAGGCCGGTGAGGCTGCTTTGCTCAAACAGCCGGATGATCTCCTTTAACTGCTCCAGGTTCATGTTCCCCTCCTGACTGCCAGCGCCCCGTTGTGCCCGCCAAAGCCCAGGGAGACGGACAGGCCCAGCTCCCGGGTTTCCCGGCGGGGAACATGGGGCACATAGTCCAGGTCACAGGCCGCGTCCTTGGTCTTTAGCGGGATGGTGGGCGGCAGCACCCCTTCTGAGAGCGCCAGCAGGGTGGCGATCAGCTCCGCGCCGCCCGCCGCCCCCAGCATATGGCCTGTGGCCCCCTTGATGGAGGAGATGGCCGCCTCCCGGGCCCGCGCCTCCCCCAGGGCCCTTTTGATGGCCAGGGTCTCGGTTTTGTCGTTAAGGGGCGTGCCCGTGCCGTGGGCGTTGATGTAAAGGCTTTCCCGGCCGCTGTCTCCCGCTTCCTCAAGCGCCAGGCGCATGGCCCGGGCCGCGCCGTCCCCTTCCGGCTGGGGGGCGGTGATGTGGCTGGCGTCACAGGTGGCGCCATAGCCCACGATCTCCCCCAGGATTTTAGCCCCCCGCTTCCGGGCCATTTCCATATTTTCCAGCACCAGAACCGCCGCCCCCTCGCCCAGGACAAAGCCCTTGCGGTTTAAGTCAAAAGGCAGGCTTGAGGCCAAAGGCTCGTTGGTCTCAGACAGGGCCATGCTGCTGGTAAAGCCCGCGATGGCAATGGGCGTCACCGAGGCCTCGCTGCCCCCGGTGAGCATGGCGTCGATATAACCATGGCGGATCAGGCGGCAGGCCTCCCCCACCGAATGGGTGGAGGTGGCGCAGGCGGTGATCACCGGCACGCAGGCGCCTTGGGCGTTGTACTTGATGGCGGCGTTGCCGGCGGCCATGTTGCCGATCATGGTGGGGATGCACAGGGGGGACACCCGCCCCGGGCCCCTGTTTATCAGCTTTTCCGATTCCCGGAACATGGTCTCGATGCCGCCGATGCCGCTGGAGATGTTCACCCCAAAGCGATGGGGTTCCACCTGGCCCATCAGCCCGCTTTGCGCCATGGCCTGGTGGGCCGCGGCCATGGCATACTGGCTGAACAGGTCCATGCGCCGGGCCTCCGCCACCTCTATGCCATAGGCGCCCGGCTCAAAGTTCTTTACCTCCGCCGCGATTTTCACCTTAAAGCCCTGGGTGTCAAAGCGGGTGATGGGCCCGATGCCGCATTCCCCGCCCAGAAGCGCCTTCCAGAAGCTTCCCACATCATTCCCCAAAGGGGAGATGATGCCCATTCCCGTTACCGCTACACGATGCATACTGTTTTCCTCACATGTACATGCCGCCGTCCACCTGAAGGACGCTGCCGGTCACATAATCAGCCCCCCGGGAGCAGAGGTAGGCCACCGCCTGGGCCACCTCCTCCGCCTTCCCCAGGCGGCCCACGGGCACCTGGCCCAGCGCCCGCTTTAGGGTTTCCTCCGGCATCTCCCGGGTCATCTCGGTGTCAATAAAGCCGGGAGCTACCAGGTTACTGGTCACCCCCCGGCCCGCCAGCTCCCGGGCCAGGGTCTTGGTCAGACCCACCAGGCCCGCCTTGGCGGCGGAGTAGTTGGCCTGGCCCGGGTTTCCCATCAGCCCGGAGACGGAGCCGATGTTCACCACCCGGCCCCAGCCCGCCTTCATCAAATCCCGGTAGCAGGCCTGGATGGTGTGAAAGGCCCCCGCCAGGTTCACCTCCAGGACGCGCATAAAGTCCTCCCCGCTCATCCGGAGGGTCAGCCCGTCCCGGGTGATGCCCGCGTTGTTGACCAGGATGTTGATGGGGCCAAAGGCCTCCCGCGCCTGGGCCACCGCGGCCTTCACCGCCGCCTGGTCCGCCACGTCGCAGGGGATGGCCAGGGCCTTCACCCCTTTTTCCGCAAGGGCCGCCACCGTGTCCTCCGCCGCGTCCCTGCGCCCCGCGTACAACAGGGTGATGCGTTCTGCCTGCTGGCTGAGCGCCAGCGAGATGGCCCGGCCAATCCCCCGGGTGCCCCCGGTGATCAGCGCGGTGTTCGCGTTTCCTGTCATGATAAGCCTCCCAAAGCGCCCGCCGCCAGGCGGATGCCGTCCATATCCTCCGCCTGAAGCATCCGGGCTTCCGGCAGGATTTTGCCCACCAGGCCGCTTAGCACCTTGCCCGGCCCCAATTCAAGAAAGGTGTCAATGCCGGCCTTGGCCATGTTCCGGATGCTTTCCTCCCAGCGCACGGGGCTTTTCAGCTGCCGGGTCAGCCAGTCCTTGGCCGTCTGCCAGGCGTAGGGCCGGGCGCTCAGGTTGCTGTACACCGGGATGTCAGGGCTGCTAAGCGGGATGTCACGAAGCGCCTCCGCCATTTGCCCGGCGGCCTGCGCCATGAAAGGGGAATGAAAGGCCCCGGCCACGTTCAGCCGCAGGCTCCGGATGCCCTGGGCCTTCAGGTCCCGCTGGAAGCCCTCCAGGGCCAAAAGAGGCCCGGCCACCACCGTCTGCCCCGGAGCGTTGAAGTTGACCGCCAGCACCTCCGGGTGGCCCTCAAGCAGCTTTTCCACCTCCCGCGCGCTTAGGCGCAGCACGGCCGCCATGCCGCCGGGGCGCTGCTTTTCACAGGCCTGCATATATTCCCCCCGCTTTTTTACCAGGGTGAAGGCGGCCTCAAAGTCCAGCATCCCGGAAAACCAGCAGGCGGGCCATTCCCCCAGGGAAAAGCCGGCCACCGCCGCCGCCTGGATGCCCGCCTCCCGGGCCGCCTGCCCCAGCGCCGCCTCCACCGTAAACAGGGCGGGCTGGGCGATGTCCGTGCGGGTGAGGCGCGCCATGGGCCCCTTAAAACACACTTCAAGCAGGCCCGGCATCAGCGCCTCCGCCCGGTCCATAAGGGCCTTAGCGCCCGGGGAGGCCTCATAGATCGCCTGGCCCATGCCGGGCGCCTGGCTGCCCTGACCGGGGAAGAGAATGGCTAAGCCAGCCACTGCCCCGCCCCCTCAAGCAGCGCCTGGGCCTCTTCAAACATGCCGCGCATGATCTCCTTTGCCGGCAGGGTTTCCTTCACCAGGGCCGCGGCCTGGCCCGCCATGATGCAGCCGGTAGCCATGTCCCCCTGCCGGGCGGCCCGCCACAGGGCGCCGCTGCCAAAGGCCTCCAGCTCCTCGTTGCTGATAGAGATATCCGCCTCCCGCTTGGCGAACTCCAGCATATAGCTGTTCTTAAGCGCCCTGACCGGGTGGCCCAGGCGGCGTCCGGTGACCATGGTGTCGATGTCCCGGGCGGACACCACCTTGTCCTTAAAGCACTGGGGGATGGTGCACTCCTCCGCCGCTAAAAAGCGGGTGCCGCACTGCACGCCCTGGGCGCCCAGCATCAGCGCCGCCGCCACGCCGCGCCCGTCCGCGATGCCGCCGGCGGCAATCACGGGGATGTCCACCGCGTCCGCCACCTGGGGCACCAAAGTCAGGGTGGTGAGCTCGCCAATATGGCCCCCCGCCTCACAGCCCTCCGCGATCACCGCGCAGGCGCCCTCCCGGGCCACCCGGCGGGCGATGGCCACCGAGGGCACCACCGGCACCACCTTGACGCCGGCCTCAAGCCACTGGGGGATATAGCGCCCCGGCAGGCCCGCGCCCGTGGTCACCACGGGCACTTTCTCCTCCGCCACCACCTGGGCGCAGTCCCCGGCGTGGGGGCTCATGAGCATGATGTTCACGCCAAAAGCCTGGTCGGTCATCTCCCGGCACAGGCGGATCTGCTCCCTTAAGTAATCCGCGTCCAGGTTCATGGCGGAGATGATCCCCAGGCCCCCGCCGTTTGAGACGGCGGAGGCCAGCTGGGCGTCCGCCACCCAGGCCATGCCCCCCTGAAAGATGGGGTACTTCAGCCCAAACAGCCGGGACACCGGGGTCACAATCATTGGGCAGCCTCCTGAATCACCCGCACCAGGTCGCCCACGGTGCCGTCCACCTGGGTGATGTCGATGGTGACGTTAAAGGCGTCCTCCAGGTCCATCACCAGTTCCGCCACATCCAGGGAGTCCAGGGCCAGGTCGTTAAACCGGGTTTCCGCCGTGATCTCCTGGGGGTCAGAGCCGCGGCGCTCGGCCAGGGCTTCAGCAACTTTGCTCATGATGTTTTCCATAGGGTTTCCCTCCTTATTTTTAGGGCTTTATATTGGCAGGCGGAGAAAACAGGTCCTCCGCCGGGGTCAGTGTCTTGGGCGGCTCTTTGCCCCAACGCAGCACACAGGCGCCGCTCACCAGCCCCGCGCCAAAGGCGCTCATGGCGATCAGCTGGCCGGGCATAAGCAATCCCGCGCGGTACATCTCGTCCAAAAGCAGGGGGATGCTGGCGGCGGAGGTGTTGCCGGTGCGGTGGATGTTGCCGGGCATCCGGGCGGGGTCAAGCTTCAGCCGCTGGCGCACCGCGTCGATGATCCGCCGGTTCGCCTGATGGAGAAGCACCCAGTCCATCTCCTGAACCGTCCTACCCGCCTGGGCTGCCACCTGGTTTAAGTCCTCAATGGACTGGCTGACCGCGAAGCGGAACACGTCCTGCCCCTGCATCCGGACGCCCCCCGGCGCCTCGTCAGGCTTCCTGGTGAAGGGGTTGTTGCCCGGCTCCGCCAGCATGTACAGGGCGTCCCGGTCCGTGCGGGCGGTGAGGCGAACGGAAAGCAGGCCCTCCCCGGGCCCCACCACCACGGCCCCCGCGCCGTCCCCAAACAGCACGCAGGTGGCCCGGTCCTCCCAGTTGGCAAGCCGGGTGATGGCCTCCGCCCCCACCACCAGGATATGCTGGGCCTTTCCCGCCTTGATAAAGCTGTCCGCGGTGTCCAGGGCGTAGATAAACCCGGCGCAGGCGGCGTGCAGGTCCATGGCGGGGCAGGCGGCATGCAGCCCTTCCTGAATCAGGCAGGCGGTGGAGGGGAAAACATAGTCCCCCATGGTGGTGGCCACCAGAATCATGTCCAGGTCCTGGCCTGAAATGCCCGCGTCCAGCAGCGCCCTTTGGGAGGCCGCAAGCGCCAGGCGGGTGAGTTCGCTTTCCTTCATCACCCGCCTGCGGGTGATGCCGGTGCGGCTGGTGATCCATTCATCCGAGGTGTCCAGAAATTCCTCCAGCTGCTGGTTGCTCACCACCTGTTCAGGCAGCGCGCTTCCGATGCCAAGTATGTTCAACTGTCCTGTCCTTCCTGCTTAAACTGGGGCAGCAGCACGTCCAGGTGCTGCTCCTGGTTCCTGAAAAAATCGTGCAGGTTCAAAAGGCCCTGAAACAGGGCCTCCCGCTGCTCCTCCCCAAGCCCCCGGGACACGCTGTGCACCATCTGCCGGTGGAAAAAGCGGTGCGCGGCTTCGTTGCCGAGGCCGCTTTCGAGGAAAACCCAGTCGCAATGACGCTCTCGCGCCCGCTCGACGAGGCGGGCGAGCACCGCCTGGTGGCCGCGATGGACGCCATCGTAGTTGCCGATCGTCAGCGCGCAGTCGGCGCGCTGGTCGGCGGGCGGCAGGCGGCGGAAGACGTCCATGGGCGAGGGCGGCGCGGGGTCCGGCAAAACGTTGAATTATAAGGTTTTCGAAGCAGGGTTGGCGCGATGCCCGGTGCTAGAATCGCGCGATGAAAAAAATCGCCGTGCTGATCTCGGGCCGTGGCTCCAACATGATCGAGCTCGCGAAGCGTTGTCGCGAGGATGCCTGGCCCGCGCGCATCGTCGCGGTGATCTCGAACCGCCCCGGTGCGGCGGGCCTCGAGGCGGCCGCCGGCCTGGGCCTGCATGCCGAGGCGATCGACCATACCGCGTTCGCCGACCGGGCCGACTTCGATGCCGCCCTGGCCCGGCGACTGGAGGAACTCGGGGTGGACTGGATCGCGCTCGCCGGCTTCATGCGGGTGCTCGGCGAGCCCTTCGTCGAGCGCTTCGCGGGGCGCATCGTGAACATCCATCCTTCGCTGCTCCCGGCCTTCCCCGGCCTGCATACCCATCGACGCGCGCTGGAGGCGGGCGTTCGACTGCACGGCGCGACGGTCCACCTGGTCACGTCCTCGCTCGACCTCGGCCCGATCGTCGCCCAGGCGGCGGCCCACGGCGATAGCGGGGAGACGCTCCTGAAGGAGAACATCGTCCAGTTCCGGCAGGCCCTGGCCTCTCTGTTGCTGCGGTTGGTTAATGGCCATCCCGCCGAGAACGACGTTGTCAAGGCCAGGACCGCCAAGCTAGGCTACGCCAGGGCCTTCCTGCAGACGCTCGCGCAGACCATCGAGAGGGCGGGCCAGAACCTGGCCCTGGCCAGGAGCCAGGCGGCGGCCGAGGCCGACACGGGCTGCGCGCTGCTGGCCGAGTTCATCCACAGGCAAGAAGCCGCGCTCAAGGAGGAGAGCGAGAGCCTGGACAAGACCATCGTCTTTCTGGCGGGCGACCCCGAAAGGACAGCGCGAGCCAGGCAAGGCGAGGCGATGGGCGTGCTAGACGATCTGCGGGAACTGGTCCTGCGCGAGAAAGAATGGCGGGCCGAGTTGGGCCGGATACCGGTCCGCAAGACGCTGGCCGACGAGGGCCTGCTAAATCAGATGTACACCGACTATTTCGCCCCCGCTGTGGTGGAGCAGGGCCTGGAGCGCCTATACTGGCGCGCCGGCGAGAAGGGTAAGCTGGAGCTGGTGGTGCGCCATCAGCAAGACGTCGCCTTTGCGCCCGAGGCCAGCAACAAAGCCAAGTTCATCGAGGCTTTGCTAGAGCTGGCCGAGAACGTGGGCCAGGAGGTCTGGAAGCTCGAGTTGGGCCCGATCCTGGACGACCCGGACACGGGACTGTGGGTCGCCCCCAGCGCCCGTCGCGAAGTGGGAGAGGCAGCGGCCTGGGCCGAGCCCGCCGCAACCGTCCAGGTCGGGAAGGCGCGAGAGCAATTGCCCCATCGCTATCTGTGGGCCAACCGCACCATCGGTCGCGCCGACGACTATGCCAGGGAGGTGCAGCTGCAGGCTGCCGCGCAGTCGGGCGTGCAGTCCCTCGTGGCCACCCATCCCTACCGGGCCATGCTGATCACCACGCTGGACGTGGTGCCGCTCTCGGCGCTGGATTGCACGGCGCGTCTGGGAGAGCTGTACCTGAGCACCTTTATCAGGCCGCCCGCGGAGAACAGGGTAAACCTGGAACCGGTGCACGTCTTTGCGGCGGAGCGCAACGCCCTTAGCTATGAGCAGCGGCTGCGCGAGCTCGCGGAGGCCCCTCGTCGGTTCCACCCGCTGTTCGTCGCCGCGCTGGAGGACCTGGAGCGGGCCCGTTGGTTCGCGCTGGCCTATGCGGTGGGCTGGGTGCAGACCGTCCAGGTCCGGGAGGGCGGTGACTGGCGGCAGCAGTACGTCTTGCGCCTGGAGGGGCAGCAGGAGCGGAAGCTGACCCGCCCGGACGACCCGGGCAACCCGGTGGCGCTGCTGGTGCGAGCGATGCAGGGTTTTGTGCTGGGCGACGACCCCAGTGCGGAAGTCGATCCGGCGCACCCCGTGGAGGAAGCGGTCCAGGCCGTGCGGATGATCATCGAGGAGCGGGTCGCCAGCAGCGAGGAGCGGCTCGACAGCTTTGCGCGAACCTTCTCGGCGGCGACCCTCAACGATAGGCGCGCGGGAGCCCAAGACTTGGCCTCCTTCGTGCGGCTGGTCGTGCATGATGAGATCCGCGCGATCCGCGAGCGGAGCATGAGAGGTGGCGGGTGAACCAGAAAGGGCTAGGTGATCAGCCATGACCAACTATATGCCACCAAGCGATCTGCAAGGCCAGACGCTGCGATTCTCCGCACCCCTGGGCCCGCGCAAGCTAGACAAGGTCCTGGGCGGCGGAGAGAACAAGATGGGCTCGACCTCCTGGGTCTTCCTGGGCGTCGACCCCCAGAATCCAGGAGAGGAGTCCAAGCGCGTCGCCGTCAAGGTCTCCAACCCCGACCCCATGTCTCGCGACAGCCTGGAGGCGGAGTGGAGGTGCCTGAGCACGCTGGCCCGCTGGGATAGCACCACGCATTACTTCCCGCGGGTGCTGCATCCGGCCGCCGCCGAGGGCCTCGACATGCAGCCAAGCCTGCCCGGGCTGCCGCCGCAGGCCACCTGGCGCATCATCGTCCAGGAGCTCGTCCGCGGCGACTCGGCGGATGACCTGCTGCTCAGGTTCCCCGGCCTGGTCCTGCCCGAGCCCCTGGCCCTGGCCATGTGGGCGCAATACGCCGATATGCTCGGCATCCTCCACAACGCGGGGATGACCTGCGGCTGGGACCGCAAGCCCTCTGACCTGCGCTGGGTGCACCACCCGGCGCTGGAATTCGATCCTGAGAAGCCGGGCTATGCTGCGACCTATCAGAAAGAGCTGCTCTCCCACCTCCGGCAGTCGTGGGAGCCGGGGCGGCTCATGGTGCTGGACTGGAACAAGGTTCGCGCCAAGACCGACGAGAACGTGGCTGCGGACCTCGTCAAGACCGGGCTCCTCTGGTGCGAGCTGCTGCTGGCGAGTAAGCCGTCCTTCCAGACCCTGGAAGGGGGAGGGTTCAAGCAACTGGAGGAGCCGCTGTCCGCACAATCGCGCTGGAGCACCCTGTCCGCGGGGACTAGGGCGATCCTGGAGCGGGCGCTGCACCCCCTGCCGCAGAGCCGCTTCGGCAGCGCCAACGAGCTGCGCAACGCCGTCCGCCAGCAGATTACTCGCTGGCAGATGACGCCCCAGGCCCTCTGGGACAGCGTCCAGCGCACCGACCTGGATCCCAGCGAGGCGTACCTTCGGGCCGACTTGCTGCGTCTGCTGATCGAATCCTGGGGAGCGGACCGCAGGGCAGACCTGGACCGAAAACTGTCCAGCCTCAAGCCGGGAATTGACCAGGCCTCCTGGGGGCCACTCCACAGGGCCATGGACCTCTCCAACTGGGCCGAGGCGGACCAGGAGCTGGCCAGGCTATGGGCCACCAACCAGGGCGATGTTCCAATCGCGCTCTGGCTGAATCGCTGCCGGGCCATCGTCGCCCGCGCCACCCAGCTCAAGGCCCTGTCCACCGAGATCAAGGCTTTGCACGACTATGCCAACTACACCGAGCCGCCCTGGGAGTGGAGCGGGGGCGAGCAGCGCCGCGCCGAAACCCTCGTGACGCAGTGGAAGGATTCGGGGTGGCAATCCCTCGCCCAGATGCTGACCGCTGAGAGGATATACCCGGCTCTGCTACACAAGGCGCGCGAGTTGAAAGGCCGCGGCAACATGCGGGAAGCCCTGCCCATATACAAACGTGTAAGCGACCGTCGAAATACTCTGGCCCATCCCGACTATGGCGATGCGTTGCGCCTGCTGGACCAGCTTTACGCGGACCCCGAGCCGGAGATGCGCAGTCTGCGGGACTGGCAAGGGACGCTGGAAAAGATCAACGACTACCTCGGCCTCGCGGTCGAGGCGCTGATCTCCGATGTAGACAGCGACCTGAGCGACATCCAACGGAACCTGGCGGGCGCGCAGCGTGTGGATCCGCGCAACCCGGCTCTGAGCCTACTCTGCGCGCTGCTCAAGGCCGAGAGCGAGTGGCGTCAGGCGAAAGGCGGCTTCCTTTCCTCGCGGATCGTGCGCCTGGGTGCGCTCGACCGCGCCTGGCGCAGCCGAGCCGTCGCCCCGCAGCCGGCGGAACCCAAGCCCGCCTCGGCTCAGGATGGCGGCGCCCAGGGCCAGGCACTGGTCTGGGAGGAGTGCGAGAGGCTGGTGGGGGCCAAGGCCGGGCAGATCGGCGCCCTGTTGCGCAACCGCTGGGTCGGGCTGCAGGATGAGCTGGTAAGGCGCCTCATCGCAGCCCCGACCGCTGCTGCCCAAGTCGCCGACGGGCCGCTCTCCGCCGAGCTGAGCCACGAGACCCTGCTCCGCTGCTATCTGGCGGAGTGCCCTGACGAGAAAGCA
>ERZ747221.3107-NODE-3107-length-13705-cov-2.994130_pt1 | contig 13705 bp, 12 predicted proteins | sample MGYA00374949_ERZ747221 | MGnify/ENA primary metagenome ERZ747221 (study PRJEB28779, sample SAMN05720172) | bioreactor metagenome | isolation source: Anaerobic biogas reactor | place: USA:Washington, USA | collected 2015-08-08 ... | reverse complement strand
CTCCACCGCCACCGCGGGCGTGCCCGCGCCGTGGGCGGCGGCCACCAGGTCGGTGAGGTAGTACTCCCCCTGCGCGTTGGAGGTGCCGACCTTGCGCAGCGCCTTCCAGAGGAAGTCCGCGTCGCAGTCGTAGAGGCCGGCGTTGCACTCGCCGATGGCGCGCTCCGCCGGGCCGGCGTCCTTGTGCTCGACGATGGCGGTGACCCGCCCCCTGCCGTCGCGCACCACGCGGCCGTAGCCGGCGGGATCGGCGGGGCGCTGGGCGTGCTGTTCCTGTTCGTCTCCGTCATCACGGTCAATTCCGGGCTGATGTACCAGGTCGTCAACCCGGCCTTTGAGCACCTCGCGCTTTCGAAGTGGTACTGGGCCGTGCCGTATATCGCCGCGCTTGCGGTGATGCGCAGCCTTCCCCGCAGAATCAGCCGCTCCGTTTTCCTCTACGTCGGCATGGCGATGATGATGGGCGCCTTTGTCGGCTTCATGCTGCTTGGCAGGGGCGCGATCGACTACCTGATCGTCGACACGCTTCTTCTGGGCGCCTGCGGCATCTTCGACCTGTTCTGGTGGAGCATCATAGGCGAAACGCTGGATTACTCACAAAACCCCGCCAGAATGTTCGGCGTCGGTCTTTCCGCAAATGTGCTGGGCGTATTGTGCGGCGATGTCCTGGGGGTCGTTATCACCTCCACTAGGCTTTCTGACGCTGAGGTGGCAGTGATTGCGCTGACGGTGGTGTGCGTCACCCTTGTAATCCTGCCGCCGCTGAACAGGCAGCTCACCCTGCTGCTGAAAAGCCACGCCTACCTCTCTGCCTATGCAAATATGACTGAGAACCAGCAGTCGGCGGTTGTTTGTCAGCTAAAGCTGATTGACCCTTTGACAGAACGAGAAAAGGAAGTACTTGCACTGATCCTTGATGGAAAAACGAACAAGGAAATTGCTGCCGCCATGTGTGTTGGTGAGAGTACAGTCAAGTATCATGTAGGAAATATTCTCTCCAAGTACGGTGTGAGCAGCCGGGCGGAACTCATCAGCACCTTACTCAAGGCTCAGATTAAGGAATAGTCCAAAAGCCTGTAAATAAGCGGTTTTCAAGGCCACCTATACTAAAGTATAGGTGGTTTTTTGCGTTAAATTATACTTTTGGCGGGGGACTTTTTCCCCCACTATCTCTATGATTAGGGTATCACAAGGAGGTGAATCCAAGGGTGAAAGCGATAAAAGACAGGCGAAACATCTATGTAGTGATTTCTGTGACTGCCATACTTTTGACCGTGCTGTTCATTGTGATACAAAAGCTTGCAATGGTCATTGCCTGCGGTAGCGTGAGCGCTGTGGTACTGCTCCTGCTGTATCGGCAAAGTCGGTTGCTTAATGCAGCGATGGTGATCTGCGATAGCCGGATTCTAACCGTACCTTCGTGCATTGTCACTTCCGAAACTCGACCGAACCAAACACAGGCAGAGGAAACCATCGTGTCCACCTTCGGACTGCTGCTTGGAAACCGTGTCTATCAATGGGGCTGTGAAGGTGTGTACGGTGTCCGGCTGCGAGAGGTACAAATCAATAAAGAGCATATCTGCTTGTCCTTTGGGGACGATGGCAAAATGTTGCGAGTTAAGTTACTGCACGGTCTAAGCGACAGGCAAAGCGTCATGGAGATCGCACAGAAGATATGGCGCGAAACAAGGGTACGGGCAGAAATAAGAAATTGGTAACGAAAGGGAGGAATTCAAAATGAAAAAGATATTATCCATTTTACTTGCGATGGCGCTACTTTTAAGCAGTCTCACCGGATGCGGTGGGGGCGGTGGCAAAAGCTATGCGGCGACACTTTCGCCAGAGACCACCGGCACCAAACTGGAAAATGGCGTCAGTGTGGAACTGGGCGGTTATGTGCTGGACAGGGAAGAAGAATTGACCGTCACTAAGGAGCCTGTGGAAGAAAACAAGGAAGAAGGCTATAAGATAGAAGCCTATGACTTCAGGCTGGGCGAAATGACCGAGCTTTCGGACTTCATTACCTTGCGTATCCCCTATGATACGGCATATTGCGAGGATGGGCAGGACCCTGCAAAATGCGTGGGTGCAAAGTACAGAAACGAAACCACTGGTGAGTGGGAAGATGTGCTGTTCGAGGTGGACACGGCTACTAATGAGCTTGTCATCTACACCGACCATCTCTCCACCTTTGGCGCATTCCATGTCAAAAACGAGGGGCAACGCAGCGCCAAAATCATCAGCATTTATGCGGACTTTGCGGGTCTTAAACAGCAGGAAGCCATGGAAACGCTCCGCGAATACGTAGCGGGCGGCGGCGCGGACGGAGAGGAAGCGGCAGGTCTCGCAGCGCGGCTTCTCACAGGCTATAACGGATTTTTGGGCGGTGTGGCCGGAGCAGCCGGTGAAACGGGCTTCGCCACTGACCTCACAGGTACGATTTTGAACATGGCCTCCGTCGGCAGCCCGACCTTTGACACTGCGCTGGCTGATTCCGCCTACAAAAAGATGAACAAGCTTGGCAAAGTAGCGGCGGCGGTAAAGATTGGCGCGGTGATGTTGAGTACGGAAAAGACAGACGCCGATACCCTCGGCTTATACAAGGACACGGCGATGCTGGCGCTCTCCTATGCCGAATCCGCCGCGTGGGGACTTGCCGCCAGCGGACTGTTCATTTTTGATTACACCATAACCAGTCTGTTTGAGCAGGGCATGGCGATGAAAATGGATAAGATAGATGAGGTCTATGTTTATTTTAACGACGAATACATCAGTAAAGACAGACAGGGCTTTCAATGGACGGCCCGCAGCTTGAAGGATTGGCGGCAGGTGCTGATTGACATAGCCGAAGCCAACCCCAACGAAGCCGACGCCAAGGCTGCCGTCGAAGCGGAGATAGAGCGCTATGCCCGCGTATTCTGGACGCTTAACAGTGCCGATATGGGAGTTGTCGTTTCGGAAATGAAGGAGAAAAACAGTAAAAGCTCTGTCACCATCCCCACCCCCACCGAGGCGGAGATGAAAACCTTAGTGGACGGTTATAAGGCACAGCTTTATGAACGCCTCTACCCGGTAACGCAGTCCGTCGGCGTGTATATGCAGCGCAAGGCCGAAGCCGCGTATCTGGCCGCACTGAACGAGGTCAAAGTGTTCTTTAACCAAAACATCACCTTTAACATCGTAGAGGATGTCCCCGATGGCGAGAAATCGCAGTATGACGGCTACGCCCTGCGCTTTGCTCCGCTTTCCGAAAATGCGGTGAAGGAGAGCTGGAGCGGAACCCTCAAGGGAACTGGCGGGGCTTCCACCAAGTTTACCCTGCTGGGCTATCTACAGGCAGGTTGTCCCACAAAGCTGCAACTGTTCCCGCCGGATGCCGACCCTGATAACGATGAGCCGGAGCTAAGCCTTGGCTTCAAACTCTCTGCGCCGGTGACGGAGGTGACGATTGGGGGACTGCCATTGGAGGAGCTTTTGGGCACTTATCTGGTGACATTTGCGAGTGAAGATGGTGATGAGTCTTATCACTTTACCTTTATGTTTTACGAGGGACAGTTGGCGTTCCGTCCTGATGATACTCCTTGGTCTGCCTTAGCATTACCAAGTGGACCGTATGAATATGACCCGGTGACTGGAACGGCGACTTCTCAAGCGCATAGTGAGTATTTTTCTTTCTCAGTTACTGTTAATTTTGTTTCTGAAAATGGCATCATTCGTCTTTCAAGTGCCACGACTCATGTTGGAGAGAACACAGTAACAACCTACGGCGAAGGAAGCAAAATAGACTGACGGTAGCCCGCCTCGCCGAGAGGCAGACAGGAGGAAATATTATGAAAAAAGCATTGACTATTATCTTATCATTGGCACTGATACTCTCCCTCGCCGCCTGCGGCGGGGGTGGCGGCAAAGCACAGACCGAAAGCACTCCGCCTGCGGAATCCGGCAAGGTCGCCGAGGATGCGGATTTGGCGCGGCTGAAAGAGTTATACGACGGAACATGGATAAACGAGGACCCGCATGACGGCCCGTTTGAAATGGAAGTACTCAGCACAACCAGCATCAAGATGACATATGAAGCCTCGGGTGAACTCATCTGCGATTTGTTCTATTCTCCGGGGGAGCTTACCGGCATCAGCGTCAGCATGAGCGGAAACAGCCTTGGCAAATATAGCATTGATACGCAGAGCGGAATATTGACATTCAGACCCAATGACACTGATGTTTTTACCTACACAAAAGAATGACAGATAGTCAGAAATAAAAATGATAAATACGGAGGTTTTCTTATGAAAAAAATATTGATTATTATGTTGTCACTGACGTTAGTATTGTCGCTCGCCGCCTGCGGTGGAGGTGGAGGCAGTGAGGCTCCTTCAGCAAGTCCCGCCCCTGCTGAATCGGGAAGCACCCCTTCCAGTGAAGCGGAAGCGAATGAAATCAAGTATTACGGCATCGGTGAAGCAGCCGATGCAAACGGACTTTCCATCATTATTGACGGAGCGGAGCCTTTCGATTATACAGGTATGCTTTCAAGGCCGAAGGACGGATTTGAATATTTGAAGGTTTGGTTTACTTTCACAAACACATCCAACGAACCGGTAGAATCCCCCGACAAGAAGGATCTCTACATTGTTTACGAGGAAGGGTCCACTGGGGACGACAGCGACATGACCTCGGAGGAAAATTCACAGGTGCTGCCGGATGTGGCCGACAGGAACCAGCGGTATATGGAGGACGAGATAGAGCTTGCCCCCGGCGAATCCGTCAGCGGCTGGATGGTCTATCAGAGGCAGACCGATAAAAGCGAGGTCACCATGCATTATTATTCCGGCTATGTCAACGTAGCACCAGATTTGAGGTTCAGCTTTGTGGTTGAATAAGCCGACATAAAACGGGAGGCATATCCATGAGAGACAACATACCATCCACGGGCAGAGGGAATAAAATCTTGCCCGCAATACTTATCACAGCCAATCTGGTGATGCTTGTGGTAGGTATTCTGACCATACCTCCTAATCTGCTGTCAGCAGCAGGAAAGGAATCTCCTGTGCCGAACGTGGAGCAAGCAGCGCCTGTCATACCATCGTCAGAAGAAGAACGCCCGCTCGTGACCACGGAAAGCGGAAGTAATCCCGCACCGGAGGCAACAGGCGTGAGCTTATCCACGGAGGAACGCCCCGATTTGGAGGATTTCCTGTGGTACACGGAAGATGTGCTCTATAGCGGTGTACCGAGTGATGCCGCCGCCATAACGGGCCTTAATACGCTCACGGGCGGCTGGAAAGCGCTTATCATCTACGACCCGGACAACAGCATGGACTCCAATGCCTATGAGTTTCTCAACATTGCCCTCGCGGGTACGGCTGACGATTTAAGCCTCACTCTCGACTGGTATCTCATCTTTTGGGGCGGCGAGGGCGAGAGCTTTGACGAAACGGATATGGAGGATACCGTATTTAGCGGCAAATGGGAAAATGGTGGCCTGTGGGCTTCCGGCGCGGGAACGATACACATTACACAGTTTTATTCGCTCCATGATAAACAGTACGCCATCGGCACGATGGATACGCCCGACGGAACACCGGCGTTCATTGCGCTGGTACGGCCATAAGGAGGTGCGGAAATGGCAAGATTTTGTGAAAACTGCGGCTTTGAGCTGCACACCGGCTCCCGCTTCTGCGGCAAGTGCGGCGCGGTAATTAAGGCTGCGACCGTGAATACCGCGCCCGCAGCTCCGCCGCCCCAAGCCGTCCCGCCGCAGGCGCAGAACTACACGCCGCCGCAGGCGAAACCCAAAGCGCCGCCGAAAAGCAATGCCGCTCCCGCGACACCCAAAAGGCAAAAAAGCGGCAACAGACGCAACGCACTTTGTATCGTGCTGGCCGTTTTGCTTGTCGTGCAAGTCGCGGCGGTGGCGCTCTACGGCTGGCCGGGGCTTTTGGTAAAGGACAGACCGCAAAAACTAAGCAGTACCGGCATTGAAAGTGGCGTGGCAGAGCTTTCAGGTATGAGCGTGGATTTCGGCGGAGGCTACGCCGGAACAGAGCTGGAAAACGCAAAAGTCTTGCCGCTCGACTTGTACGAGGGCGCCGCCTCCGTCGGCTACGAGCTGGCGCTCGCGGATGTGCCGGAGGGTGAGGTGACGCTGTCCGCGCCGATGCCGGAGGATCTAACCCTTGCGGAAAACGAGCGCCTTTTTCTCGATATCGGCTTTTCCATGCTCGACGAGGCGGGCGAGACTGTCATGGTCTACGACCATATCGAGGCGTTTGAACAGGACGGACAGATGACCGCGCGGATAACGCCCACAGGTTACGGGGAGCTGGCCGGCAACGTCTACCTGAGAGGCGAAGGCTTCGTCTCGAACACCTACAGCGACAAAATGCGCTTTGACGCGCAGTTCAAGGTCAAGCTCATAAGTTCCTCGCAAAGCGGGCGTTTTAACCTCATCTTTGACCGCTCACGCTTTATGGCGTCCACGGTGGAGGGCGCCGACGTGGAGGCGCTGCTGTCGCGCATGGAGCAGGTCTACGCGAAGTATGGGGAGTTTGGCTTCGATATGTCAAGGCGCACCGAATGGCCCATGGACATCTACGTGACAACACTTAAAAACGCCGACGCCACGACGCCCACCTACGCACAGTACGTCTCGAGCTGGTGGGGCATCGACAGCGGCTATATGAATTTCAGCCGCCTGCTGTTCACGAATTTCAACCTTAATTCTGCCACGAGCATTTTTGCCCACGAGCTGATGCACTTTGTGCAGGAGTGCTATGTTTCGACCCAGTATAAGCGCCTCGACTGGCTGGACGAGGCTACGGCGGTATTCTTCGAAAAATACTTCGGCGGCACGGGCGACCACACCGCCCGCCAATACGAGTTTTACGACGGCATTTACCCCGCCTCCGACTCCGCCGGGGCCGGATACGCACGCGGCGCACTGGTTAACTACTGGGCAAAGCGCGGCGGCTGGTATGACGGCGTGGACACCCTCTCCGGTAAAGATAAAATGTCGGGACTCATTGATCTCTATTCCACCGGCGGTTATTTGCAGGTGAGTAAATGGCAAAATTGGATCGACGACATGGTGGACGCGCCCTCGGAATACGCCATCGACTTCTTCACAAAACTCCTTATGTGCGATGAGAGTGTATGGGCGGAATACGCCTATATGCCCTATATCCTTCATCAGACCATCGTGGAAAACGCCGGAAGATCCGCAAAGGACTTCTCGTCAAAGCTCGACCCCAACTACGCCGTCACGCTTTTTTCCTCGGCGCTTTCGCTGGAGGCGGAAAAGCTCACGGACGAGGACGGGCAGGAATTTGAGCTTCGCGTCCCCGCCTACGGCGCGAGAGTGGTGGCGCTGGACATGACGGAAAAGGAACGCGAAAAGCTGGATAAGGACGCCGCCGTCAGCATCAGCGACGAAACCGGCGAGGAGCTGGTGCTTTTGAAGTCGCTTTCCAAGGAGACGACCACCCAGCAGGGCGCGAGCGTTTCAGCCCCGGCGTTTCGGAAAACACTTGAGGACAAATACCGCTATCTGCTGCTGGTGGTGAACACCACCGACCGCGAAAAGACGATAGAGCTGACGGCGAGATGCCAAACGGATACATACCTGCTATATCAGGACACCTTCGAGACGGGGTCATACTACGGCGGCAGGACTATTGCGGAATTCTACGACGCCCACGGCTCCATGCGGGAAGGGCGCAGTCTGGACGAGTTCAAGGTGGCCTACGGCTACGTTATCAGTATTGAGGGGACGGGCGAAAGTGCCGTGCTGAAGGTCTTGGATGCTGCGGAGACGCACAAAAAAGCGCCGCTGTACACCATAGGTGTGAACGGCATTTCCGGCACGATGGACGCGGCGGCGAACACCTTCACAGCCGCCTATGGGGACGGCGAGACAATCGAAATAAACTTTGGCACGGGTGCAGCCTATCTCAATGGCCCCTACACCATGCGGAATTTTGACAGTTATATGACTCCTGAGAGCCGGGGCTTGACAAACGGAATGCAATACGGCGTCCAGCCCTATGGAGGGTGACCGCCATGGCAAAGAAGAAAAAGAACAACAATATCCCCCTCCCCATATTCATCCTCATTTGCGCTGTGCTGGTGTTCGCCATGTACATTAGCCTCAGCACGCTGACGCTTGCGATTTGGGGAGAGAGCGTCATGGGTACGGTGACGAGCTATGACAGCCGCCGGGAGGATATGACGGCGCAGGAAAACCGCTCCCGTACCATATCGAAGGGCTATTGGTTTGCGGTAAACGGCAAGGAATACCGGGGCTATGTGATGTATTCGAGCGACGAGGCGTGGCCGAATCTGGACAAGGGCGAAAAACGTTCCGAGCGCATCCGCTACCTTTCGTTCCTGCCGTATATCAACAAGCCCTCTGCCCTCTGTGAGTTTAGCAGCATGGGAGAGGTCGCCATCATTTATCACATACTATCGCCCATCGGTTGCCTGCTCCTGCTGCTTTTAGTGATCCGCACACAAAAGAAACAAACGAAGCAGAAAAAAAGGGCGGCGAGGAACCCCGCCGCACCTCAAATAATTGAGACAAGGAGTGATACGGATATGTTTTGTCCTAACTGCGGAAACAAGCTGCCGGAGAGCGCAGCTTTCTGTTCGGGCTGCGGCGCAAAACTTCAGCAGACCGCACCCAATATCTGCGCCTCCTGCGGTGCGGAAATGCCGAGCGATGCGGATTTCTGCATAAGCTGCGGTACTGCAAAAGGGAACGAAGCGCCCCAGCCAGCGCCCAATGGTGCATCCTACGCGCCGCCGAGCGCGGGGCTTGTGGGTTTCTCCCACTATTGCAATCACCCGGAGATATTGGCTGCGGCAAAGGGAAACAAGAAATTCTCTATCGGTTGTATGTGGATACTCACCCTCGTACCGCTCATCGGCTTTCCGGTTGCCGGGCTTCTCATAGACGACCTGCCCTTTGGCGAGGCTGTGATTATCGGCGTTGGCATTGCCGTCGTGATGCTCATTTTTAACCTCATTGCTCTTAGCCGCACCAAAAAGCCCATGTGGGAAGGCGTGGTCGTCAACAAATACAGCAAAGAAAAAAGCGAGCACCGGGGCGGCGAGGACGATAATCACAGGACTTACACGGAGTACACCACGATCATTAACACCGACGAAGGCAAGAAAAAGGCCATTGTGGAAAGGGACAGCGGACGGCATATGTACGATTATCTGTCTGTGGGCGAGCGGGTGCGCTTCCATCCCACCTTTGGTACATACGAAAAGTACGATAAATCCAAAGACCGCTATATCTATTGCAACGTCTGCTCTATGATGAATCCTATTCAAAACGACCGCTGCAAGCGGTGTAATAATTTGCTGTTCAAATGAGGAGGATTTTATAATGGAGAGATTTAACACGCTGATGGAGGCTGCGGAGTTTTCGGCAACACGCTGTACAAGCTGGAGCTTTGCCACCTCCAATGATAGATACGACGTAAAAGGCTTGCTGGTGCTTGCCGAAACAAGCGACAGTGAAGACCCCATCGACGAGGACAGCTTTTATGTGGTATCGCCCGCCGGAGCCATCGGCTTATGCGAGGACGGCGAGAGCATCGACTGGCTGCTTCTTCCCAACCCGGACGCTGGCCAAACCCGACCCGAAGCCTACACCGCCGCCCCACAGATCAACTTCTGTTCCAAGTGCGGAAACCCCGTCACTCCGGGCGCACGGTTTTGCGGTAAGTGCGGCAATAGACTATGAGACATCTTTGAATAATACAGAAGAATTTTAAAATGTGGCATAATAGTTAAGACGAACAGGCAGCTGTTTTACCTGCTGGCTGTTCGTCTTTTATATCATTCTTTTTTTCGTATTCAGTTTGCGTTTCCTATTTTGTCCCTATGGGACTGTGCCTTTAATGGCGCTCTATTTTTTTATTTTATGTCGGTTCCTCCGAACACGCTGAGAGCTCTAATAAGCACTGTTGGGGCATTATCTGCCGCTTCGGAGATAAAACTGTTTTCAACACCGCCAAATATAGGAGTGCTGTTAACTATAACACGCACATTTTTAGGAAGCACTATATCTGTCCCGCCAAATATTGAATATGCATTGATTACGCAGTCTCGCCTTATTATTGCATTCTGCAGCTTCAGCTCTACTCCTCCGAATACAGCGTAGGTATTTGCGCCGCGAAAATCAACGCCGTTGAACTGAGGCGTGTTTCCGCCGAATACCGCAAAGTAATTCTCTCCTTTGCTGCCTGCAAAAATTCCGTTGGTACTTTCATTTTTTATTCTAATCGATTTTCTGAAAATCAGGCTAAGACCGAAAACAATGAGGACATATGGAACGATCAGCTTATAGCCTATATCGTCTTTTAAGATGTACTGCTCGCTCAGGAGAAGAAGGACACCCACTCCTGTTCCTATACTGTTAAACATATTAAGACCGCTGTTAAATACGGAGATAACACAGGGAATGATTATGAACAGTGTCCACCATCCGTCAAAACTCACTTCGTATTCTTCCCAGTACCCAATAGCCTGACCGCCGAAAAATATTCCGAAGAGAATTATAATAAGACCTAAAATAATGGATAAGGTGCTTTTTTTCATAACAGTTTTCTCCTATTAAGTAATTATCTCAGGTATTTTACAAGCGGCAAACAAAGAATTCGCTGTTTGCCGCTTGTTGAAAAATTAATCAGTCTTCATTATCCCAGTTGTGCCAGACGTTCTGAACATCATCGTTATCCTCGAACATTTCGAGCATTTTGTTCATGTTCTTAATATCGTCATCAGAGCTTAATTTGATATAATTCTGGGGAACCATTTCAACTTCAGCAGATAAAAACTTATATCCTTGATTTTCAAGTTCCGACGCGACTTTCTGGAAATCATCGGGAGATGTATAGACAGCGAATGTTTCTCCCTCTGCCGTACAGTCGTCCGCACCTGCGTCCAATGCTGCCATCATAACCGTATCTTCATCGAGTTCGCCGTCCTCGTTGTCGATTATAATAACACCCTTTTTATCAAAGGACCAAGAAACGCAGCCTGTAGTTCCCATGTTTCCGCCGTATTTATCAAAATAGTGCCGCATCTCGGAGGCGGTGCGGTTTCGGTTATCTGTCATTGTTTCGACAATAACGGCGACACCGCTTGGACCATAGCCCTCATACACTATTGATTCATAGTTTGAAGAATCACCCGAGCCGAGAGCCTTTTCAATTGTACGCTTTATGTTATCATTCGGCATATTAGCAGCTTTAGCCTTAGTAATGACAGCGGCAAGACGGGAATTGTTTGCAGGGTCTCCGCTTCCCCCCTCTTTAACTGCTACTATCATTTCTCTTGCAATTTTTGTGAATGCCTGAGCCCGTTTTGCGTCCTGCGCACCCTTTGTTTTTTGAATATTGTGCCACTTGGAATGACCTGACATTTTAACAGCTCCTCTTGTATTTTGCAAACGCTATTTTATCATACAATCAAAGTCTGCGCAAGTATTTTTATGGCACAAGCTATCTTTTGTTATTTGGATTTTGGTATGAGCAGAGGTCTGCGGTTTGTTGAGAATTCCCCATCAATGGTGTTGGAGTTTGTAATCAGTTCTACAGTCGAACCGTATTTTTTTGCAAGACTCCAAAGGTCTGTCCCTCTTTCCGAGCACAATACAACAAGTGAGGGGCAGTTTTCGCTGCGCGCATTTGATTCCTCATCAAGTTCGATTCCGGCTACCGCGTTGATCTCCGAAAACTCAACTATGGCATATTCAATGTTGATTTCGATGCCGACCTCGGCATTTTGCATAGGACCGATCACAGCAGGCTGACCGCAGCAGATGGATACGATATTAAGTTTTTGGCTCTTTGCAAGCTCTATATTTTCTTCAGCTTTCAGCTCAAGCGCTATCGACTCAAGATCACCGCTTTCCGACTTGCCAACTCCGCTGATGTCTGCGCGGCAAACAATTTCATTTCCATCCGCTTCAGCGCATACGGCGGCTGCGGCAATGTACATGATCTCATCCAATGTTGTCTTTTGCTGAAGCTTTCCTCTCATGCTGAGTTTAAGGTTTTTTAGAATTGGGCATTTCGCGATTTTTGTATCGACTGCTTCGGCAACCATCTTATATTCGTTGCTGTAGGCATCGGCAATATAGACTGAGTTTTTCCTCTCTCTGCAAACTGCCTGAGCGGTCATATGGAGCTGGGCGGATACCGCGTATCCGTTTTCTTTGTTCGGAATACAAGTGAATTCAGCATCTTTGAGCTGGATTATTACTGTATCTTCGATGCTCTCACCGTATGTATCCACTTCAATAATTTGAGAAAACTGGGAGGAAAAAACGCAGCTAAACAAGCTGTCGTCATTTTCATTTAGAAATACCGCGGTGGTATTTGCTTCGGCTTTCAAGACAAGCTTGTTGCCGACTGCTTTTGCATCCTGAACACAAATCTCCGTACTGGCGCTGAGCATTTTTAAGTTCTGACCCTTGTCTTCTGAGACTCTGTATTCGTCAGAGATGGTAAAACTCTTTTCACGAATGCCCATAACAAGGCAATGCTCAATTTCTTTCTGCAATATATGCACAGGAGCGCTCGGATTATCGGATAAATTATCCCAGAGTGCGAAGTTATCTGGGTAATATGCGCATAAATGCATGGAAACATCGGCTCTCAAAAGCAGCTTTCGCGGATTGAGAGTTCTTGCATCAATAGTGCAAAGCCTGCATTTAAGGATTATTTTTGCGTTCTCGTCTGCACCTTCTACGGGGATTGTCTGGTCAAATGGTATTATTGCGGAAACGTGCTGTACTTTTCCGCTTTCATCGGCAGCGTATATGACTGTGACTTCGACGGACGCAGAAACATGTACTTCATCCGTTTTAGCTTTTGTTGAAGAGAGCAGGAATTGTCCGCGGACATCGAGGATTTTCCCGATATCCGCGCACACATCGGGGACGACAAGCTCAAGAGTTTCCTCTTTGGAGATTTCATTGTCGTATATAAGTTTTAAGCAATCGCTCTCAACGCGATGAAGCGCAACGCGCATAAAAATCAGTCCTTTCATTACTGTTTCAGTTAACAGTATGAAACGGACAATCAGATTATGCGAAAACAATGGGACTAAGCCTTTTTTTCAAAAAGCTTGATAAGAATCACTCTGATAAATTTGGGCGGGCGAATAACGGTTATTTTCATAGAATACCTCCATAAGCTTTGTTTGTACTGTCAGCGTATTACGCAAATGCCTACATATATCAAAAAGGCGCCGAGCACAAACCACCAAAATGACGAAGGCAGGATCAGCGCAAGCAATACGAAGACACCGAACAGGGCGACCAAGCATCCGATTTTTTGTTTTGACCCTTGTTGTTTGCGCAATTTAATTCCTCCCCTCTGCACACACCGGCAAAAATTGCACATTGATAAACTCCCTGCTGCTGAAAATAATCTATACCTCCACGCAAATAACACCTCTCTGCATATTACGTACTCGGTACATTATACGCAGAAAGGTGCTATTAAGTGATTTAAAATTCTATTTTAGTTCCCATTCTTTAATTTGGGAGGAGATTTCGTGAAGTCTGATATAGCTGTCGTGGCGGGATTTGCTTATTATTCCCTTTTTTAAAGCGTCCAGAACCGCACATCCCGGCTCCTTTATGTGTGCGCAGTCATCGAAACGGCATTTTCCGATAAAAGGTTCG
>ERZ747221.3096-NODE-3096-length-13733-cov-4.202475_pt1 | contig 13733 bp, 10 predicted proteins | sample MGYA00374949_ERZ747221 | MGnify/ENA primary metagenome ERZ747221 (study PRJEB28779, sample SAMN05720172) | bioreactor metagenome | isolation source: Anaerobic biogas reactor | place: USA:Washington, USA | collected 2015-08-08 ... | reverse complement strand
AACCGCTTGTTCAATTATTTTTAATACCTGTTCTTTCTTGGTTACCCGAGAGAAACGAGTTATACTCCGTTCCATTTTAAATTGTAAAACAGAGGCAACCGCAATTTTTTCAGCAGTCTCACCCACAGAGTCCGAGACAGCAAAGATGTGTAATTTGTCAGCCATAAACTCATCCCCCTTCGAATATCCAAAACTGACGACAATTCACCTGTGTATTGGTTCTACAACTGCTACGGATTTTCCTTTTTTTTAAACGTCAATTTTTAGCCTCTAATGGTAATAAAATGCTTTAGCTCCAAATATCCATCCCCCCGTTACTATTAGGGGGATTATCATCTGCAGGTACAGGGTTACTATCACAGCTTAATAAATCGGATATTTCTTCAATAGAAACGCAGGCTGAATCATTATACCAGAAGGGTTCTTTTTGCAAATAATAGTCCTTCCCATTAACCAGATATTTATGACTATTCATTATAAGCCTGATAGATTTCCCCCCATCAATGTTAAAACTGAATAATCCGTAACCATAAAGTTGGTCAAATCCTATCTTACCTAAATCTATAGCCTGATAGTGCAAATGTTCCTTAATATATTCAGGGGTGGGATATTTTCTAAAACGCTGGTAATAACGGGAATATATCAGGGCTACTGCTCCGGCAATATGTGGCGAGGCCATAGAAGTTCCGGAGAGCTCCACATATTTATTTTCCAAGTAAGTAGAATATGTTTTTACCCCGGGAGCTACAACATCTATCCGGTCATTGGAATTGCTAAAGCTAGCTACACGAGTATTAAGCTCCACTGCCCCTACTGCTAAACACTCTGGAAAATAGGCCGGGTATGAAACCTCCTGTGTAGCCTCCTTTCCATCTCCAAAATTACCGGCAGCACATACCACCGTAATACCATCCTGCACTGCTCTTATCAGTTCCCGGTGCATAGTTTTATTAGGGAGTGGACCTCCCAGACTCATATTGATAACATTAACCCGTTCACCATTCGTTCCTACCCACTGCCGGGCCCAGGAAATACCCTGGGTAATATCGCTGTATGTTCCCTGCCCATTTTTATTCAAAACCTTTACCACCAAAATCCTGGTCAAAGGGGCTACACCAAGAATTTTACCATTGGCTGCAATAGTACCCGCTACATGGGTACCATGACCGTTATAATCCATATAGTCCTTTTCCGAGGATATAAAACTCCGGCCGTCTACTATATTTTGAGCTAGATCCGGATGATGGTAGTCCACCCCGGTATCAATAATTGCTACTACTACACCTTCGCCCCGGGTAGTACTCCACATACGGCGGGCAGCCATAAGGGAAACCCCTGGCGGTGCCCAGGGGTTATCCGACAGGGTATGATCGTAGATACCCCCTATCTCTGGCTTAATAATCCACATTATATATCACCTCTCCTTGCTCTATATTAAGCAAGTAGAGATAATAAGTTGACAAAACTACTAAAAAGTCATAACGGGAAACTTAAAGATTGTTAATTTAAACTGCATATAATATGTAAAAACATTAGCATCCCTGGAAAATACATGATAACATAATATTATAAGATAAGGGTAGCACTCTTGAGGTGATACAATGGATGCTGGAACCATTTTTGTACTTATACTTGGCCTGGCCCTGGGCATAGGATTAGTAGCTATGATTATAGGTGTTTTCCTTTTTAATGGATTTCACTGGTGGGATAAATTATAATCCTCTCATACTTTCGCTTCTTAAATATCTCTTGTCCTGGCTTTCTAAAACCTTGTTTACCATGTCAAGCATTTGTTGCCGATCTTTTTGCAGGGTACCACTTATAGGCAGGTAATTTGATGCATGGGAACCTACAAATTTAAGCTCATCAATAGTAATATTCTCAAATATCCATTTCATTTCTTCCAGGGTTGCAAAGGCATCCAGGATTTTGAATTCCCCTGCTAGTACCTGCCGGTGTAAAACGGTGTTAGGTACTGGAGTGACAGTTAATGCTGCCAGGTATTGAGGTTTCATTTCATTTATTATTTTAGCCGTAGCCAGAGCATGTTCTCGGGAAGGTTCTCCTGGCCCTGCCAGTCCCAGTAAAACCATAGCAGACAGGTTTATCCCGGCATTAACCAGGTTTTGTCCTGACTTAAGCATTTCCTGGTAGGATACTCCTTTTTTAACCTCCTTTAACAGACGGTCATCTCCCGTCTCCACCCCTAGATAAGCCTTGGTCAAACCTGCCGCCCGCAATGCCGTTAATTCTGACATTGATTTATTTAGAGTGCTCCTGGGACCTACATAACTGCCCACATGACGCAAAGATGGAAATACACGGTATAGTTCATCCAGTATTTCCAACAACATATCGGTCTCAATGGCAATGGCATCGCCATCACATAGAAACACTTTCTCCAGGTCGTTATAATAATTTTTGGCCATCGCGATATCCGTTTTTATTTCTTCCAAACTTCGTATACGGTATTTCTTGTCCTTATACATCCCGCAAAAAGTACACTGATTATGGGAACATCCAATAGTGCACTGCAGCAAATAACTTCTGGCCTCACTAAAAGGCCGGAATATATTACCCTCATACCTCATTTGTTAACCCCCATCCCCACCAGTGCTTACCTTAATTACTGAGGCAAATCAGGCAGCCTGGTATCCTTTTGCTGTTTGTTATAAATGTCAGTAGTTTCTGGTATTACTGGATTCTGCTCATCACCCGGACCCGGTGGCAATACTTCTTCCCCCTTATCGAGTTCATCATTACCAGGTTGAATTTCTGTTTCATCACCGGGTAACTCCTCCTCCGGCGTAGTTTCTGCGCCTTCATCTTCGGCAGGTTCTTCCTCTATCGGTTCTTCTACTGGTGCTGGTTTTTCATAGAAAACCCCGCTGTAATACAGGGTATTCATATAATCACGCCAGATAGGAGCAGAAATAGTCCCCCCATAGGTGCTATACCCTGTAACCACGGTTCCATCACTGTTACCGGCCCATATAGCAGTCGCCAGTTCCCGGGTATAACCAATATACCAGAGGTCACGGCTGTCAGTAGTAGTTCCGGTTTTACCACCACTGCTGATAGCTATAGCCGCTTGTGTGCCCGTTCCATGCCTGACCACATCTTTTAGAATATCATCCATCTGTTCAGCTGTATAACGGCTAATAACTGACCAGGAATTACTACGATTAGTATAGATAACCCTGCCCCTGGTATCCTCAATCCGGTCAATACAGTAATATTCCCGGTACTTACCCTGCTCCGGAAAAGCAGCGAAAGCAGCGGCCATTTGCAAAGGTGATATTCCTTTATTCATCCCCCCCAGAGCCAAAGCCAGATTCTTATCTTCTTCTTGCAGGGTAGTTATACCCCATCTTTGCATATAATTGTATCCTTCATTAACGCCCAACTGATTTAATACTTCAACTGAGGCAACGTTATAAGATTTTACCAGGGCCGTTCTGATGTTTGTCTTTTCCGGTGCCCAGCCCATGTTCTTCGGGGTATAATTACCGAAGTCACGGGGTTTGTTATTTACAATGGAGTCAGGAGTGATAATCCCCTTATCCATAGCTGCAGCATAATATAGGGGCTTGATAGCTGAACCTGGTTGACGGGGTAAAACCGCCATATTAAGCTGATTTCTAGAGAAATCTACTCCTCCCACCATCGCTTTGATGCCGCCGGTAGAGGGTTCTATGGAAACTAAAGCAATATCCCGGGCATTTATACCCCTATTAGCCAGAGAGCGGGCATGGTTTTGTACCGTTTTCTCAGCTGCATTCTGCATCCTGCTATCAATAGTAGTATAAATCTTTAACCCGGCCTGATAAAGGCTCTTGGAGCCCAGCATATTCTCCAACCCGGCACTTATATAACCCGCCAGATAAGGATGCCTGCTGCTGTCGGGAGTAAATGGCTGAATGTATAAGGGCTGCTCTTTAATGGCCACAGCTTCGTCGGCATCAAGTATACCCTGATCTACTACAACATTTATAACCGTATCCTGCCTGGCTTTCAAGCCTTCAAAATTCCGCTCCGGTGCATAAGCCTCGGGGGCTTGTATAATACCGGCCAGCATGGTCATTTCCGCTTTATTTAGCTGCCACACGTCCTTATCAAAATAATAGCGGGCCGCACACGGTATACCCGAACACCCCCTGCCCATGTAAATCTCATTTAAATACATGTTCAGGATAGCATCCTTACCGTATTTTTCTTCAATAGCCACGGCAATAAAAACTTCTTTAACTTTTCTAGTATAAGTCTTCTCCTGGTTCAAAAACAGGGTACGGGCAAGCTGTTGCGTAATGGTGCTCCCCCCTTCAACCTTGCTGCCGGCACGAAGGTTGTTCCAAATAGCTCTGCCAATTCCCCGTGTGTCCAGACCATTATGCTCGTAAAAACGGCGGTCTTCCACCGCCACCACTGCCTGTTTCATGAAATCAGGAAAGTTTTCGCTATATATTCTTTTATATCCCAGGCGCGTCATTTCCTGCCCGTCGCTATAATATAGCACACTTTGTTCCCGGGGTTGGTACTCCCACTGATTGATTCCGGTAGCTACCAGCAGAACTTTAGGCATGGTCTGGGTGAGCGATGCCCCCAGTATAAAGAAAAGCGCAAATAAAACTAATCCGGTCAATAACATACCCAGAGTTCTTAAAAACTTAAGCATAATGCTTCCCTTCCCGCTTGATTAATAATTAATTCCAGCACTTAATATTGATAATTACCCGAACCTGGCATCAAGATTTGACCAGGTGCCAGATCCATAAATTAAGGTGGCATCTATTTATCTAATACAGTATATAACAGAGGTTTCTTTCAAGCAAAGCAGTACTTTTGTAAAATTTTAGGAAAATGCTGCTAACTTGTTAAAGAAATAGAAAAGGATTTCTTTCACCATGTTGGTCAAGAAACCCTTGTACAGTTCGAGTTGTTCTTGAATGCTACGGTTTAAGCCAGTTAGTCGCCTTATCCCGGTCCCAATGGCTCACACCGGCAGTAGATGCCTCCCTCCTTAAGCGGTAATTATATAATTCAGCGCAGCGGAAGGGGAGTAAGCCCTTGTGGCCCCAGTACCACTCCCCAGCCATAATCGGGATTAACACTACCCTGATTTAAATAGCTCACTGCCCGCTCTAAACCCCTTTCATCATCTGCTACCACCAGCCATAGTGGATTAGTATCACCCATACCACTTGCAGTAGCCTCTATACAAGCGTAGTCTCCACCTTCAACTGTTCGTCCCTTCTGCAAAGCTGTATCCAACAACTGAAAACCTGAATCAGTAAAGCCGCAAAAAAGACCGGTTCGCTGCTGATTGGAGTTTAAGGCCTGTATAGCTGACAGTGCCAGTATTTCTTCACGTAAGCCCAGCACTATAACCGGGCAAGGCCGCTTATTAATTATTGCATCATTTACTTCCTGCAATTGCACCTTTTTTATACCCCGGCTGCCCAGACCTGTTGACAACAGGTCGGCTGCATCTTGAGCTGAGGCCGAATAGGCCAGCAAAACCCCGGTGCTAAACGGATGGGGAAAGGCCCCAATCATGGCCGGAGTAAAAGCAGCCGCGCCCCAGTCATGGTAATCCCACCATACGACATCTCCGTTTTTTACTTTTATGTCTCCTGCTCCTGTTCCCGCCAGGACACCGTTAAAATATAAAAACCAATCCGATTTCTCCCGTTTTCCTATTCTCCCGGTATATCCTGATTTCAGGCCATTTATGGAATTAACAAATGAACCACCATAGGAGGTTTTGATATCTAGATAGGAGGTAGTCAACCCTAATGCATCTCGCTGTTCTTGAACCTCCACCCATTGATCAAATATTATTGCCGCCCCGTAGTCACGAGTGACCAACAGGCGGACTTTAGCCTCTTCTCTGGACTCGCTTTTAGTAACTGCAGGTTTCTCCCATTCTGGCTTATTACCGGCAGGCTCAACCATATTTTCCTGGGCTTTTTGAGCTGGTTCAGGCACTTTATTACTGGTATGCTTCGGCTCAGACTTAACCGGCTCATTCACCACTGTTTTTGTCTGGATTTGCCGGTCGGTTACAGATGTTTCACGTGAAACATTACAGCCCGCCAAAAATAAAAGCATTATTAAAAAAACTGCCAGTATAGACTTCTTACGCAAAAGCAACTACCACCTTGTAACAAATATTCCCTTCTCGTTCCCGGTTATTAAACCAGCACTCTAGCCCAAATCTTGATTGGAAGGTACTTTTCTTATTAACCCGCCATGGCCAAAGGACACAACGATGCATGAAAATAAATGTTTCACGTGAAACAATATGTCTGACATTAACCCCGTATTTTGTTCCTACCCATGGCGGAACGGCACAGGGGCCGTTCCCTACACATGATTATTCTGCGATTGGCCTTGCCCTGTGGGTACATCTATTCCCTGTTCTATTTTCCAATTAACCAGCCATGAGTGCGGCACACAACCACTTATGAAAATAGAAGTATTTTGTTTCTAAGCCATGGCGGAACGGCACGGGGGCCGTTCCCTACACATGATTATTCTGCAATTGGCCTTGCCCTGTGGGTACATCTATTCCCTGTTCTATTTTCCAATTAACCAGCCATGAGTGCGGCACACAACCACTTATGAAAATAGAAGGTTTTGTTTCTAACCCATGGCGGAACGGCACAGGGGCCGTTCCCTACATATGATGCGATCCGCGTGAATTAAAATCTATTTTCTTATTAACCCGCCATGAGTGCGGCACACAACCACTTATGAAAATAGAAGTATTTTGTTTCTACCCATGGCGGAACGGCACAGGGGCCGTTCCCTACACATGACGCGATCCGCGTGAATTAAAATCTATTTTCTTATTAAACGATAGACTATTACCGCCGCTTCTGCCCGGGTTAGCTTTCCTTCTCCTCTAAAACTGCCGTCCGGGTAGCCGCTGATTATTCCCCGTTGCTGCAGGTTATCAGCCGCTTCCCGGGCCCAGGCAGGGATATTATCCTGGTCACTAAACCCTATCTTACTCGAGAAGGCTTCCTTGTTTTCAGCGGGAAAGACCCGGTTTATCAAACAAACCGCTTCATTGCGGCTAACCGGAGCATAGGGTCTGAAACTAGAGTCTGGATATCCACTAACCCAGCCCCATTTATCGGCCGTGACAACAAACTCATAGTACCAATCATCGGCTTTGGTATCGATATACTTAAGTTCACCTGTCTCCAGGCTTATCCCTTTAGCCTTGAGCAATAAGGTCACCATTTCTGACCGACTAATATTCTGGTATGGCTCATAGCCGTGACCAGTACCTTTTATGATCCCCTTTGTCGCCAGACTTTCTATAGCTTCCCTTGCCCAGTCGCAACCAGCATCAAGGTCAGGAAAAGATATTCGTTGTTGCTTAATTTCATCTAGCTGCTGATTAATCGTCAGGCTCTCTTCTTCTAGTTTGCTAGTAGAATCCTTAACCTTGTTCTTTTCTTCCTGTTCGGGCTGTCCGGGTTTAGTATCTATCGGAATAACTGCTCCTACATCCTTCCCTCCGTCTATAGTATAGAGCCATTCCACCCGGTCTCCATTAAGTATTATGGCATTTTCTGCACCAACACCAGGAAAAACGCCATTTATCCTGAACAGCCAACCGCTTAAAGGGTAGCCCTCCTTTTTCTCCGCCAGGCCAGCTATACTATGTACATACTCTCCCACTATAACGTAACTAATACTATTCTGGTCTAAAACACCTTTAAGGGTTTCTAGAGCTGTACAACTACCTGTCCAATGATAACTTGCGTATTCTAGTATAGTACCTCTTTCAACATCACCCCTTATAGTGACCAGGGCTAATGACTGCTGCTGACCGGGATCTACGTTACTGTGGTTTCCCTCGCTACCAGTATTACCTCCAGGGTCTTTAATTTCCGGTAACATACTACTATATTTTGATTGCCCCCGGACTAAATCCCCTAAAGCCAGTAAGGCATGGCAGGTAGACATACGGTTAGGCCTGGTAGGATCATTCCAGTCAGACGGTTCCTTGCTATACACAAACCATCCCTGGTCGGATTGATAAGTAAGCAGTGTATTAACCATATTATTACTGTTTATTACCCAATCATCAGCAACAGGATCTATATGTAGAGCTGTAAGTGCCTCTATAACTACTGCAATAGAGTCAGGATTCTCATTACCCCAGCTCCCAAAACCACCGGTATCCATTTGCTGCTGCCGTAAATAGTCCAATGCTTTGTTGATGACAGCAGTGGTATCTTCCTTGCCGTCTTGATTATAATCTACTGCCAGGGCAATAAGCGCATGAGCGGTGGAGTCAACATCTACTCCCCAGCCACTCTCGTCAAATCCCCCGCTCTCATCCTGCTGAGAACAGATATAGTTCACCGCATCATTGCGCTGATAATTAACGGTGAAACCATTCGTACTGGCAAAATCCAGAGCAATAACCGCCCAGATAGTCTGATTCAAACTGGTATTGTCGCCATTTATAAAGCTACCCTGTGTATCCCCACCGGAATGCTGCATTCTAATAAGAGTATTAATATCCGCATTTATATCCACCTCATCCTGTCGTCCGGCAATTGCGCCCAATATCTTGCGAGCATAATCACTGGCGGAAATAACATTTTCAGGAGTATATTTACTGCTGCATTCCACCTCTGCCCAGCGCAGTCCCAGAGCTTCCCAGTCATTACACTGTACTGTCTGGTTATAGTAACCCAGCAGCTTGTCCAGGGAGCTATGTATCTCATCAGTCGTAGCTGCTGTTGCTATAGACGTATAAACTAATAAGGAACAAAATACTATCAATAAAACCAAACCGGAATAAAACACCCATCTTTTAGACCTGATTCCCAGCATATAAAAAACCTCCTATGTTAGTAATCACATTTTTCACCTGATAATAGTTATTACTTCCCAATCCGCAACTCTCTAACCACAAAAACCCCGACTCTTACAAGCCGGGGTTAATAAGGCAAAAATGTGTACACCATCACTATTCCTCCCTTCTTATCCCCAGAAGTCGAAACTGGTATTCCTGCCGGCAGGTCTCCTGGCTTAAAATCATCCTACTCCCTGCGCCTTCCCACCCGACTACCGGGCAGTGACTTTGTACAGGTTTCGTCCTTAATACAGTAAGGGGAACTGCAACGGATTCTCACCGTTTTCCCTTTTAAAGCAGCTTTTAAATTACTGCTACCGTCAGGATAGTATTAAGTTGTATTTGGCGTTTCTTTATTATAATACTAATCGGGGTGTAATTCCACTATTAGGCCTGGCATTCAGGCCCATATTTATTTAAATTAATTAAGAATAGGTATGCAGCAAATTATTAACAATTAATCATACCAATCTTTCCCCTAATAAATTTCACAAATACCTGTAATAAAAACTATAAATGGCCTAAAGGCTTGTCATTTAGTGTCGATATATGTAATATAATAAGTAACCTTCACCCCCCAATTAACTAAATATATATTCCATCACATTCCCTCTCTACATGAGCCCACTCTGGGCTCATGTCGTTTTTAACGGGTTTTTAACCTCTATTTCCACTTAATTTCCCGACCATTCTTTCATTTTCCAAAAATAGCAGTTTATTCAGACCTCAATATGATTTAGAATTAAGTATATGTGTCTGCTTTTGTCATATTAAAAAAACAATTTATTAGTTGCCACAATATATTTAAGGGAGGGCCAAGTCTAATGGGTAAGAAAACAGAAGAAGGCCAGGTAATTGTTGTAACCTCCGGTAAGGGAGGAGTAGGAAAAACTACTACTGTAGCCAATGTCGCCAGTTCTTTAGCCAGACTGGGTCACAAAGTAGTAGTTATGGACCTGGATATTGGATTAAAGAAACTGGACCTTATCCTGGGGTTAGAAAATCGGGTTATCTATGATATAGTCCAGGTCATTGAAGGTGAGTGTACACTAAAACAGGCGCTGGTGAAGGATAAACGTTTCCCGGAACTTTATATGCTTCCGGCAGCTCAAACCCGCAACAAGGATGATATTACCCCGGAACAGGTTAAACAGCTTGGTGATCAGTTAAAAAAGGAGTTTGATTACATATTTATTGACTGTCCGGCAGGTATTGAACAGGGATTTCGCAATGCTATCGCCGCAGCTGACCGGGCTATAGTAGTTACTAACCCTGAAGTTTCAGCAGTCCGCGATGCCGATAGAATTATAGGTATGCTGGAGTCAGCTAATTTTAAAGATATTAAGCTGGTTGTAAATCGTATCAGAAATGATATGGTTAAAAGTGGGGATATGTTAAGTATTGAAGACCTGCTAGAACACCTCTGCATCGACTTGCTGGGTGTAGTTCCAGAGGATCAGAGCGTTGTTGTTTCCACCAACCGGGGCGAGCCCATCATTCTTAATGATCATTCCCGGGCATCAACTGCATTTAATAATATTGCCCACCGGACCCTGGGTGAGCAGGTCGATTTCCCGACATTCGAGGACATAACTTTATGGACCCGAATTAAGAATATGTTCTCGGGCAAGTAAAGGGGGTTTAAACAAATGCTTGATTTTTTAAAAAGGGTTTTCACCACTGAAGATAAATCCAGCAAAGGTCAGGCCAACAATCGTTTACGGCTGGTATTAACCCATGACCGTCTGGGGACTTCGGGCCTGGTTATGGAGGCAATGAAGGAAGAAATTATTCAGGTTATTGCTAAACATATGGAAATTGACGGAGTTCCCGAAGTCAAGATAATAACTGAGGGAAGACACGCAGCTATGGACATAAGTATTCCCTTAAAAGGCAGGTAGGATAATCAAATGCTTAAGATTAAAGGGCTTAATGACAGCCTGGTAATAGTTTTTGGAAAAGGCAGTTTTGATGATTACTGCTCTGCACTGCAGGAAAAAATTGGGGCCAATAAACAATTGTTTAATGGTTCTCGGGTTGTTTTTCGGGGTGAAGGTCTACGTAATCTTTCTCATGATGAACTGATTAAACTGCAGAAACTTTGTTTGGATAATGGCATGATACTGAATAACACGGGCGAGAGCAAGGTAAAAGAAAAGCCTGACAGTCCTTCCACTACCCTGTCAGCCCAACCGGCTGTAAAAACTCCACCCCCAGCCCCATCAGGAAATAAGGATATTATTATTCATCGCAACCTGCGTAGTGGACAAAAGCTTCATTCCGAAGGTTCAGTAGTAATCTGGGGTGATGTACATGAAAGTGCTGAAATCACCGCAGCCGGTGATATTATTATTCTGGGGACCCTCAGTGGAATAGCTCACGCCGGTTATTACGGTAACGATAAGAGTATCGTCTTTGCTCTTAATCTGGTTCCTGGTCAAATCCGTATTGGTAATAAAATATCCCGGGCCAGCGATGACCAGACTAAAAGACCTTACCCGGAAATAGCATTTTTGGAAAATGGTAATATATGCGTTCAGGAGTATAACTCCGGAAAATTACCCCGGCGGTAAACACTTACAATACAACCGGGAAGACATAGTGCTAATTAGTATCCCATATAAATGGGTTAAGTCTTAAGTTGGTCTTTGGGGGAAAGAGGGGAATAGTTTGAGTGATAAAAAGCCACCGAATTCACAATTCAAGGCTGAAAAAAAAGGCATAGAAAAGCAGTTTGATATTAATAGATGAGACTTTTTCATATTAGCTAGCTCAAGGAAAAATGGGCTTTTTTAGGGGTAAAAAAAGGACTTCACCCCTGCTTTTGCCGAATTTATAAGGTGATAAAACTCAAAACCCAAACAAAAACGAAGGGAGAAGTCACCTATGAATATTCGGCAAGGATACGTTTTTTCCTTTGAGGATGCATTAAAAATTCAACCTCAATCAAGACTTGAGAAAATAATTAACACCCTTGATTTAAAACCAGTTCTTACCAAACTTAATAAACCTGATAATAAATCTGGTCCAAAACCATATCCAGAATATGCTATGCTAAATGCCCTGATTGCTATGCGCTTGGAGAATATGAATGGGTTTACCCAATTAGTTGAACGACTTAAGTTTGATGCCTATTTACGATACGTTTGCGGCTTTGAGATTTTTGGAATTACGCCCAGTGTAGCTACTTTTAGCCGCTTTTACGCCAGGCTTGTAGAAGAAGATTGCCTTGAACTAATATTTTCTTCCCTGGTTAACCAAGCTGAAGAAATGGGGCTACTTGATCTTACCGCTGTAGCAATTGATTCTACTAAGGTTGAAGCCTATGAAAAGGCAGTACCCAACAAAAAGATTATTCAAGACGGTAAATCGGCTAACTGGGGTATTAAGAGCGATACCAATGGCAATCCCATAAAGTGGTTTGGTTACAAGCTGCATATCGTAACTGACGTAAAATCGGGACTTCCTATAGCTCTGAAGGTAACACCGGCCAGTAATACCGATGCCAGTGTAGTTGAAGAACTCTTAGAGCTAACTGCGGAAAATACACATTCCCGGATATACTACTATCTGATGGACTCAGGTTATGACCAACATAGTGTATATTCACTAATCAGGGATAAGTACCAAGCCCAGGCTATTATCCCGCTTAATAATCGAAGTGCCAAACAGCCTAAAGCTGGTTTAGATTGGGACGGAACCCCTATCTGCTCTGCTGGTTACAGAATGGTATACTGGGGATATTACAACGGCGAAAACAAGTTTCGATGCCCCCATGTATTGGGCAAATGCGATTGCCCTTTTGGCTCTGCTTGGTGTTCTGAAAGCAACTACGGCATGGTAGTAAAGACTAAGGTTAAGGATGATCCCCGGTTGTTTTGCATACCCCATCGGGGCACTGCCAACTGGCAAAAGTTCTACAATCTAAGAACCTACTCTGAGCGTTGTTTTAGCCGCTTTAAAGAAAACCTGGGGTTGGAAACTGGGTTAACAATACGCAAGATTAAGAAAGTAGAAGCCCATGCGTACCTATGTGCAATAACAATGATTGCAGCTGTAATAGCTGTTAACCAGGGAAGCACTACAAAGTCGTCAGCAGCATAGCTTTTTATCAGGTTTTTAAAGAACTATCCCTATTAAAGGGAGGGGTATGCCTAATTATATTAATCAGATATAAATAGTTGTAATTGGTCACTAATATTGGCACTAACTGTTAAATGACAGTGAGCTGCTAATTTAGTATTTACTTTTGCTAAGCCGATTTTTTTAAGTTATGCAAAAGTCTCAGATATAAAAAATGGATATTACCGGTCACATTGATCCTGGTATTTCAAGCATTGGTTATGTTAGGCCTGTTTCAAAAAGCGGAAAACGGACTCTATGACTACTGGTTTAAAATGCGCGGTACCATGGACCCCGGCGAACAGGTAGTAGTTCTGGCAGTGGATGATGCCTCCATCCAGCGCATCGGTCCCTGGGCTTGGCCACGGGGTATACATGCCCACCTTTTAGAACTACTTAAAGATGCCCGGGTAGTATGTTTTGACCTGACTTTTGCCGCAGAGCAGGATACGGATAACGACACTGCCCTGGGTGAAGCTATTGAACGGCATGGGCAGGTAGTTCTCTCCGGAAAAATTGTTTTCCACCGGGATGAAACTGGCGAAACTATTCAGGGTATTGAAATCCCCATCCATGATTTATTGGCCGGTAACCCGGGTCTTGGTTTCGTTAATATGGCTACCGATTCTGATGATATAGTACGACGCCCATCCCTGGTTGATGTCAATTTGATGGATATACCTATCCCCAGCCTGGCCTTGGCGGTAGTTATGGCTGCCGAGGATTT
>ERZ747221.3095-NODE-3095-length-13738-cov-4.213381_pt1 | contig 13738 bp, 13 predicted proteins | sample MGYA00374949_ERZ747221 | MGnify/ENA primary metagenome ERZ747221 (study PRJEB28779, sample SAMN05720172) | bioreactor metagenome | isolation source: Anaerobic biogas reactor | place: USA:Washington, USA | collected 2015-08-08 ... | reverse complement strand
TATCAACCGTAACCACAATATGTTACGCACCTCAACCGACTTGGTTCGTAAAAATTATGTGACGTTGTGCTTACTTTTTTCTAATCCGCTTTCTGGTGAATAATTCGCCACCCCGCCCGCTCATTTTCCGATGCAAAACTCGCTAAACAGCCGCCCCAGCAGGTTATCCACCAACTCGGCGTGAGGCCTCCCTTCCAAGCCCTCGTAAGCACTGCGGACCTCTAGCGAGATCAGCTCGAGCTGTTCTGGTACGCCCGCGCCTTCACACAAGCCTCGCGCCCGTTCCAGCGCCGCCGATGCGGCCGCCAATGTGCCGTCGGACACGGCCGGCGGCATCGCCACCCGGCACACGCACTCGGCAATCTGTCGGCGCAACTCGGCCATCCCCTCGCCCCTGGCCGCACTAACCGCTACGTGCCGCCCCAACACACTCGCCGGTACCGGCGCAGGCCGGTCGCCGCCCGCCAAGTCCGACTTGCTCAAAACCACTAAGCGACGGTCGGGCGGAACCACATCGAGCACGGCCGCCATGCCAGCGTCCCACGGAACGTCCCAAGCCTGGACCCACACGAGCACGTCGGCCTGTGCCGCGTTTCGCTCCGCCGCCAAATGCGCGGCCGCCGTCAGATCATCCGCCGTTCGGCCCAAGCCGGCGCAGTCCTGCAAAACCAGTTGCACGCCGTCGAGGCAAATTTCGGCCGAGAGCACATCGCGCGTCGTACCCAGCACCGGCGAGACGATCGCCCGCTCGTAGCCGAGCAGTGCGTTGAACAACGTGCTTTTGCCGGCGTTGGGCAGGCCGACAAGCGCCACATGCGGCCGCGCCAGCCGAGTCGGGGCACCGGCGGCGCGGCAACAGTCGGCCAGTTCCTGCACCAACTCATCGAGCGTGCTGCGCAATGCGGCCGCGCTCAGGAAGTCAACTCCTTCCTCCTCCACGAAGTCGATCCCGGCCTCGACGCGCGCCAGTAAATCGGCCAGCTTCTCGCGCAGTGCCGCGCCGCGGCGTTCGAGTGCTGCACGGGCGGAGCGACGTTGCTGGCGATGCTCGCTGCCCCGGTCGGCGCTAATGGTTGCCAGAACGTCCTCGACCTGCTCGACGCTGAGCTTTCCCGCCAGGTAGGCGCGCGCGGTGAATTCTCCCGGCAGCGCTCGCCGGGCGCCCCGCTCGATCAGCCGGGCGCAAAGCTCACGCAGTAGCGGCAGGCAGCCGGGCACGTGTAGTTCGACTATGTCCTGGCCCGTGTAGCTGCGCGGAGCTTTGAACCAGCAGGCCGTGCCGGGAAACTCCAATTGGCCCGCAGTTATTAGCCCGTTTTCGGTGAGGAACGGCCCCATGCCCCCATTGTCACCGGCCACCGGCGGCCTCAAACCGATCGAGGCCGCGCACTCCCACGCCCCCGGCCCGCTCAGCCGCACAATGCCGAGCGGACTGGCCTGCCACCCGCTTGAGACCGCGATGATCGTGTCATTTATCGCGGGAAAGAGCATGGGGCGCGACTACGGGCTCGGCTGGGTCGACGGAGCCGGCCGCGGCGCGAAGTCCACCCGCGCGACCCGCCAGTTGCCGTCGTCGCCGCGCAAACATTCAAACCGAATCGTCGCCTCGCCCCGCGACCCGGCCGCGGTTGCATGAACGTCCACCTGAGAAGCCCCAGCCGCAGCGCTGACAGCGCTCACCCGGTTCGGGTCCAATCCATCGGCGTAATAGCCGACGACGGCTGCCCAGCCTTCCACAAAATTGGCGACGGCGGCTTCCGGGTCCTTCGCCGAATGGGGGAAGCTGGTCTGAAACCTGCGGCGGATGGTGTCGCGTGCCGCCACCAGGTCGAGTTGTTCGAGATAGCGACTGACAGCCTCTTCGTCGCGGCTGGCGCGCGCCTCGTGAATCGCTTTCAGGCACAGCAGCGCGCTGCGGGCCGCTTGTTCCGGGCCCGACAGCACAATCGGGATCGCCACCGCTTCCTGCCCGGTCGCCGCCGTTGAATGCTGCGACCCACTGGGCCGGCAGGCCAGCCAGACCATCGCCGCCAGCGGCAGAAGGCCCACGCCTGCCAGCATCAGCCCCCGCTGCACCGGACGCCGGTTCCGATTCGCGTGTGATCGTTCTCTCGTTGACATGCGCGAGATTCTAACCCTTCCACACCGGATTGTCGGTCACATGCTCATCGCATCCGGTTCGAGTTTCTGAAACAGGATCGCCGGCTGGCCCAGCACGTGTCCCTCGGGCAATGGCACGGGCGGCTCCCACCGAATTTGCTCGCTGGGAGCGTTCAGCATGGTCAGCAGCCGTTTCGCGGCCGCCGGCATGAACGGGTAAGCCATGGTCGCCAGATACTGCACCGCGTGGATGCACGTCGCGATCGCCGCCGCACAGTCGGCCGGATCGTCCTTGCGCGTGCGCCACGGCTCGCGGATGCTGAAAAACTCATTGCACAGCCGGGCGTAGCCCATCATCTCTTCCAACGCCGCCCGGAAGTGGTGCCCCTCAATCTGCTGGCCCACCTTGGTTAGCGCCGCCTCACCGGCCGCCAGGTGCTCGCGATCGCGCGGCGTCTGGGCCGTTGCCGCCGGCATCTTGCCGTCAAAGTAGCGGGCCGGGAAGGTCAGCGTGCGATTCACGAAGTTGCCGAACGCCGCCACCAGTTCGCTATTGTTCCGCTGCAGGAAATCGGCCGGGTCGAACGAGGTGCGGGCCGTTTCCGGCGCGATCGCCGTCAGGTAATAGCGCAGCGCGTCCGGATCGAAGCGCTTCAAATACTCCTGGATCCAAACCGGCGAGTTCTCGGCCGTCTTGCTCTTGCTGACCTTCTCGTCGCCTTCGCCCATCCGGATGTTGACGAAATTGTTCGCCACCACCGCCGACGGAAGCTGGTGCCGCCCGTCGGCCATCAGCATCGCCGGCCAGATCAGCGCGTGGAAGACGGTGTTGTCCTCGCCGATAAAGTGCACGATCGCGGATTCCGGATCGCACCACCACTTCTCGTACTCGCGCCAGTTCCCGAGCTGATCCGCAAAGAGCTGGGCCGTGAAGGAGATATACCCGATCGGCGCATCGAACCAGACGAAGAGCACTTTGCCGCGCGCGTCCGGGTCATCCAGCGGCACCGGGATGCCCCAGGAGATGTCGCGCGTCATCGATCGTTCCGGCAGCCCCTGCTTGATCTGCCCCAACGCGAAGTTGAGCACGTTCGCCCGCCACTGCCCACGCTTGCTCTCGAGCCACTCCTTGAGCGGCTGCTCGAATTTTTGCAGGCTCAGGAACCAGTGCGTCGTCTCCCGCACCTCCGCCCGCTCGCCCGTAATCTCGCTGACCGGGTTGATCAGCAGGAGCGGGTCGATCATCTGGCCGCAGTTATCGCACTGGTCGCCGGTCGCGCCGGCGGCGCCGCAGTGATGGCACTTCCCGCGGACGTAGCGGTCGGGCAGAAAGCGGGCCGCTTTCGGATCGTAAAGCTGGCGGGTGCTCTTCTTGGTGAAGTACCCTTTTTCATGGATGCGCAGGAAGAACTCCTGGCTGATGCCCTCATGCATCTCGCGGTAGCCGGGCTGGTGCGTGCCACCGTAGACGTCGAATTCGATCCCCAGGCCGGCGAAGTCGCGCTTCTGCACCTCGTGAAAATGCGTCGAAATCTCCTGCGGCGACTTTCCGGACCGCAGGGCTGAAATCTCGATCGCCACGCCGTTATCGTCGCTGCCGCAAATGAAGCGCACATCGCGGCCGCAGGCGCGCAGGTATCGGACGTAGGTGTCGGCGGGCAAATACGCGCCGGCAATGTGCCCCACGTGCAAGCGCCCGTTGGAATACGGCAAACCGGCGGTTACGAGATAGCGGCTGGGCATACGCTGATGCTCCTAAATTCACGTCAACCCGCGATGCTATTCGACCGCCAAGGGCAGTGCAATTGAGCCCACCTGCGCAATTGAGCCTACGTACGAACCCGGCTGGGGGGTGCTCATGGCCGGCGTCCGCCGGTGAGCCGCGCTCCTAGGCGGCCCCCGTGCGTTCTACCGATCCTTGGCAACTGGGCAGGGCCAATCAGCGGACGCCACGTTTTCGCGGAGCCGCGCAGGGCGCGGGTTCGCCGACGACCAGGAGCCTCAGCGATGCCAAGGCCGGCGTCCTGCAGCGCGTTCACGCCCCTCTGCATCGCCTCGGATGGGCGCCGGGAGAGTGAGCCGCAGCCGCCCGCCGTAAGCGCGAACGAAAGGACCCGCCGGGTACTCGCCGCCCGGGCGGCGGGGCACGCCGCGCGGATTCTCGGCGGCCCCGGCCGTTTCTCGATCCCTAGATCCCTTGATCCCTAGCTAGATCCCTCGATCCTCAATCCCCCAGAGGACGCCCGCACCGCCCGGGCGTCCCCCGCCTGCGATCCTACTCCCAGCGATTATCATTCTTGTTCTTGTTGTCGACGTTGTCGTTCCGGTTGTCCGGCTTCTTGTTCTCGTTGCGGTTGTCGTCCTTGTTGTCGTTGCGATTGTCGGGCTTCTTGTTCTCGTTACGATTGTCGTCACACACGCACTTGCAGTCACAATCACACGGCGGACAGTCGAACCTGCACTCGCAGCGCTTGCAATCGCAAGGCGGACAACAGTTCAGGTTTATGGGCTTCACGGCGTTCACATTGTCGTGAACCCTGTGCCTATTGACATTTATCGCCCCGTCCACTTGGGTTATGTCAATATTGGTAACCTGCTGCACTATGAAATCCACCACTACGTTTACATCCGTCACATTCGTGCCGGCACAGCCGCAAGGACAATTGGAGTTGTCGTCTCCATCCGGGCAGTTGAGATTGTTGATGTCGACGCATCTGCCGTTGATATTCACACATCCAGACAGGTTCTCATTCGCGTTGGCGTTTCCGTTGGCATTGTCATTGCCGTTAACCGTCTCGCCCGCAGACACGGTGCTTGCCGTCTCTACATCGTCGGTTGTCGCGACGGGACAAGCGGTCAATGCCGCCAGGGCGGCCGCAGAGATCAGCACAGTCCCGGCGCGGAACACTCTGCTTCTCATAGCGTGTCTCCATAGAAGGCCCGAATGCGTAATCAGGATAATTGTAGTCGTCCGACTGATTGTCTCTCGATTGTGAGAAGGAATTTAGGGCATTCGAGTTCGTAATTGGAGAGATGCAGAGACTGTCTGGCAGGCGACTCGGCCACAGACCCCCGGGTTGAGTCACAACAGGCGATGATCGGGCGATTGCGTGTGCCAAGACGGCCTGCCGGCGCTCTTAACACGCGCCGCGTGCTACCGGGCGCGCTTACGCGTCGGTGGCGACTTACAGATTGTCGTTCACGTTGTCGTCAACATTGTCGTTGAAGTTCACATTGCCGTCGATATTGTCGTTCAGATTATCGAAGGCATTATCGTTGAAATTGTCGACAATGTTGTCGTTCACGTTGTCAACGAAATTGTCGTTCTGATTTATGTTTTCGACCACGTTGTCGTTGACGTTGAGGATATTGTCGTTCGCGTTGTTAACGTTGACGTTGGCATTGTTCACGTTGGCGTTGGCGTTACCGTTCTCATTATTGACATTGCACGGACAATTGAGCAAGTCGCAGAGAAGCGGACATCCCCCTAACGTCATAGACAGGCCTGCGCCCATCAGCACAATGCACGAAGCCCGCACATAGCGCTTCATACCCGGCTCCCATTGAAAGTGTACGTAAACAGACCCGACGCACTCTATCGAACGGATTTTAGCGTAAGCCCGTTGCCCACAATTTGAATTCCAGGTTAGCCCCCAGGCGCCCGATTCGGGCCGCACCGCACGCCCAGCGCGCCGCTCCGCCCGCCGACCCCTTCCGACCGCCCGCGTACAGCGGCCTTTCCTCCGACCCGGCGCCGGCGCACAATATCGTCCATGACGCGGATGATCTCTGTCCGAGTGCTGGTGATCGACGACGAGGAAGCGATCTGTCGAAAAACCGCGGCCTGGCTGACTGAGGCTGGCTTCGATGTCGCCACCTTCACCGACCCCGCTCAAGGTTTGGCTTACGCCGAAAAAAGCGACATACAGCTCGCGCTGGTCGACCTCCGTCTGGCGGATTGGAACGGCGCGGAGCTCGTCGCGGCCGTGCAACGCGCCGCCCCGCAAGCGCGCATCGTGGCGCTGGCGGCCTTTCCCGAGGTTCCACAGGTGCTGGCAGCGGTACGGGCCGGCGCCCGCGATGTGCTTGAAAAACCGCTCGCGGCGGCCACGCTGCTGGCCGCCCTCGAACGCCAACTCGCCGAAAGCGGCCTGGGCATACGCTCCGAAGCCGAGTTTAACCGCCGCCTGGGGACGCGCATTCGCGCGGCGCGGGCCGCGACCAACTTGACGCTCAACGACGTCGCCGCGAGTTGTAATCTCAGCGCTGCACAGCTTTCACAGATAGAGCTCGGCAAAACCGGCACCTCGGCCTGGACCCTGGCGCGAGTGGCCAGCGCTCTGCGGACGTCGCCGGCCGCCCTGCTGGAAGGAATCTGATAGGCGTACAACCGTGCCGACTGCTACGCTCTTAGCGGTGCCGATTACGGCGGCCAGCCCGCCCCTGCTGGAGCAGGCTCGTTCCGCCAAGGCCGCCGGTGCGGACCTATTGGAGTTGCGCGCGGATTTCATCGACAATCTGCCGGCCCTGGAACATTTCCTCGCCCAGCCCCGGGAACTGCCAGTCATTTTGACACTGCGATCGGCCGCAGAAGACGGTAAATGCCGCGCGGCTGACGCCGAACGTGCGGCGCTGTTCGAGCGACTAGCGGCCCTCGCCCCGGACTACGTGGATATTGAGTTTGCCGCATGGCGGCGCTCGCCCGAGCTGCAGGCCGCCGTCCGCGGCATGTCGCGCCTCCCGCGCCGCGCCGGGCCGCCCGAAACGCGCGATGCTCCGCCCCCGCGCCTCATTCTGTCACAACATGACCTGCACGGCACGCCCGCGGCCCTCCGCCAAGCGCTGGAGCCCCTGCTGGCTTCACCGGCCGACGTGGTCAAGGCCGTCTTCGCCGCGCACGACGCGCTGGATGCATGTCGCGTGCTGGCGCAGCTTCAAAAGTGGTCGCACGCTCGAAAGCTGATCATGCTGGCAACTGAGTCGGCCGGGCTGATTACTCGTGTTCTGGCCCGCAAATTCAACGCCTTCGCTATCTTCGCCGCCCTCGATTCGGCCCGCCAAACGGCGCCCGGCCAGCCCACGCTGCGTGAACTGGTCGAAGTCTACCGCTGGAACGAGATCGGCCCGTCGACAACGGTACTCGGCGTAGTCGGCTGGCCGGTGAGCCATTCCCGCAGCCCGGCCATTCATAACGCCGCGATGCGCGCGGCGGGGATCAACGGTGTGTACGCGCCGCTGCCCGTGGCGCCGACGTATGCCGCCTTTGCGGCATTTATGGACTACATAACGCAAAACCCGCACTTGCACGTAAGCGGTTTGAGCGTCACGATCCCGCACAAGGAACACGCCGCGCGTTGGCTGACGGAGCACGCTTTTCCGTTGAGCGACGTCGCGCAGCGTGTGTACGCGGTGAACACGCTGACGCGCACCGGACCGGCCGACTGGCGCGGTGACAACACCGATTGCGCCGGCTTTCTGGCAGCCCTCGCCCTGGTCCCCGAAAGCGGCCGAGAAAAAACCGCGGCCGTCTTGGGGGCCGGTGGAGCAGCCCGGGCCGCCGTCTGCGCCCTGCTCTTACGCGGCTACAACGTCACCGTCTTCAACCGCACTGAGGCCCGTTCGGCCGCACTGGCAAACGAGCTCGGCTGCAGCGCACAACCCTGGGCAAAACGCCTGCACACTCCTGTAGACGTGATCGTGAACTGCACCGCCGTCGGCATGGCGCCGGCGGAGAACGAGTCGCCGCTGCCGGCCGCCGCCTTGCGTTCAAAACCGCCGGCGACTGTCATCGACGCCGTCTATAACCCCGCGGAAACGCGCCTTTTGCGCGAAGCGCGCCAGCACGGCTGCCGCATTGTCAGCGGCACGGAAATATTTCTCGCCCAAGCGGCCGCACAGTTTGAAACCTGGCATAAAACAACCGCCCCGCTGGACGTCATGCGCCAGATAATGAGCGGGATGATTGTGCCCCGGTAAGTAGTGGACAATACAACGGAACACTCCGGGATGCGCTAACCACTGTGCGTGCGTAACTGACCAGTGTGCGCGTGGAGACTGCGCCCGAACAAGGCGTAGCCCCAATCACCCCCCGCCCACACTTCAGGCCGATTCTTTCCGCAGCCGCCCTGGCGCCAGCAGATCCAACTCGCCGCGGACCACCTGTGGCGTCACTTTGTAGGTGCCGCCCGGTTTGAGGTCGGCCAGGTCGAACATGTAGTCCAGCATGAAGCGTTCGAGGACCGAGCGCAGCGCCCGCGCGCCCGTATCGCGTTCCATAGCCTGCGCCGCAATCTCCTCCAGCGCCTCGTCCGTAAACTGCAGGACGGCATTGTCCATTTCGAAGAGCTTCTGGTATTGCTTGACCAGCGCGTTGCGCGGCTCAGTCAGGATTTGCACCAGCGCGCTCTTGTCCAGCGGCTCCAGCGTACAGGTGACCGGCAGGCGCCCCACGAATTCGGGAATCATACCGAACTCGATCAGGTCATCCGGCGTGACTTGCTCCAGGATGCGCCCCAGGTCGCGCTGTTCGTCCGCCTGCCCCTGCAAACTCGAAAAACCGATCGTCTTGCGGCCAAGCCGCTTGCGGATAATTTTGTCCAGGCCGACGAACGTGCCGCCGCAGATGAACAGCACGTTGGTCGTATCCATCTGGATGTACTGCTGCTCGGGGTGTTTCCGCCCGCCCTGCGGCGGAATGTTGCTGATCGTGCCTTCCAGCATTTTCAGCAGCGCTTGCTGGACGCCCTCGCCCGATACGTCGCGCGTAATGGAAACGTTGTTCCACGTCTTGCCGATCTTGTCGATCTCGTCGATGTAGATGATGCCGCGCTGCGCCGCTTCAAGATCGTAATCCGCGTTCTGCAGCAGCTTCAGCAGCACGTTCTCCACGTCTTCGCCCACGTACCCGGCTTCGGTGAGCGTCGTGGCATCGCCGATCGCAAACGGCACGTTCAGCACGCGCGCCAGCGTGCGCGCCAAGAGCGTCTTGCCGGAACCCGTCGGACCGATCAGCAGAATATTGCTCTTCTCGATCTCGATGTCATCCGGGTCCATCGTCTCGGCGTGCGCCAGCCGCTTGTAGTGGTTGTGCACGGCCACGGACAGCGTGCGCTTGGCCATAGCCTGCCCAATCACATATTGGTTCAAGTACTCGTAAATCTCGCGCGGTTTGGGAATCGACTTCAGCGGGGCGCGCGAGCGGCCCGCCCGGCGACGCTCTTCGCGAACCAGGTTGTAGCACAGCTCGATGCACGACCCGCAGATGAAAACGTCGTTCGCGCCTTCAACCATCGGCGCGGCGTCGCGGTGGCTCTTGCCGCAAAAGCTGCACATGTTTCCGCGCCGCCCACGCGAACCGGTAGTACCCCTGGTACCGCTCATTGATCATCCTATCTGTGCACAAACCGGGCCCTTTCCCGGCCTGCACCTTCAAGGTCCCCGGAACATGAGTTTATTTTAACCGCTGCCCCCGCCGGTTCAAATAACTGCGCCGCGCCCCGATCCGCGCACGCTCGAAAACGGCCTATTTGCCGGGCCGCTTATCGCCGGCGCTCGACGACCGCGCTGCGGCCCGGCCAAGCACCTGACCCCGCAACGCCTCGAATTCCTGATCACTGATCTCGTGACGGGCCCACATTTCCCGCAACTCTTGAAGCGTAAACGGCTCCCGCTGGTCATCCTGACGTGACCACCGCCGCACCTTCAGAGCCACCCACGCCCCACCGATCCCCGCCACCGCCATCACCATGACCAGTAGGGATACTACCAGTGCATCCGTCATACAGTTGCCGGCAAGTTCAGGCTCAACGCGCTGGCGGGACCTAACTCTTGAGCAGGTCTAAAGTCACGGACCCAGACCTTCCTCTTCCACGAACCCAGCGATCTGTTGATGGACCAGAGGGGTGTTATATACGACGATGAGCCCGTTGAACGGGTTGATCGTTCCCTTCCCGCCATTGTCCTCCCAGGAGTCAGGGGATATCGTCGTCTTAATAATCCTCAATATCTTCTGCATCTCCGGCCCTTCATCGCCGGTCAATCCCGCACCACCCCCCACGTTACCAGTGGTGCTGCTGCCGCTGAAGATGCTGGACCCGCTGCTACCGCTACCGGACTGGTTAAGGGCTTGGCTGATATCCACCTGCGGGGCTTCAAAGTGCGCCGTCCCAATCAGCAGGTCGCGCAAATCGTACGTCTTCGAAACCATCTCCCCACCCAGGTCCTTCTGGCTCGAAACCACGATGCTCTTACCGACCGCACGGTAGGCCAGCAGCAACTCCCCGCCCCCCGCCTGTTGCATCAGGTCGCGCAGCACTTGCGACAATCGCGCGTTCTTCAGCTTCAGCGTGATATTCAACTTCTCCGGCTCAACGCCGGCATCCTCCAGAATCTTCCAGCGCACTTCAATGTTGACGTTCGCTGCCACCGCCTGCAGAAAATCGATCGCTTCGCGCAGGCTGCCATCCTGCATCGTAAAATCCGGAATCGTTTGATTGAGCACCTCCAACGTGCTCGGTTCTCGTTGCGGAGCGCCGGGCGCCGGCAACTGCGCCGTTGCCACGCCGGCCAGCAGCAACGCCGTTCCAACCAGTGTCAGCCGAGCCAACATACGAAGCTCTCCTTTCCTGCGGCAGCTCAGCGCGCAGCTTACAACTCACCGCCATCAACTACTGCTTCATTCTACCGCTATTCGCATATGTCCGACCTGTGGAATCCGTCAGATTTTGCGCGCCATCCAAAAATCGGCGCCCAGGAGCCGGACATTACCGCTAATAAGCGCAACTCCATTCGTGACAAACAGTTACGACACTTTCCGCCAGCCTGCTCGCAGACGCCTCACTTACGGTCCGTCATGCGGCATTGGGTCCACGGGCGCCGGAACGCTCCGGGACGGCTCCAACTCGGTCGGCTCCGCTTCCGCCCGCTGTTGCCGGGTCGGCAGCTTATCCAAACGAGCCTTTAGCAGCATATATAGTTGATTAAGCTGCCTGTCCAGCCGTTTTTCCAGTTCCGTCACGCCCTTCTGCGATTTCTCGTCCTGCCGCGCCGCCGCCCGCCTGACGGCCGCCTCAATCTGCTGCCCGTAGCGCCCGCGCTGGGCGTTCGCGCGGGCCGTCACATCGCGGTAAATGCGCCAGGCACGCTCCTGCTGCGCGCCGTTCAGCTTGTATTTCGCGATAAACCGCCTCACGTACCCCGCCCACGCATCCTCGCTGACCGGCTGTGACGTCGCCCGAACTGGGCCGCGCTCAGTCTCGACCGCCTCCGGTTCCGCCGCCTGCCGCCCTGCCCGCTCCGCTCGTCCCGCGGCGCCACCCTCCTCCGCCGGGCCTTGCGCCAGCCCCGCGCCAATCTGAATAGGATCTTCTTCCAGCCCCCAATCCAGCGGATCCCAGTCCCCCTCGGCCCACCGCTGACTCTGCACGTACAGATCGTCCATGCGCCGGTTCGCCGCCTCCACGTCGTATAGCAGTGCCTCGGCTTGCTCCGGCCTCAGATGGCTTGCGAACTCCTGCGCCGCCGCGTTGATCCGCTCGCGCGAATCCAGGAAAACCGGCTCGGCCAACTGAGCCCAGCGTGCCACCTGCTCGGGCGTGAACGGCTCGCCCGCGGCCCGCGTCTGAATCGCCTCGACCGAGTACTGCATGATCCGCCCCGAATGCCGCACAAACAGGTCGTTCGATTCCTGGATCATCGTCTCGCGCATAATTCGCTGCTGCTCGTCATCCAGCGCATACCGCTCGGCCAACAGCCGCGCCGCAATGTCGAACCGCTCGTTCGGCCTCCAGGGCGGAACCTGGTCGACCTGGCGCATCATCTCCATCGCGAAACGATCGGGCTCGGATGTCCACCCGTTCCGCTCGTACGTCTTTTCCATGGCGCTCGTGATGTACGCGCTGTGGGTGTCCCAGTCGCTCAGGCTCCCCAATGCCCGGAACAGCCGCCTTACGTGGTTTTGGATGCGCCACTCCGAGCGGTCCTCCGCCTGTTCCGGCGGCTGCCCGGCGGCGGCCAACACCGCCATTCCCACCGCCAACATCGTCACGATCCGCCTCATACACGCTCCCGGGCAGACAGAACCCGCGGCCCGTAGTACGATTGTTGCCGCAGGAGTACTGCGATTCAATGGGCGCTTTCCGCGGCTAGTATCGTCTTCGGATCGCGCTCATCTGATTGATCGGGCCAAACTGTCACTGCTCCTGTAGCGGAGGTTCGTTGTGCCGCACATAAAAGCCTTGATCCTGCGTGCCGCGGGCATCAACTGCGATCTCGAAGCCCAACACGCGTGGGAGCTGGCCGGAGCCCAGGCAGAACGGGTGCACGTTCGCCGCCTCATCGAACGCCCCCAACTGCTCGCCGAATACCAAGTCCTCATGATCCCGGGCGGCTTCAGCTACGGCGACGACATCGCCGCCGGCCGCATCCTGGCCGCTCAGCTCAAGCGGCATTTGTTCGAACCAATACGCGATTTCGTGGCCTCCGGCCGGCTGGTCCTGGGCGTGTGCAACGGCTTCCAGGTGCTCGTAAACGCCGGGCTCCTGCCCTTCCCAGACGACGGCGTACCGGCGGCCGCCGCATCCCAGCGTGCCGGCTCTTCGGAAGCGGCTTTGACCAACCGGGCGCAATCAACCCCGGGCCGCGCGGCGCTTGCCGACGTCTCCGCTCGGCTAAGTAGCCTACGAACCTGTACAATTTCCTACAACGAGCCGCCAAGTTTCCAGGACCGCTGGGTGAACCTGCGCGCCACGACGCGCTTCTGCGCCTTCCTCGATCCAGGTCGCGAATACGAAATGCCGATCGCCCATGGTGAAGGCCGGGTCCTCTTTGCCGACGAGCAAACCCTGCAACGCGTCCTCTCCGGCGGCCTGAACGCCCTGACCTATGTCGCCCCGCCCCCGCATGCAGGCGTGACGCCAGACGCCCCGATCAACCCGAACGGCAGCGTCGCTGACATCGCCGGCCTGTGCGACCCGACCGGTCGGATTCTGGGTCTGATGCCCCATCCGGAGCGCTTCGTCTACTGGACGCAGCACCCCTGCTGGACTGCGGACCGCGAGCGCCTTGCCGATCGCTGCGGCGCCGAGGGCGATGGCCTGGCTCTGTTTCGGCGAGCGGCGGCGTATCTCAACGCCTGAAAAAACCGCCGAAAACGTACCAAGACTCGCGCCCTCACCGCTATCCGGCGCCATTGCTTCACCTTCCCTCGTTTGGCACCCGTTGGCCAACTCGACATCGTCGCATGCCATACCTATGCTCCTGAATTCAGGAGTCATAAATGAGCAATGCAGACGACACCCGCCGTGCAATAGCCGAAAGCCTCAAGAACGTTATCGACCCGGCCACCGGGCGCGACGCCGTCGCCAGCGGTTTCGCGCGCATCGCCTACTGCGAAGGCGTGGCCAAGATCACTTACGAGCTGCAGCCGCAGGCCGCCGGCCAGGACCGCCAGGCCGCGCTTCGTGAGCAAACCGAGGCGGTGGTTGGGAGCGTGCCGGGCGTTCAGCGCGTGAACGTGGAATTTCGCATCGTCGAGCGCCGCGCTACCGACGTCATACCGGGCGTAAAACACGTAATCGCCGTCGGGGCCGGCAAAGGCGGCGTCGGCAAGAGCACGGTTTCGGTGATTCTCGCGGTCGGC
>ERZ747221.3082-NODE-3082-length-13774-cov-3.315763_pt1 | contig 13774 bp, 11 predicted proteins | sample MGYA00374949_ERZ747221 | MGnify/ENA primary metagenome ERZ747221 (study PRJEB28779, sample SAMN05720172) | bioreactor metagenome | isolation source: Anaerobic biogas reactor | place: USA:Washington, USA | collected 2015-08-08 ... | reverse complement strand
CATGCACGCGATCCAGGCGAAGAGGAGGATGCGTGTGCCTCCGCGCCAGTCGGACGAAGCGAGGTAGTTGCGCCACAAAAAAATCAGGGACATGATGATCGCTGACTACCCAGGGGCGACCGCCGCGCCAGCGCAGCCTGAAAATCCCAAATCATCGAACGACCCCTCCCGGCAAGACGTTGGGACCAGAAGGCGTGTCCTGCACCTGCCAGCCGAGCGCCTCGATCTGGCTGCGCAGCGCATCGGCCGCGGCCCAGTCCTGCTCTCTGCGCGCGGCCTCGCGTGCAGCGACCAGGGCCAGGATCTTACGGGACGCTGGAGTGGGCTCGGCGGCCGATGCTGCAGCTGCCACCGAGCGGGCTTCGTCGACCACTGCAGTGGGCAGCATGGTCAGGAGATCGGCCGGGCGGAACGGGCCAAGCCGGTCCAGGCCGAAGGCGACGCCGTCCGCATAGGGCTCCTCTATGCCTTCACGCACTACGGTGACGCGCCCCTGGCCGAGCACGTGTCCCTCAGCGCGGGCCAGGTCGAGTACCAGGCCCGTATGCTCATCCAGGCCGATGATGGTCGCATCGGGCGGCAGCATCATCGCCAGTGCGTCATAGCGTTCCCGGCCCATGAAGCAGTGGCTCGTGTCCAGCTCTGCGCCCCCATCGTTGTTGTTCCAGTGCGGGATGAAGACGATCGACAGCCCAAACGGGCCAAGGAGGTCCAGCCCTGCCGCCCAGTGGATGTCGTGGCCGGCCTTGTAGATCTCGTAGACCGGCAGGGCAAACCGGCCTGCGGTGATGGTCGCGGCGGACGCAAAGACCAGTGCTGCGCCCAGCGCGTACCGTGCGCGGAGGCGATCCCACGCCAGGCTGCCCGTCAACTGGCGCGCGGCATAGGTCGGGCTGCCCGGTCCGGCGAAGATCATGTCAGCGTGGAGCAGGGGCCGGGTGATCTCGTCGTCATCCGGCGAGAAGGGCGTGCCGAGGCGCCGGGCGGGCAGCACAGTGACCTGTGGCGAGTAGTTGCCGAGGCGGACGCGGAGGTAATCCGCCACCCGGCCGGCCACGCGAGCGCTGTTCAGCTCGAAGCCGGCTGGTGTCTCCAGGATCGCCACCCGCAGCGGCTGCGATAAGTCCTGGGCGAGCGCCTCGAAGACGCGGCCGCCTGCAGGCGCGGTCTCGCCCGATCCGAGCAGCGCCAGGCGGCCGGGCCGGCTCGTTGCGGTCATGCGGACGCTCCCAGGGCAGGCAGATCGCCGACAACCTCCAAGCCGGCGTGGCGGCCCTCGTCCTCGAACACCACCCGTCCCGAGTCGAGTTCGACCAGTCTGGCCCGGATCGTAGCGGTCAGGCTCTCCGTTACGCGTTGGAGCATGGCCACGCGCTCGGGCGAGTGCAGTAGCCCGCCGTGTGCGCGGGTGGCGACAATCTCCAGCCGGTGGCCCTTACGGCCTCCGTCGACATAATGCAGCGTGACTGACTGGTCCGTGGTCTCCTGGCGCTCGATCCTTGCGCCGGTATACGTAGCGAAGCGATAGAGTCGTCCTTCGTGCCACAGGCCGGCGATGAACCCGGTGAATGAGTTCCGCAGCCACGGAATGATCGCGACCGAGGCGGTCAGAGAGGTCCCTGGGGCGGCGAAGTGGTTGCTCTGCATCCAGATCCACGCCTGCGGGAAGGATTGGCCCCAGTCTTTCTCGATGTATCCGCGGCCGCCTGAGAAGTCGAGCGTCTCGCCGTCGACCGTGAGCTGGCCTGAGATCGCGTGGTCAAAGCTGAGCACCCCGTGGTAGCACTCCATGAAGGGAACCAGCGCATACCAGCCCATGATCCCGGGGGAGGTGAGCGTCACGGGCCACGGATGGCCGCCGGCGAAGCGGAGCTCGCCCTGCACGGTCTGCTGGGCACCAGCGATGTCGAGGCTGATCACGTCGCGGCGGAAGCGGTTTGGCCCCACGCGGATGTCGAGCCTGTCCTGCGCGGCGACGAATGCCTCGAAGGGGTAGCGGTGATACGTGCTGCGTCCTGTCACGCCATCCAGGGTCTGCACAAAGGCGTGCGATGAGTTCCACTCGGCGCCGATGAAGACGCCGGGGATGATCGCATACCGGTGCTGCTCGGTTGCATCGACCATTTTGAAGTACCAGCCTTCAAAGAAGGGTGGGTGCTTGCCGAAGCCGTGATATGTCTCAGGCCGCCAGATGTTGCGCAGGTTGATCACCGGATACTCCTTCTACAGGTCCAGGTTGCCCTGGTGACCGTCACGCACCGCAGCGAGCACCTTTTCCGCTACCGCCTGGGGAGTCAGCGCGCTGGCCGGCATTTTGAACGGCACCTTGTCCCAGAAATCCGTCTGGACCGCGCCGGGGCGAACGACGATGACTTTGCGCTTGCGCTCCTCCTTGCGTATGGTTTCCGCAAACGCCTCCAGGCCTGCTTTTGCGGCTGCATAGGCGCTCAATCCCGGAAGGCGCATGCGCTCGCTGACCGCTCCGATGTAGACCAGCGGCGCAGCGGTAGTCAGGAGCGGCAGGCTGTGGTGTGTGGCGTAGTAGGCGCCATCCAGGTTCGACTCGATGATGCGCCGCCACGTCTTGGGCGCCATCTTGCCTGCTGGCTCCGAGGTGATATCTCCCACCGCGTAGATGAACAGATCGATCTCCGGGGACTCTTGTCCGGCAGCCATGACCGCGCGCTGCACGTCAAACTCATCGCCCACATTCGCTTCCATCGATACGGTCGCGGCGTCGATATTTGCTGTCTCGTGGGTCACTGCGATTACCCGCCAGCCGTCGGTGTTCAATTTGTCTACAAGCGCGCGGCCGATCCCTCCCGCTGCGCCCCACACGATCGCCACCCTGTCACTCATATCTCGACCATCCACTCCTCAGGATTTCGCCACACCGAAGCCTTTCAGCTCAATACCCATTATGGGCATTTCACTGCATGGCGAATGTGAGCATCATACCATAGTGCACAATGTTTGTCAATAGTTTGATTAGTCTCTGCTCTCTTCGTGTTCCTTGTGGCAATGGCCAAGTCGAGGGCAGCGGAGCATTACTGCATCAGCCGCCGGTGGACCAGCCGGTGCGGGGTCTCGGCAGCAATGCCGAGGCGCTTGCGGCGGGCCGCTTCGTAGTCCGCGCAGTTGCCGACGAACCAGTGGGTGCTGCCATCCTCTTCGAACGCAAGAATGTGTGTACAGATGCGGTCGAGAAACCAGCGGTCGTGGCTGACGACCACTGCGCTGCCGCCGAAGTCATCCAACGCCTCTTCCAACGCGCGCAAGGTGTTCACGTCGAGATCATTGGTCGGCTCATCGAGCAGGAGGACATTGGCGCCCTTCTTCAGCACCTTGGCCAGGTGAACGCGGTTGCGCTCGCCGCCTGAAAGGTCGCCCACGCGCTTTTGCTGGTCAGAGCCGAGGAAGTTGAAGCCGGACACGTAGCCCCGGCTGTTCACCTTGCGGCTGCCCAGGGTGATCGTCTCCTCGCCGCTCGAGATCTCCTGCCAGACGGTATGGTCGGGGTTAAGGGTGTCGCGGCTCTGATCGACGTAGCCCAACTCCACCGTCTGGCCGATTCTCACCGACCCGCTGGTGGGCTGTTCCAGCCCGGTGATCAGCCGCAGCATGGTGGTCTTGCCCGCGCCATTGGGCCCGATCACGCCGATGATCGCGCCGGGCGGCGCCTGGAAGGTCAGGTTCTCGAAGAGCAGGCGGTCGCCGTATCCCATGCTCACGTTGTCGAAGTCGATCACCACATCGCCTAGCCGCGGGCCGGGCGGGATGTAGATCTGCATCTCCTCGCGACGCAGCTCGGTTTCCTGGCTTAGCAGTTTTTCGTATGCAGAGACGCGTGCCTTGCCCTTGGACTGCCGCGCGCGGGGCGACATGTGGATCCATTCCAGCTCGCGCTCGAGGGTACGGATGCGTTTGGTGTCCGCACGCTCCTCTTTGCGCAGCCGCTCCTGCTTCTGCTCGAGCCACGACGAGTAATTGCCGCGCCACGGAATGCCGTAGCCGCGGTCCAGCTCCAGGATCCACTCTGCCACGTTGTCGAGGAAGTAGCGGTCGTGGGTGACCGCGATCACGGTGCCAGCGTAGCCCTGGAGGTGCTTCTCCAGCCACGCGACCGACTCCGCGTCGAGGTGGTTGGTCGGCTCGTCGAGCAGCAGGATGTCCGGCTCGGTGAGCAGCAGCCGGGTCAGCGCGACGCGGCGCCGCTCACCGCCCGAGAGTACCGAGACGGGCGTATCGCCGGGCGGGCAGCGCAGCGCCTCCATCGCCTGTTCGAGTCGGTTATCCAGGTTCCAGGCATCGTGCTTGTCCAGTTCTTCCTGCAGCCTGCCCTGTTTCTCGATCAGCGCGTCAAAATCCGCATCGGGCTCGCCGAACGCGTTGGTGACCGCGTCGAAGTCGGCCAGGAGGTCCACGATGGGCTGCACCGCCTCCTCGATGATCTGGCGGACCGTCTTGCTGGGGTCGAGTTCCGGCTCCTGGGTCAGCAGCCCGCGCGTGTAGCCCTTGGAGAGCATCGTCTCGCCCAGGTAATCCTCGTCGACGCCGGCCATGATGCGCAGGAGGGTGCTCTTGCCCGAGCCGTTCAATCCCAGCACGCCGATCTTAGCGCCATAGTAGAAGCCCAGCGAGATATCGCGCAGCACCTGCCGGTTGGGCGGGTGCACGCGGCCCACGCGGACCATGGAGTAGATGACTTGTTGGGTTTCTGCCATGTGCGGCTCCTCCTGTGTAGTCTTGCCCGGTGATTCGCCAATTGTCGGGCGCCACCTGAAGTGTCCGTTAACTAACTGCGGCTTAGTGATCCACTTTGACTGGCTTCACCGCCAGCTCCGCCAGGGCCGGGTCGGGGTGGACGATCAATCTGAGCCAGCTGAACGCGGCGATCCCGGCCATGATGACCGCACCGGCCAGCCCGGGCGCCCACAGCCCAACCGAGCCCAACAGCCACCCGCCGGCCGCAGGAGAGATGACCCGGGAGAGGCTTTCGAGCGAGCTGGCGATGCCCAACGCACCGCCGATCTCCTGGGGCGCCACGACGCGGGTGATGGCCGAGTTGATGACCGTGTTCAACACGCCGGTGGTAAAGGCCATGGGAATCATGACGACCAGCAGCACCGGCACGCTGAGCGTGAAGGCCCAGGCCAGCATGGCCAGGCCGTTGATGAGGGTGGACCAAAAGATCAGCCGCGGCTCGCTGAAACGCTTCGTCAGGGGACCGATCAGTCCACCCTGCACGATGACGGACAAGACGCCTACGTAGGCGAGCAGCAGGGACGTCGCCTGTGCGTCCAGCTTCAGGCGGTCCTTGGCCCAGAGGGTGAACATGGTCTGAAAGAGGGCCGCGGAAAGCGCGAAGAACAGGCGGACGGTCAGCAGCGGGCCGACGCGCGGGGTGGACAATGCCTCCCACATGGCCGGCAGGCTGATGAGCGCGCGGCGCTGGTGCGTAAGCGCGGCGCGGAGTTCGGGCGTCAACGATTCTGGTAGCGTCACAAAGACGCCGATCAGGTTCAGCGTGGCAAGGCCCGCTGCAGCGAAGGCTGGCACGGCGTAGCCCCACCGGCTGAGCAGGCCGCCGGTTGCTGGGCCGAGGATGAAGCCGAGGCCGAATGCCGCGCCGATCATGCCCAGCCCCTTGGCGCGGTTGCTGGCATCGGTGACATCGGAGATGTAGGCTTGGGCGACGGTGATGTTGCCGCCCGCCAGCCCGCCGATAATGCGCGAGATGAACATCACGCCGATGACTGTCGCGTTCGTGAGCGCAGCGAGCTGTTCGGCGGTCGCGCCGGTCAGAGGCAGGCCCGCCAGCCAGCGACCCAGGGGATCGGCCAGGCCGAGGAGAACGAAGCTGAGCGCAGTGCCTGCGATGCTGACCATCAGCACGGGACGCCGGCCGAAGCGGTCAGAGAGACGGCCGAGGAACGGTGCGCCGAAGAACTGTGCCAGGGCATAGGCCGCGGCCAGGAGGCCGACAACGAAGTTGCTGGCGCCGTATTCTCCCGCGTAATAAGGCAGAAGCGGGAGGATCAGGCCGAAGCCGAGGAGGTCAATGAAGACGACCAGGAAGATGTTGAGCAGGTGTTTACTCTTCAAGGAGCACTTCCCCTACCGGTTGAGGTGTGTGCCGCAGGGTACGGCGGGCAAACTGCTTGACTGCCGCGTTGTCAGTGGCGATGAACAGCACGAGGCCGAACACGATCAGCATGTTGGTGAGCAAGAAGAACAGCACTTCCTCGGCCGGCAGCACCCCGCGGATCATGATGCCCGTGGTCTGCGCCGGATCGATGGTCCACGTGCCCGATCCGATGGCCAGGAAATCGGTCGCGGACAGATAGAGCCACGGCGGCAACAGGCCGAGCAGGACCAGCCTGCGGTGATGCCACAACACATCCGCGCCCAACAGCATCTGCGGGATCACGGGAAAGAGCAGCCAGCCGACTTCGAGCGCAAGGTACGTGCCTGGCCGCCAACGCGAAAAGAAGAGGATCACTGCGGCCAGCCAGATGATCGCCGTGACCGCGGCCGCGATCAGCCGCACGCGCGGCAGTTGTGGCGCCGGCTGCGGCGCGGGCGGCAGGTGGCGCGCCAGCCAGAGCACCCACAGCCCGGTGAGCAGCGTCTGCACGACGAAGAAGGTGTACTCTTCGATGGGCACCCAGCCCAGGGTGATGCCGGTCACCAGCGCAGGATCGTAGAACCAGACACCGGTGGCGACCAGGTAGTTATCCCAGGGTGTGGTCCAGACGACGGCCACAATGACGAGGGCCAACACCATGAACCAGCCGGGCATGCTGTCCAGCCCAGGGGGAACGCGGCGGCCGCGCATCCTGTCCCACAGGGTCAAAACGATGAGGATCAGGAGCGGCACGCCGATAAAACGCACCAGGAAGCCGAAGTAGGTCAACGAAATCGCCCTCAAATCACCAGGATCGGTTGCTGTGCCAGCCTACGCATCGAGACTGTCGATTGCTTCGCGTACGGTCCGTGCGCTTGCCTGCAGCGCGGATGTCTCCTCCGGGCTCAACGCAATCGGCAGCGTCGCGATGACGCCACGGCCGCCGACAAGATGAGGAAGGGAGACGGTCACGTCCCGCACCCCTGCGACATCGGCCTGTGGCGTACAGACCGTCAGGATCGCACGTTGGTCATGCAAGATGACGTCTACTATACGCGCCAGGGCACTGCCGATGCCGTAGTAAGTCGCACCTTTCCCGGCAATGATCGAGCGGCCCGCAAACCGAACCCGTTGATCGATGTCAGCCCGCAGCTCTTCGCTGAGGGGGATGCCACGGACCTGGTGATATTCGGAGAGGTGGACGCCACCGATGGTGACCTGTGACCAGGTGAGTACCTGCGAGTCGCCGTGCTCGCCGACGACGTAGCCATGGACGTGATGCGGGTCGACGCCCAGGTGATCGCTGAGCAGCGCGCGGAAGCGTGCGGTGTCCAGCGTAGTGCCCGAGCCGATGACCCGGCTGGACGGCACGCCGGCCTCCGCTGCGAACCGGGCCGTCAGGTGGGTGGTCACGTCGACAGGGTTAGTGGCGATGACGAGCACGGCATCCGGTGCATTCTGCAGCACCTGGGGCACGACCTGGCGAAAGATGGCCGTGTTCCGTTGGAGCAGTTGGAGCCGCGTCTCGCCTGGCTGGCGGTTGACCCCTGCAGCGATGACCACGACGCGGCTGCCGGCCAGATCTGCGTATTCGCCCGCGTAGATGTCCAGCGGATGGGCGAAGGGGATGGCGTGCGAGATATCATCTGCCTGGGCTTGCGAGCGCTCGCGGCTCACGTCGACCATCACGATCTCTCGGCCCACGCCGTTCATCACCATCGCATAGGCAGCTGTGCTGCCGACCTGCCCGGCCCCGACCACCCCGACCTTCATGGCTCACCTTCCTATCCATGCACTTGGGCGCCGTCCCCGCGCGGGGATGGCTTCACAAAACTGGCCTATTTTACCACGAGCGGCCGCAGTGGGCTGCGTCTGGCTACCGCGCCGGCCACGCGCGAGCCGCCTAGTGCGGTAGCCAGCACTGACTGGCCGGGAAAGATGCTGTCGCCCACCAGCCACAGATCCGCGCTCAGCCGAGGTCCCCACGCGCGAAAGAGGGAGGTCTGCGGAAAACCGCCGACCCAGCCGAGGCTGCGGCCGGTGTAGCGCTGGAACGTGACCGGCGTGCCGGGCAGGACGAGCCTGGCGGCACTGCGCAGCCCGGGCAGCGCGACTTCGGCTGCACCCAGCACACGGTCCACATACTTGACCTTGCGGGCCTCATAGGCGGGGCGGTCCATTTCGTACAGGCGCCACCATGGGTGCAGGTCGGTGTGCGTGCTGATCGTCAGGGCGCGATGGCCTGCAGGCGCCCGCGTCTCGTCGTCCTCCAGGCTCAGCGAGAGGAAGACGCTGTTGCCCTCGCCCAGTGGCTCACGCAACAGTACCTGGTGGTGCAGCGCCCCGCCGGGGGACAGTCCTGCGCCGTCGAAGCCCACATAAACCATGAACGCGCCCCAGCCGTCGGCAGGCGGCCGAGCGCGGCGCAGGGAGGCGGGCGCTGTCTCGCCCAGCAAGCGGGCCGCGTCCCACGGCGGCAGGTTGAACAAGACCACATCGCCCTCGAACTCAGCCTTGCGCTGCGTGGCGATCCGGTAACTGCCGTTCTTTGTGCGTCCGACTGAGGTCACCCGCTGCCGGAAGTGCACCTGCCCGCCGTGCCGGCGGACCGCTGTGGTGAGGAGGTCGGCGATCTTGCCGATGCCTCCGGCCACGTGGCCCACCCCGCGACGAGGCATGTCCAGTGCAGCTGCGCCGTAGAGCGCGTTCGCGTGTTCTGATGTGGCCTGCGCTGCGATCAGGAGCTGGCCATCGACATAGTGGCGGAGTGCAGGCGGCGCGTGCCGCAGACGTGTTGAGACGGGTTGAAAGGCATCCAGCCCGAGGCGCGGCAGGCCGAGCGGTGAGGCTGCTGCCACTGAGAGGCCCGCCGAGGCCAGCGGGAGGGCGTCGCGTGGGCCCTGTGGTGGCCACGGCACACCCCGCAGCGCCACGTCCCACAGCCGGTCCGCAGTCCGTTCCTGCCAGCGCCAGAAGGATTCGGCCCCAGGACCGAACGCGGCCATCCGCTCCGCCTGCCATGCGTCGGGCTGCGACCAGCGGGTTACCGTCTGCCCGCCGGGCAGGTGGACGCGCATGGCGACTTCTGCCGGCTCGACGGGCCACGAGATGCCCAGTACTTCACCCAACTGCGCCATCCCGCCGCCGGGCTCGAAGCCTGCGGCCAGGGTCGCGCCCGCGTCGAAGCGGTAGCCCTGGTGGAAATAGGTGCCCGCGCAGCCGCCAGCATACACGTGCGCTTCAAGGACCGTAACGTCGAGACCGGCGTTGGCCAGCTGTGCGGCCGCGCTGAGACCGCCGATCCCGGCCCCAATGACGATAACCCGTCGCGTCATGGCTTCTCAAGGAGCCCGCGCGTCCGGCGGCCGCGGAAAGCGAACAGGATAGGCATGCCGGCCCACATCAGCCGGCCGACAAGGCCCCAGAAGAGATGCTTTTTCGGGGTCGCTTCCACGCTGTCCACCACGTCCGTGGCGCGGTCATCCACGCGCTCGAAACTGTGGCGGTGCGTCCACGAAGCAAACGGCCCGCGCACCTGCCGGTCCGTGAACCCGGCCGGCGACGCGTCCTCGATGGCCGCGACCCAGCGAATCGGGACCGGTCCGGCCCAGAGGGTGAAATCCATCCGGTCCCCGCTCTTGAGCGTCGCAGGCGCGGAATGTACGATTACGACCATCGGCGGCGGCGTGATCGCGGCCATGCTTGTGGAACTGCTGTGGAACTCAGCCACTTTTTCGACCGGCGCCTGCACCCTGAAACGATGCTCGAATTTCATATCAGGTCCTCCAAGGCGCTTTCGGCATCAGGGAAGCGGAAGCGGAAGCCCAGGTCCAGGAGCTTCTTGGGCATGGCCCGCTGGCCTTCGAGGACCGTCGATGCGACCTCGCCGAGCACCGTGCGCAGGGCGAAGGCCGGCACGGGGAACCAATAGGGCCGGTGCATCACGCGGCCCAGGGTCCTGCCGAACTCGGCGTAGGTAGTGGGATGAGGTGCGACCAGGTTGAAGGGGCCGTCTGCTGCTTCGTTCTCGATCAGGAAACGGATCGCGGCGATCTCATCCGCAGGGTGGATCCATGCAAAGCCCTGCTTGCCGCTGCCCATCGGCCCGCCTGCGAATAGCTTGAAGGGGAGGATAAGACGGTTCAATGCGCCTTCGTCCGAGCTGAGGACCACGCCCGAGCGGATGCTGACGTGACGGACGCCCTGTTTCGCAACGGCCGCGGTGCTCGCTTCCCAGTCTACGGTCAACCGTGCGAGGAAGTCATCTCCCGGCGGGTCGGACTCTGTGAACACCTTGTCGCTGAGGGTGCCGTAGTGACCGACGCCCGACGACTGGATCACCACCTTGGGCTTGAGCGTGGCGGCCGACACTGCCTCGACGACGGCCCGGCCTGCGTCGAGCCGGCTGTCGCGGATGCGAGCCTTGCGCGCATCGGTCCAACGGGAAGGCAGAAACCCTTCGCCCGCCAGGTTTTCGCCGGCCAGGTTGACGATGGCCAGCGCCCCATCCGCCAGCGCGCCCCAGCCGCGGGCGGATGCTGCGTCCCACCGCTCGACCTGCACCTCTGGCGGCAGCCCGGCGACCTTCGCCGGATTGCGGCTCAAAACAACAACCTCATATCCTGTCCCCAGCAGCTCCGCTGCGAGCTGCCGCCCGATGAACCCCGTCCCGCCGGTAATGATGATGCGCATGTCCGTATCCTCTCCTGTTTGCATGGCCGATCTCATATTGGACAGCATTCTACCATGTTGTATAAGATTTGTCAATAGTTTGGCGAAGCAATTTCTAAGGCAGCTGGCAGAACGAGCGTTCGGGCGACCCCCTGATTCTTGCATCCTGATAAGCGATGCAGTATCATGTAAGCAGTGAACCTGTCACCGAAAGTGGGACAATATGCCCGACTTCAAACTTGTATCCGATTTCCAGCCGACAGGCGACCAACCTGAGGCGATCGCAAAGCTCGTCGACGGGCTGCGCAAAGGCTACCAACACCAGACGCTGTTGGGTGCGACGGGCACCGGCAAGACCTACGTCATGGCCGCGATCATCGAGCAACTCAACCGGCCTGCGTTGATCCTCGCCCATAACAAGACCCTGGCTGCACAGCTGTACAGCGAGTTCAAAGAGTTCTTCCCACACAACGCGGTGGAGTACTTCGTCAGCTACTACGATTACTACCAACCCGAGGCATATCTGCCGAGGACAGACACATATATCGAGAAGGATTCGCAGATCAACGACGAGATCGACCGGCTGCGGTTGGCCGCCACGTCTGCCTTGCTGAGCCGGCGTGATGTCCTTATCGTGGCATCGGTGTCATGCATCTACGGCCTGGGCGATCCGGCCGAGTATGGCCGGGTCACGGTCAAGCTCAAGGCGGGGGAAGCCTATCGCCGCGAGCTCATGCTGCGCGAGCTCGTCGACATGTATTACGAGCGCAACGATCTGGAATTACGGCGCGGCAAGTTCAGGGTGCGGGGCGACACGCTGGAACTGATGCCTGCATATTCGGACCTGGCGTACCGGGTGGAGTTCTTCGGCGATGAAGTAGACCGGATCACGGAGATCGACCCGCTCACCGGCGAGGTTCTGCGCAAGCTGGACGAGATCGAAGTCTTCCCGGCGAAACACTTCATTACGCCGCAGGAGAAGCTCACCGAGGCGATCCAGCTCATCGAAGAGGAGCTGGAAGAGCAGCTTAAGAAGTTCCGCGACGAGGGGAAGTTGTTGGAGGCGCAGCGGTTGGAGCAGCGCACCCGGTACGACATCGAAATGTTGCGCGAGGTGGGGTTCTGCTCAGGGATCGAAAACTACAGCCGCCCCCTGGCGCTGCGATCGCCCGGTTCAAGGCCCTACACGCTGCTGGACTACTTCCCGAGCGACTGGCTCCTGATCGCCGACGAATCGCACATGACAATTCCCCAGGTGCATGGCATGTACAACGGCGACCGCTCGCGCAAGGAGGTGCTGGTTGATTTCGGGTTCCGGCTGCCGAGCGCACTGGACAACCGGCCGCTTAAGTTCGAGGAGTTCGAGGAGACCCTGAACCAGGTGATCTACACTTCCGCCACGCCCGCACCCTACGAGCTCGGCAAGTCGGCCCAGGTGGTGGAGCAGATCATTCGCCCGACGGGCCTGGTTGATCCCCAGGTGGAAATCCGGCCGACCAAGGGTCAGGTAGACGACCTGCTGAAGGAGATCCGCAAGCGGGTGTCCCGCGGACAGCGGGTGCTGGTGACCACGCTGACCAAGCGCATGGCGGAGGATCTGGCCGACTATCTGCAAGAGGTCGGCGTGAAGGTTCACTACCTCCACTCTGAGGTTCAGACGCTGGAGCGCATCGAAATCCTGCGAGATTTACGGCTTGGGGTGTATGATGTGGTGGTGGGCATCAACTTGCTTCGCGAAGGCCTGGATCTGCCCGAAGTGAGCCTGGTCGCGATCCTGGACGCGGACAAGGAAGGATTCCTGCGCTCTGAACAGGCGTTGATCCAGAACATTGGTCGCGCCGCCCGGCACGTCGAAGGGACTGCGATCCTATACGCGGACACCGTCACCAAGTCCATGCGTCGTGCCATCGACGAGACGAACCGGCGGCGGGCGAAGCAAGAGGCGCACAACCTGGCGCATGGGATCGTGCCTCAATCGATCGTCAAGTCCGTGCGCGACCTGACGCAGCGTCTCCAGGGGGAGCACGGCGGGTCGCGCCCGCGATTCGGCGGCGCGCCTGCGGTGGCTGAGGAGCGTCCTGAGTACCGCGTGGCGCCCACGGCGATGCCGAAGGATGAGGTCACGCGGTTGATCAAGGATCTGGAAAAACAGATGAAGATTGCGGCGCAGAACCTGGAATTTGAGAAAGCGGCAGTCTTGCGGGATGAGATCATCGAGCTGCGGCAGGCGCTGTTGGCCCAGGACACACGGCCGGTGTGGGAACAACTCAGGGATGAATCATAGGCAGGGACAAAGGGAATCTTAATGGAACTAGGAACGATCAAGCAGATCAATATCGACACAGAGATGCAGGCGTCTTATCTCGATTACGCGATGAGCGTCATCGTCGCGCGCGCGCTGCCGGACGTGCGCGATGGGCTGAAGCCGGTGCATCGCCGCATTCTCTACGCCATGCACGACCTGGGCCTGCGGCCCGACCAGCCCTATAAGAAGTCGGCACGTATTGTCGGCGAGGTGCTGGGCAAATACCATCCGCACGGCGACGCGGCAGTCTACGAGGCGATGGTGCGCATGGCACAGGACTTCAGCCTGCGTTACCCCCTGGTCGACGGCCAGGGCAACTTCGGCTCTGTCGACGGTGACAATGCCGCGGCCATGCGCTACACTGAAGCACGGCTGGCGAAGATTGCCCTCGAGATGCTGAACGACATCGACAAGGATACGGTTGAGTGGACGGATAACTTTGACGGCACGCTGAAAGAGCCCAGCGTGCTGCCTGCTGCCCTGCCCAATCTGCTGGTCAACGGCTCCAGCGGCATCGCGGTGGGCATGTCCACCAACATCCCGCCGCACAACCTGGGCGAGGTGTGCGATGCGCTGTGTTACCTGATCGATCACTACGACCAGCGCGAAAACGTCACCATCGAAGATCTGATGAAGTTCATTCCAGGCCCCGATTTCCCGACCGGCGGCGT